>Ga0116142_10004041_pt1 | contig 14267 bp, 13 predicted proteins | sample AD_UKC033_MetaG_FD_89785 | JGI IMG/M metagenome (GOLD analysis project Ga0116142, IMG submission 89785) | Active sludge microbial communities of municipal wastewater-treating anaerobic digesters from USA - AD_UKC033_MetaG | ecosystem: Engineered > Bioreactor > Anaerobic > Digestate | place: USA... | reverse complement strand
GCCATGGATTTGATCTTTCTTCTGGTGCCGGAGCGGCAGGGAGCGCAATGATACACCCCGCCCCGCAGGCCCCGTGCTCCACGCCCGCCGTGTTCGCGGCGGCCGCCGCTCCTGCCGGGCATCGAGACGCGCGATGGTCTCTGTAGGAGCGCCGGCAGGCGCGAAGGCAGCGGTGGGGTCCTGCACGCGCGTCATTTGCCAGGCCGACGGGTTCGCAGCTGCCGCAGCTCCTACAGCCGGGGCCGGGGCGCGTGGTGGTTTGTGTAGGAGCGCCGGCAGGCGCGAAGGCAGCGGTGCGGTCCTGCACGCGCGTCATTTGCCAGGCCGACGGGTTCGCAGCTGCCGCAGCTCCTACAGCCGGGGCCGGGGCGCGTAGTGCTTTGTGTAGGAGCGCCGGCAGGCGCGAAGGCGGCGGTGCGGTCCTGCACGCGCGTCGTTTGCCAGACCGCCGGGTTCGCAGCTGCCGCAGCTCCTACAGGCGGGGCCGGGGCGCGTGGTGGTTTGTGTAGGAGCGCCGGCTTCGCACCTGCCGCAGCTCCTACAGGCGGGGCCGGAGCAGTGTGGTGGTTTGTGTAGGCGCGCCGGCAGGCGCGAACGCGGCGCCGGAATCCCGCGCGCGCGTCGCAGGATGCGAAACCCACCCGTGCGAACCTCGCCTTGCACCGCGCTGTCCACGAATCGATAATCCCGCAACTCGAACCCCAGCCCGCAGCCGCAGCCGACCATGAAAGTCATCCCGATCCAGCAGGCCGCGTCCCCGCTCGCCCCCACCGACCCCGCGCTTGTCCCGGCGCCCGGCGCCGCGCTCGTCGACCGACGCGCACGCAACGTGCGCGACCTGCGCATCTCGGTCACCGATCGCTGCAACTTCCGCTGCGTGTACTGCATGCCGCGCGAGGTCTTCGGCGACGACTACGCCTTCCTGCCGCGGCGGCAGCTGCTCAGCTTCGAGGAGATCCTGCGCGTGGCGCGGCTGTTCGCCGCACGCGGGGTGCGCAAGATCCGCATCACCGGCGGCGAGCCGCTGCTGCGCAAGGACGTCGACCGCCTGATCGGCATGCTCGCCACGCTCGACGGCGTCGAGATCACCCTCACCACGAACGGCGTGCTGCTGCCCAAGCTCGCGCGCCGGCTCAAGGACGCCGGCCTGCACCGCGTCACCGTGAGCCTGGATGCGCTCGACGACGCCCTTTTCCGGCGCATGAACGACGCCGACTACCCGGTCGACAAGGTGCTCGAGGGCATCGAGGCGGCCAGGGCGGTCGGCCTGGGCCCGATCAAGGTCAACATGGTGGTCAAGCGCGGCACCAACGATTCCGACATCGAGCCGATGGCCGCGCACTTCCGCAACAGCGGCCACATCCTGCGCTTCATCGAGTTCATGGACGTGGGCGCCTCCAACGGCTGGAAGATGGACGAGGTGCTGCCCTCGCGCGAGGTCGTCGCCCGCATCGACCGCCTCTTCCCGCTCGAACCGGTCGACCCCAACTACGAGGGCGAGGTCGCCGAGCGCTGGCGCTACAAGGACGGTGCCGGCGAGATCGGGGTGATCTCTTCGGTCACGCAGGCCTTCTGCTCGAGCTGCACCCGCATCCGCCTGTCCACCGAAGGCCAGCTCTACACCTGCCTGTTCGCCCAGCAGGGGCACGACCTGCGCGCGCTGCTGCGCGAGGGTGCCGACGACGCCCGCATCGACGCCGCGATCGCGCAGGTGTGGCAGGGGCGCGAGGACCGCTACTCCGAGATCCGCACCGCCGAGACCGCCGCGCTGCGCAAGATCGAGATGTCCTACATCGGCGGCTGAAGCGGCCGCCGATGCAGGCTCCGCCGCCAGCGCCTCAATCGTCGCGCATCGCCTCCAGCTCGAAGCGCAGTTCCACCGCATCGCCCACCATGCCGCGGCTGATGCCGTAGTCCATGCCCCAGCGGCTGCGCTCGATGGTCGTGCGCGCCGAGATGCCGAGCGTGTGCTTGCGGTGGCCGAAGGGATAGGTCGCGGCCTTGTTCAGCGTCACGTCGAGCACCACCGGATGGGTCTGCCCGAGCAGGGTCAGGCGCCCGGCGAGCCTGCCCTCCAGGCGCCCGTCACGCTCCCCGCCCGGCTCGAAGGCGGTGGCCTCGAAGACGATCTCGGGATGCTTCTTGGCGTCGAGGAAGTCGCTGTCGCGCACGTGGCGATCGCGCGCCTCGTGGTTGCTGAACACGCTGTCGGCTGCCACCACCACCCGACCCGACTTCAGCGTGCGTGCAGCCTCGTCGTACTCGAAGCGTCCGCTCGCCTTGAGGAACATGCCGATGATGTCCGCGTAGCCGATGTGGTCGACCTGGAAGCCGATGGCGAAATGATCGGGGTCGATCGTATAGCTGCGCGGCTCCGCCCACGCCGGGGCGGCGCCGAGCACGCCCGCGAGCGCGGTCGCGGCGAGCGTGCGGGAAATACATCTGCGCGATTCCATCTTGCTTCCTCCTCCAGGGGTTTGCGGGCCGGGCACCCATAGCGCGACGACAAATGCCGGCGCTCGAACGCCGCGTGTGAACGCTTGGGCAGCGCGCGCGCGCTCAGGTTCGCGGGCGGCTGCGGTACAGCCAGCGCACATCGACCGCGAAGGACCACGCCAGCAGCGCCAGCGCCAGCGCCAGCAGCATCGTCGCCAGCGCGCCAGCGATCACCGGCAGCAGGCACACCAGCAGGCTCGCGACCTGCCACACGCACACCAGCTTGCGCCGCCGGCTCTCCGGCAGCGGCCGCTCCAGCCAGGGCCAGGGCTGCATCGCGGCGACGAAGGCATAGCGCATCGCCCCGATCGCCAGCACCCAGGGCCCTGCCTTGCCCATCGCCAGCAGATGCACGCACAGGACCAGGATCAGGAAGGCGTCGAGCTCCATGTCGAAGCGCGCGCCGAAGTCGCTCTCGCAATGCCAGCGCCGCGCTACCCAGCCATCCACGCCGTCGAGCAGCAGGGTGATCGCGGCGAGCACTGCGACCGCCACGGCGTGCTCGCCCACCCATCCCGGCGCTGCGAGCGCGCCGGCAAGCGCGGCCACCAGCAGCGCGCGCCCGAGCGTGACGCAGTTGGCCGGACCGAGCCCGCCGCGCGATTCGCGCCGGAAGCGGAGGATCAGCGCGGAGATGGCGAGCAAGACGGCGCCCGCCGCCCATGCGGCGCCAGCCGGCAACGCCAGCGTAGTGATCGCCAGCGCGAGGAGCGCGACGAGGCCGCCAAAGCCGCCGGCCAGTTCCAGCCAGAGGCGGGGAAGTCCGCCGCGCCGAACGCAAGATCCGCCCTGCTCCATCGCCTTCATGTCCCTTCGTCCGTCACGCACGTCGCTCTCAGCGCCGCAGGAGCGGCGTCGGCCGCGAATCGGGTCGCACGGATCTCGACGCGCATGCTGCCGATCCACGGCCACATCCGCGCCTGCCGGCGCGCCTACAGGGGCTACGGCGCCCTGCTACCATGCCTGCTTCGATCATCCGCTGCGCGAAAGGGTTCGCACAAGGAGCGCCGCATGTCCGCCCCCAACCTCGCCTTCTGGACCGTCCGCCCGGGCTGCGGCGAACTGCGCCCGGCGCCGCTGCCGCCGCCCGGCGCGGGAGAGGTCCTCGTGCGCAACCTCTACGGCGCAGTCAGCCGCGGCACCGAGGGCCTGGTCTTTCGCGGCGAGGTGCCCGAGAGCGAATACCAGCGCATGCGCGCACCCTTTCAGGAAGGCGATTTCCCCGGTCCGCTCAAGTACGGCTACATCGGCGTCGGCGTGGTGGAGGACGGTGTCGGCGACGCCGCCGCCGCACTGCGCGGCCGCACGGTGTTCTGCCTGCACCCGCACCAGCAGCGCTACGTGGTGCCCGCCGACGCCGTCGTTCCCTTGCCCGAAGGCGTGCCCGCCGCGCGCGCGGTGCTGGCCGCCAACCTCGAGACCGCGATCAACGCCTGCTGGGACGGCGCAGCTGCGGTGGGCGACCGCGTCGCGGTGGTCGGCGCCGGCGTGCTCGGCAGCCTGGTCGCCTGGCTGTGCGCGCGCATCCCCGGCGTCGAGCTCGAACTAATCGACACCGATCCAGGCCGCGCACGCCTTGCCGAGGCGCTCGGCCTGGTTCACCGCCTGCCGGACCAGGCCCGCGGCGACTGCGACCTCGTCTTCCACGCCAGCGGCAACCCCGCCGGCCTGGTGCGCGCGCTCGAGCTCGCCGGCCAGGACGCCACCGTGGTGGAGATGAGCTGGTACGGTCGCCGCAGTGCCGAGCTGCCGCTTGGCGCCGCCTTCCACGCGCGCCGCCTGCGCCTGCAGTCCAGCCAGGTCGGCCGCCTGCCGCCGCAGCGCAGCCCGCGCTGGGATTACCGCCGCCGCATGGAACTCGCGCTCGCCCTGCTCGTCGATCCACGGATGGACGCGCTGATCAGCGGCGAGACCGACTTCACCGACCTGCCCGCGCTGATGCAGCGCCTCGCCGACGCTCCCGCCGGGGCGCTGTGCGAGCGCATCCGCTATGACGGTCCCACCCCCTGAGATCCAACCCAGCATCGATCCGGAGCCCCCATGTACAGCCTCACCGTCCGCGAACACATCATGATCGCCCACAGCTTCCGCGGCGAGATCTTCGGCCCGGCGCAGAAGATGCACGGCGCGACCTACCTGGTCGATGCCTGCTTCCAGCGCAGCGAGCTCGACGCCGACGGCCTGGTGGTCGACATCGGCCTCGCCGCCGAGACGCTGAAGGCGGTGCTCGCCGAGTTCAACTTCCGCAACCTCGACGAGCTTGAGGAATTCCATGGCCGCAACACCACCACCGAGTTCATGGCCAGGGTGGTCTTCGACCGCCTCGCGGCGGCGATCCGCGCCGGCCGCATCGGCCCCGGGGCAAAGGGGCTCGAGCGGCTGAAGGTGAGCCTGCACGAGTCGCACGTCGCCTGGGCGAGCTACGAGGGCACGCTGTGAGCGGACACCATCTCGCCGCCCGCGGCGGCGGTTCGCGCCGCGCAGGGCCCTGTCGCCGGCGCGGCGGACCAGGGCACACGCGATGAGCCACCGGCTCGATTTCATCGTCCCCGGCGACCCCGCCCAACGCACTGGCGGCTATCTCTACGATGCCCGCATCGTCGAGGAACTGCGCCGCCTCGGCTGGACGGTCGACGTCCATGGCCTGCCCGGACGCTTCCCCGACGCCGACCCCACGGCGCGCGACGCCCTGCACGCCACCCTCGCCGCACTGCCCGCCGGCCGGCGCGTGGTGATCGATGGGCTCGCGCTCGGCGGCCTGCCCGAGGTCGCGATCGAGCATGCCGGGCGGCTACCGCTGGTCGCCCTGGTCCACCACCCGCTGGCCGACGAACGCGGCCTCGACCCGGTGTTGCGGCGCTGCCTGCTGGCGAGCGAACGCGCCGCGCTCGCCGCCGTGCGCATGGCGATCACCACCAGCGCCTTCACCGCGCGCCGGCTGCTCGACTTCGGCGTGCGCGCCGAGCGCATCCGCTGGGTCGAGCCGGGCGCGGCACCGCTGCCACTCTCCGCCGCGGACGGTGAACCGCCCCACCTGCTGTGCGTCGCCAGCCTCACCCCGCGCAAGGGCCAGGACGTGCTCGTGCGCGCGCTCGAACGCGTGCGCGCGCTGCCCTGGCAGTGCACGCTGATCGGCAGCGCCAGCCGCGACCCCGGCTACGCCGACGAGATTGCCGGGCTCGTCCGCCGCGCCGGCCTGGAGGACCGCATCCGGCTCGCCGGCGAATGCGCGGACGAAGCCCTGCTCGAAGCCTACGCTGCCGCCGATCTCTTCGTGCTGCCCTCGCACTACGAGGGCTACGGCATGGTGGTCGCCGAGGCGATCGCCGCCGGGCTGCCGGTGCTCGCCACCAGCGGCGGCGCGCTCGCCGCCACCCTGCCACCCGGCGCCGGGGTGCACGTCCCGCCCGGCAACGTCGATGCGCTCGCCGGGACGCTCGCCGAGCTGATCGGCGACCGCAGCCGGCGCCTGTGCCTGCGCGACGGCGCCCGCCTCGCCCGCGCCAGCCTGCGCAGCTGGACGCAGGCTGGCGAGGCTTTCGCCGCCGCCCTCGCCGCGCTCGCGCCGGCACCCGCAGCGTGATCCCCCCGGAACCGACATGCAGTCCCGCCCCGACACCGCCATGCCCCACCCCGACGCCTGTTTCGATGCAGACTGGCTCGCCCTGCGCGCCGCCGCCGACCGCGCTGCGCGGGCACCCCGGCTGGAGACCCTCGCCGCCGCCTGGCTGCGTGGCCGGCAGCAGCAGAACCCGCAGGCCCCGCTCCGCCTGGTCGACCTCGGCTGCGGCAGCGGTGCCAACCCGCGCCATCTGGCGCCACGCCTGCCCGGTCCGCAGCAGTGGACGCTGCTCGACCACGACGCCGGTCTTCTGCGGCGCGCCCGCACCCTCTGCGCGGACCTGCGCGACGCCGGGGGCGTGAGGCTGCAGGTTGACACCCGCTGCTTGGATCTGGGCGCACTCGCCGCGTCTTCGCTGGCGAACGCTGACCTCGTGTGCGCCTCCGCCCTGCTCGACCTGATGTCGGCAGACTGGCTGGGGCGCCTCGCCGATGCATGCGCGCACAACGGCTGTGCGCTGCTGATCACGCTGAGCGTCGACGGCACCTGGCGCTTCCTGCCCCAGGCTCCCGGGGCGCCCGCAGACCCCGACGACGCCTTCATCCGCGATGCCTTCAACGCCCACCAGCGCCGCGACAAGGGCCTCGGTGCCGCGCTCGGCCCGACCGCCGCGCCCGCACTCGCCGAGCTGCTCGTGGCGCGCGGCTTCGCGGTCGAGCGCGCCGCCAGCCCGTGGCGGCTGGAGCTCGCCGACCCCGCACAGGCCGCGCTCGCGCGCGCGCTCATCGACGGCTGGCGCGACGCCGCGACGGCGCAGTGCCCGCAAGCCGCCGCGCGCATCAATGCCTGGCACCAGCGCCGCAGCGCGCAGTGCGACGGCAGGGGGAGCGGGCAGCTCGAAGTCGGCCATCTCGACCTCTTCGCCTGCCCGCCGACCACCGCCCTGCGCCCCGACCGCCCCGCCTCTCCTGGGCAATGAGCACCGAACCCCGGCGCACGCGGCGCCTGCTGCCCATCCTGCGCGCGCTTGCGAGCCTGGCCCTGCTCGCCGGCGTGCTGTGGTGGATCGACCCGCGTGCCCTCGCCGCCGCCTTCGCCGCACCCGCACCCGGATGGCTGGCGCTCGCGCTCGTGATCGGCGTGCTGCAGACCGCCTTGTCGGCATGGCGCTGGCGGCTCACCGCCACCCGCCTCGGCGTACCGCTCGGCTTCGGCCACGCGCTGCGCGAGTACTACCTGGCGAGCTTTCTCAACCAGGTCCTGCCCGGTGGCGTGATGGGCGACGCCGCGCGCGCCTGGCGCCACGGCCGTCTGCCGGGTACGGCCAGCGCCGCGGCCTGGCAGGCGGTGGTGATCGAGCGCGGCTCGGGCCAGGTCGCGCTGCTGCTGGTGGTGATCGCGAGCGTGCTCGCCTCCCCCACCGTGCAGGCTGTGCCGGCACGCCTGGCAGAAGCCGTCGACGCCCGAGGGCTGCCTTGGGTGGGCACGCTCGCCGCGCTGGTGCTCGTCGCGACGGCGCTCGCACGCCGCGCCCGGGAGGTCCTGCGCAGCCTGGCCCGCGCCCTTGGGCTGGCGCTCCTCGCGCGCGCAGTGCTGCTGCGCCAGCTGCTCGCCTCGCTGCTGATCGTGGCCAGCTACGTCGCGGTGTGGCTGTGCTGCATGCGCATGATCGGCCTCGTCACGCCACCGGCGCAGGCCGCCGCGCTGGTGCCCTGGGTGCTGCTGGCGATGGCGATCCCGCTGTCGGTGGGAGGCTGGGGCATCCGCGAAGGGGCTGCAGCGCTGGTGTGGCAGGCTGCCGGGCTGGACGCCGCCGAAGGTGTGGCGGCGTCCGTGTGTTATGGGCTGGTCGTGCTGCTGTCGACCCTGCCGGGTGCGTTCGTGCTGCAACGCCACAAGCCCGATGCGCGATCCGCCCCCGAGGCAACGCCTACTTGCCGGGCGGACGGGCCTTGAGGCTCTCCGAGGGCAGGACGCCGAAGCTCGACTTGTAGAGCTCGGCGAAACGGCCGAGATGGGTGAAGCCGTAGTCGAGCGCCACGGCCGTCACGCTCGCCACGCGCACGGCAGGGTCCATCAAGGTCGCGTACACGTGCTCGAGCTTCTTGCGTCGGATGTAGCTGCGCGGCGACATCCGCGCCTGGTCCTTGAATACCTGGTAGAGCGAGCGCTGGCTCAACCCGGCGAACTGGGCGAGCTGCTCGACGCTGATGTCCTGCTTGATGCGCGCCTCGATGTGCCGCTCGAGGCGCTCGAACAGCCGCACCTGGCCACAGATCTGCGAGGTCGGCTGGTTGCGCTGCAGGGTGAACAGCAGCTTGTTGGCGATAGCATGGGCGTAGTGCATGAAAAGCTGCGCGCGCACCGCCCCGCTGGCACCTTCACTCGCAACCAGGCGCAGCAGCGTGATCAGATGATCGAGCTCGTCGCGCGAGCAAGGGCTGCGATTGAAACGCACGCACTCGGCCAGCTGGAGCCAGCCGCACTCCGAACACGCCTCGCGCAGGATCGACTCGGGGACGAGCACGCTCCACAGCTCGCTGTCGGACGAATAGCGCAGCTCGGGAACTGCACTGGTACCGAGTAGGATCTGGCCGGGTTCGAGCTCGATCTCGGCCTCGCCCTCGCCAGTGCGCAGGAAGGCACGCCCACTCACCAGCACCAGCGCCTCGTACTGCTCGCCCGCGTTCAGCGGCGCCTCGTCCGACGCAATCTCGGCGGCGAGCCGGCACAGGTCGAGGTGCTGGACGCTCGCAGGCCGTGACACTCCCCCAAGCTGGGAGACCGGCTCTCGCCCGGCCGCACGCTCGATTGCGGCAATCGGCGCCGGGGCATGCGGTCGTTGCGAATTGGACGACAGGTCGATCGGCATCCTCACTCCAGTGAATCGGCGAGCCGGCTGAAGCGTGCACCCGTCGCCCACTCGCCGCGGAGCGCCGGTCGTCTCGCGGCGGCGCCGAACGACTCAGCGTCGCACGGAAATGGTTACGAAAACGTGATTCATTATAGCATCCGTTTGTCGAGGTTGAAGTGTTTTGTCGTTACATTTCTAGTTTCTCGAGATTTTACTTGCTGAAACCGTCCGTGTGCGCCATCGAAGTCGAGATCGAACAAGGTGTCGCCGCCGCAGCGGAACTGCCTGCACACCGGGCGCAGCGCCTCGTCGAGCGCGTCGATCGGCGGCAGCACCAGCCCTGGCCGCCCCGAACCGATCAGCAGCGGCGCGACCAGCAGGTGCAGCCGATCGATCGCTCCCGCCTGCACGAAGCGCGACACCGTGAGTCCGCCCCCCTCCACGAGCACCCGCCTGCATCCCGCGCCGGCCAGCCATTCCAGCACCGCAGCCGGCGCGAACCCTGACTCCGTCCGCGGCAGGCCCACGCGGACGAGCCGATCCGGGAGCCTCGCGCAGGCCGGCGCCAGATCCTCGCCAAGCAGATGCACCGTCGGCGCTGCACCGTCGTGGAACAGATTCGCCTCCGCCCGCGCCCGCCCGCGCGGGTCGAGCACCACGCGCACCGGGTTGCGCCCGGCCACGTGGCGCACCGTCAGCAGTGGATTGTCGGCATTCACCGTGCCCACCCCCACCACCACCGCATCCACCAGCGCCCGCAGCCGGTGCAGGTGAGTGCGCGCCTCGAGGCAGTTGATGTAGTGCGAGGCCCCGCTCGCGGTGGCGATGCGCCCATCCAGGCTCTGCCCCAGCTGGGCGATCGCGAGCCGGCCCGGCGTGGCCACCCAGGGCAGGAAGAGATCGAGCAGCGCCGCGGTGTCGGCGCGCAAGGCGTGCGCGCACTCCCAGGCCCCCCCGGGCGCGATCTCGACGCTCACGCCCTCGACCGTGAAACTTATCGCGCCGGCGCCGGCCCAATCCGCATCACGGGCATGCAGGATGCAGGCCCAGCCCCAATCTGGTACAAGTTCGTCCGCCATCCATCCTTCCTTGAAAAATCGTCTTCACTCGCGTCTGCCGGCCTGCAAAGCGCCTGGTGCAGGGTCGAGCCCCGACACCCCAAACGGAGAAAAACAAATGCGCCAAGCCGAGCGTGCCCTCTTCGACCTGCGCCGCGGACTTTCGATCCTCATGCGCGACCACGAGCGCGCCTTCGTCGTGTGCGCGGTCGAAGGCCTGGTCGATGCCGCCGCGGGCGCGATGCAGGCGCTGGCCGGCTCGCCCGCTCGCCTGGTGCTGAGCAAGCACCGCCTCGCCGCGATCGGCCACCCCAGCGCCGCACCAGCCGTTGCAATCGCCCTCTCGCCTCTTCCCGACGCTGCCGGACTGCGCGCGCTCGCCTGGCAACGCGGCGCCAGCCTGCCCGCCGGCGCCAAGCTACGCGACGGCGGCCTGGTCGAAAGTGCCGCCCTGCGCCTGCTCGGCCGCGCACAGCTGGTTCCGGCAGCGCTGGTCTGCGAAGTCGGCGCCGAGCAGGCCGCCACAATCGCCACCGCGGTCGCGAGCGGCGATCTGCTCGCGGTGGACGCGGCCGAGGCCATGCGCCTGTGCGAGAGCGGCCCGGGCCGGCTCGCCCGCATCAGCGAGGCGCGCGTGCCGCTGGCCGAGGCTGAGAACAGCCGCTTCGTGCTCTTCCGCGAGGCCGACGGCGTGCACGAGCACGTCGCCATCGTGATCGGCGAGCGCGCCGGCTGGCCCGAGGACGTCCCGGTGCGACTGCACTCGTCCTGCCTCACCGGCGATCTCTTCGGCAGCCTGCGCTGCGACTGCGGGGAGCAGCTGCGTCGCGGCGTTGCGGCCATCCACGCGCTCGGCGGCGGCGTGCTGCTGTATCTGTCGCAAGAGGGCCGCGGCATCGGCCTGGCCAACAAGCTGCGCGCCTACGGCCTGCAGGACGAAGGCCTGGACACGATCGACGCCGACCAGGTGATCGGATTCTCCAAGGACGAGCGCGACTTCCGCATCGCCCACGAGATGCTCGACGAGCTCGGCATCGACCGCATCCTGCTGCTCACCAACAACCCGAGCAAGGTCGCCGCGCTGCAGAAGGCCGGCATCCACGTCGTCGGCCGGCGCGCGATCTATGGCGAGGTCACCGAGCAGAACCAGCGCTATCTCAAGACCAAGGCCAGCCGCCACGGGCACTGGCTGAACGATCTGCTCAACGAGCAGGGTGAGCCCGGTGACGACGAGCCCGCATGCCTGCCCGCCGCGGACGCCGCGCACCGCGCCTGAGGCGAGGCCTGCCGCCCGGCGATGCTGCGCGCTCAGCCGCGGTGATCGGGCGGCGGACTCCGCTCGACGAGCCCCTCCAGATCGAAGTCGCGTGCATCCTCGATGATGCGCGCGAGCCTAGTCGCGAAGTGTTCCACCAGGCGCTCGCCGAGCGCGGCGTCCGCCAGGCGCGGATCGCCGCAGGCACCCGACGGGTGCAGGTCCTGTGCCATCCAGGCGAAGCCGGCCTCACCCTCGGGGCCGAGCACGCGCCCCTCGGCCGCCATGCGCACCCCGATCGACTCGAAGCGATCGATCGCCTCGCGCCTCACCTTGTGCGGCGCCAGATGCAGCATCAGCGCGGTCTCGAGCGCCCCGCCGTGCAGGCCGTGGCGCAGCTCTTCGGCCGGCAGCGCGTCCGGCGGCGGCGGGAAGCGGAAGGAGTGCGCGCGCACCACCAGCATGCGCTGCGCCGCGCGCAGCTCGAGCGCGGCCAGATCCACCAGCGCCTTGTTGCCGCCATGGGTGTTGAACAGCACCAGACGGCGCACCCCCGCCCGCGCGACGCCGGCGCCGATCTCCACCAGGCTCGCCAGCGCGGTGCTCGCGTCGAGCGCGAGCGTGCCGGCAAAGCCGCTGTGTTCCAGGCTGCAGCCCGGCACGAAGGGCGGCAGCACGCACAGCGGCAGCCCCGGGCGCAGCTTCGGCACGGCGGCCTCGAGCAGGCCGAGGGCGATGTCGAGGTCGGTCGACAGCGGCAGGTGTTCGCCATGCTGCTCGATCGCGGCGAGCGGCAGCAGCACGACCGCATCGGCGCGGGCGAGCGCGGCGATGCGGCTCGGGGTCAGGTCCTGCCACCAGGGCAGCGCGAGCGTGAGGTTCATGGCGGTCGGGATCTCGGCGGGGGGCGACTGATCCGGATCATAGCCGCAGTCGGGGCCAGCCCGTGGGCGCAGGGCGCCGCAGCCTGGTGCCCGGCGCGTGCGGGGCGCCGGTCCGCCACCTCGCGCCGCCCGGCGCGTGCCGCACGCAGCGGAACGCTCGCGTGAGCGCACGAATGCGCACCCTCGTCCTCGGCAGGCTCGTGCCACTGTTCGTGCCGCTGTTCGTACTCAACGCCTTGCTGGTGTTCGGCAACGCCTGGCCGACGCTGTGGCCGCGGCCGGCGCTGGCGGTCTCGATCGAGCTCGCCTTCGCCGTCGCCGCACTGGTGCTGCTCGCCGGCTGGCGCGGACGTATCCCACCCGGCCTCGTGCGCGTACTCGCAGCGCTGGCCACGCTGTGGATCGTGCTGCGCTACGTGCAGGTCACCGTGCCCGCGCTGTTCGGCCGCCCGCTCAACCTCTACTGGGACCTGCCCCACCTTGGCGCCGTCCTCGACATGGGCGGCGACGGACCGGGCGCGAAGATCCTGCTCGCGCTCGCGCTCGGCGCCCTCGTCGTGCTGGCCCTGCATGGCGTGGTGTCGGCCTGCGTGCGCGCGCTCGCGCACGGCGCTGCGGAAGCGGGCGCGCGGGCGCTGCTCGGCGGCGTGGCGGGCGCGGCGATCCTGTTGTGGGCGCTGGCGCCGTGGGTCGGGCCCGCCCCCTCATCCGTCACCTCATCGGCCTTCGCGCGGCCGGTCGCCCCGCTGGCCCTCGAGCAGATCCGCTTCCTGAGCGCGGCACTCGCCGCCGACGCCGCCGACCGGCTCGGCGCCGACCCCGACTTCCGCGGCGACCTCGCGGCGCTGCGCGGCGCCGACGTCCTGATCCTGTTCGCCGAGGCCTACGGCGCAGTCACTTTCGATCGACCACCGATTGCTGCGGCGCTCACCGACGCACGCGAGCAGTTCGCCACCGCGATCGCCACCAGCGGCCGCCGGGCCGTCTCCGGCCGCGTGGTCTCGCCGACCTTCGGCGGCGCCTCCTGGCTGGCGCACGCCGCCGTGCTCGCCGGCGTCGACACCCGCGACCCGGCGGACTACGCGCTGCTGCTCACCACCGACCGTCCCACCCTCGTCCGCCACTTCGCCGCCCACGGCTACCGCACCGTCGGCTGGATGCCGGGACTGCAGCGCCCGTGGCCGGAGGGCCGCTTCTACGGTTTCGACCGCATCGCCGACGCCGACAGCGCGGGCTACGCCGGCCTGCCCTTCGGCTTCTGGCGCATTCCTGACCAGGCCTCGATGGCGCGCATCCATTTCGACGAGCTCGGCGGGCGCTTCGGCGAGGCTGCCGGGGACTTTGGCGGGGCTGCCGGGGACTTTGGCGGGGCCGGCGGGGGCATCGGCGGGGCCGGCGAGGGCGTCGGCGGGGCCGGCGGTGCGCCAAAGCGCGGCTCCAGCCCGGGATCGTCGCCGGCTCTTGCGGACGACACCGGCCCCGGCGCACCCACGTATCGTCCGGGAATGCCCGCCGAGACCGCGGCCAAGCGTCGCGCGCCGCGGCTGGTCGTTTTTCCGACCGTCACCACGCACGCCCCCTTCGCGGCGATTCCGCCCTTGCGCGAGGACTGGTCGCGCTTGCTGCGCGCCGACGCCTTTCACCGGGAGGAGGTGGACGCCGCGGAGGGACAGCCGGTGTCCTGGACCGAGCCGCTACCCGCCTATCTGGCCTCGATGCGCTACCAGTTCGGCTGGCTCGCCGACTACCTCGCCCGCCACGCCGCACAGGACCTCGTGATGATCGTGATCGGCGACCACCAGCCGGTCGGCACCGTCAGCGGCCCGGATCAGCCCTGGGACGTTCCGGTGCATGTGATCGCCTCCGACCACGCCCTGCTCGCCCGCTTCGAGGCCGCCGGCTTCATCGCCGGCCTCACCCCGCCGCAACAGCCGCTCGGCCCGATGCACGTACTCACGCAGCTCCTGGCAAACGCCTTCTCGAGTCCGCCTCGCGACACCCCACGCCGCAACGCCCCCCCGTAAGCGGCGCGAGGGCCCTGTAGGAGCGCCGGCAGGCGCGAAAGCGGCGGTGGCTCGCGGAACGCGCGTCATTTTCCGCACAGCCGGATTCGCAGCTGCCGCAGCTCCTACAGGAAGCCCGGAACGCGTGGCGGTTC
>Ga0116142_10004038_pt1 | contig 14270 bp, 11 predicted proteins | sample AD_UKC033_MetaG_FD_89785 | JGI IMG/M metagenome (GOLD analysis project Ga0116142, IMG submission 89785) | Active sludge microbial communities of municipal wastewater-treating anaerobic digesters from USA - AD_UKC033_MetaG | ecosystem: Engineered > Bioreactor > Anaerobic > Digestate | place: USA... | reverse complement strand
GGTGGTTTTGGAAACCGGCTGACTGACTGGTTTCATCACAATCTCCCGTTCCTTCTGTGTGGTGAGAAGCTTCATGATCGGCGGCTGAATGACAGGAACCAGAGACATGTACGAATAGGCAGCTACCGAAACTGCACCCAGCAGGTGAGGAGCGTACTTGGAGGTGACATATATCGCGGTCGGGCCGTCACAGGCACCGATGATACCGATGGAAACCGCATCGAGCTGGGGGAAACCGAGCGCCAGGGCCAGCATGAGGGTAAGGAAGATGCCGAACTGTCCGGCGGCTCCGAGGAGAAAGGTGATCGGATTTGACAGAACTGGAGAAAAGTCCGTCATTGCGCCGATGCCGACAAAGATGAGCAGCGGAAAAAGCTCATTGGCAACGCCCATGTTATAGATGACGCGCAGAAAACCTTCTTCCCCTGCTTTCATTCCCATAACGTCGGCTAGAGGGATGTTCACCAGAATACATCCGAACCCGATCGGGACAAGTAAAAGCGGTTCGCAATCCTTCTTGATTCCTAACCAGAGAAGAACCCCGCCGATAATGATCATAACGATTGCCCGCCAGTCTAATGCCTGTGCGCCTGCACTCAGTCCACTCAGACCATTGATGATTGCCTGTTCCATCGCCTTTCTCCTTCAACCAGTTTAATTCGGTTAATTATTCCTCTTCCTTCTTATAGGGGAAAATCCGACGCAGACCGCTCATGATCAGGCTCATCACCCAGAGGGTAACAAGAGTTCCGCCCATTCCACAGACCAGCATCGTGACGGCAAAAGTGACGTTATCCATCGCCTGCTTGCCTCCATGTTTTGATTAAGTTTTTGTTCGGAAAATGGTTTTTATGGAATAAAATTCAAACCTCGTACACTATGCCTGTCTAATGTGATTGTCAAGAAAATATTTTCCTTGACACAATGGCTCATACCCTTTAGTTAAGTATCGTTCCCCAACCGGAAGGGGCTGAAAGAGGAAGAGTCAGTTTTAACTAACCCGGAAAGGAAGGAAGATCTTATGAATGCCAGTGAAATTCTCGATATGCTCGTTGGCACCTGGCTGACGACCGGGCTCGCGCACTTCGACTGGCAGGTCATGATCATGTGGGCCGTTGGCTTCCTGTTCATGTATCTGGCGATTGCAAAAAATTTCGAGCCGCTTTTGCTGCTGCCCATCGGGTTCGGCATTTTCATTGTGAATTTTCCCGCGGTCCCGTTGATGGGGGTCAATGAAGACGGCACCGAACAGCTTTTGAGGATTTTTTATCATTATGGGGTTCAATGGGAGGTGATCCCGTGCGTTATTTTTCTGGGTCTAGGAGCAATGACCGATTTCGGTCCGCTCATCGCCAATCCCAAGACCCTGCTGGTGGGAGCAGGCGCCCAGCTGGGCGTATTCGTGACCTTTACCGGCACCGTACTGGCTGGTTTCACCCTGAAAGAAGCGGCTTCAGTCAGCATCATCGGCGGAGCCGATGGTCCCACCACGATTTACCTCACTCAGCACCTTGCTCCTCAGCTGCTCGGGGCGAACGCGCTGGCCGCATATTCATATATGGCGATGGTGCCTCTGATTCAGCCGCCGATCATGAGGCTTCTGACTACTGAAAAGGAACGTAAGATTAGAATGCGACAACTGCGGCCAGTTTCACGGACCGAAAAAATCATTTTTCCGCTGGTGACTTCAGTCATTATCGCACTCCTGGTACCTTCGGTTGTCCCGCTCATGGGCATGTTTATGCTGGGCAATCTGATGAAGGAAAGCGGCGTGGTTAATCGGCTCAGCGATACTGCTGCCAATGCGCTTATGAACACGGTGACGATCTTCCTCGGCATCTCGGTAGGCGCTACCATGGAAGCGCATACCTTTCTGAGCTATAAGCCGCTGTTTATCTTTGCCTTGGGAATCGTGGACTTTGTGGTCTGTACCATGGGAGGCATACTCACGGTCAAGATCATGAACGTGTTTCTCAAAGAGAAGCTTAATCCCCTGATCGGATCAGCGGGCGTTTCAGCAGTACCTATGGCCGCCCGGGTATCGCAAGTAATGGGCTTGAAATATGATAAGACTAACCACCTGCTCATGCATGCTATAAGTCCGAACCTGGCCGGCGTTATCGGCTCGGCGGCAGCCGCTGGCATGTTCATCGCGATGTTCGGCTAGTCCGCACCACCTACGATCCCGAGAGGAGCCTGTACTATGAAGACAATGAAAACAATAGTGATGTTTCTGGCGTGTATGATGGCGGTCCTAGCGACTGCCAGTGCATCCGTTCCGGCGGACGATTTCCTGGGCGTTCCTCTTATACCGAACGCGACCATGTTCAGCCGCAGCGATACCCGCGCGGAGCTGGGAACATCGCTCTCCCACGATGAAGCTTTCTCTTTTTATAAGGAGTACTTGGAAGGTAAGGAGGATATCCAGATCCGCGACTGGGAAAAGGCCACGTACATCGAAGATGACGGCTCCCTGCCCTGGCACTCCATCACCATCGAAAAACAGCCAGTCCAGGGAATGACCCGTGTGACCATTGCGAAAGACAGCTGGACGTGGATTATCGGAACTCTTGTTCTGCGGTTCATCGGCGTCTTCGTGGTGCTGTCGATTCTGTATGGCGGTCTAGTGGTATCAGGCGCCATTCTTTCGCGGGTGACCGCCACCGATAAAAAAAAGTGACAGAGACTGCCGTATCCGGTACGCTTATGGGAGCCCGTTCCTTCATGCAAGGGATGGGCTCTTTGTCATTAGGCCTCGCCACAGCCGCCGGATAGTGGACGGAAGTATCCAGAGCTGCTTGCTGAGGAATAGAAAAGCGTCCTCATTTAGTGTAAGATCATAACGGCTTCCTACCCCAAAGAGATAGTTACTGTGAACTGAATTGACCATGCTGTATAAAGTGTAGCAGGCAGAAATCGCGGAATGAAAGCTGGATCGCTTTTAGTTCTGAATACGCTTCTAATCGTTCTCTTGCTGGTCCTGTTTCGAAGGCCCAATCTCCTTTCCTACTACTTCAAAGGAAAGTGGTGGCTGACGTGGCTATCCATAGCAGTCATCACTCTGATGGATGAGCTGAGCTCGGTCTTCTATGCTCCGGCTGAAGCCTATCGGTTTATCGGACCGAGTGCCCTTTTCTTTATCGTTTTCACCTCGATTTTTATCCACTACATGAGCACCAGGCTGGTGGAAATCGCTGATATTCTCGAGCATCATGGGCTGATCGGCGGCGGAGTGTATTCTTTTTCCTACCTCGTGTTGGGACCGATGGTCTCTTTCGCTGCAGTTGCTTCGATCATGGTGACGTATATCCTGACCGCCTGTCTCTCCTCAGTGAGTGCGGTACTCAATGCCACCTCTTTCTTCCCCATGTCTCACGCAACCAACATGGTTCTTGTGCTGCTCGTTATCTGGAGTATCGCAGTCCTCAATATTCTGGGCATAAAAGGGAATGCCCGTTTTGTGTTCGCTATCTTTATTTTTGCGTCATTTATTTTCTTAAATCTCATTGTGTCGTGTGTGATTGACCTGGATGCAGGTTCTCTGAGTCGTTTCGAGAACGCACTGCACCACACTGCGGAACGGCTTCACACCGGCTCGTGGGTTCAGGGTTATGAAGTCTTTATCGCTTCGGTCGCCAGTTGTATTTTGGCCTACTCGGGGGTGGAATCGGTACTGCAAACTGCCGGGCTGGTACGGAGTTGGCGTGAGATCGGCAAAGCTTACATATTTCTGGCGGCCACCGTCGGAATCGTTACACCGCTGGTAGCTGCTTTAGCCTTTATCGCTCCGATCGATTTTTCTCAGCATGAAGGCGATTTGATTACGTATTTCGCAACGATGGTGAACGGCGTTTGGTTCGGAGCGGCAGTAGCTCTTCTTGCAAGCCTCGCCTTGATTATGGCGGTCAATACCGCATTTGTGGCTTCCAGCGAGCTGGTGGAGCGCGTAGCACAACGCTACCAGTTTCGCTGGCTTCTTGCCACGAACCGACAGCAGTCTCTCTACCGGATCCACTTGGTTAACGCTGCATTCTTCTGTACCATTATTTTTCTCACCCAGGGCAGCCAGATGATCCTGGCGGATATGTATGCCTTGGGTCTTATCGCCAGCTTCTGCATCAATATCGGCAGCCTGCTCATCTACCGGTATTTCCGCGGGACCGATAGAATGCTGCATTTCCACACCAGCCGACTGATCACTCTCGTGATGTTTATCATCTTCGTGAGCTGCTTTGTGTTCCTGGCCATCAACAAGCTCCAGGGGACACTGCTCTGGGCCTCGGTAACCAGTCTGGTGCTGCTGGCAGGCTTTTTGGTGGCGCAAAAGAGAGCTCCGGAAATCAGGGAGATCGAAAAAACTGACAGTGAGATGGAGATGATTTTGTATCTGGCGCTTTCCTCGTCCCCGAAGCTTCGTATCGCCTTCAGACGGCCGCGCGAAATCACATTCGGCAGTGAACGAGATGATGAAGCATATGTGACTTTCTTTTCTCCGCGCCAGGGAATTCCCCAAAAACAGGCAGCCAACCATTTTCGTTTTCCTCTGCCCCGTCAGATCAGCTTGTTTCAGCGAATCGTGGCTGTCCTCAAGGTGGTAGAATACGAATTTCCCGATCGAAGCATTACAGTGGATATTGGCTGGCCTCTTTCCTCCTGGATTGATCGACTGAGTATCGGAGTGATGGTGTTCAATCTGATGCGGCTGCCGCGCATCTTTCCGAAGTTTCAGTTCCACATCAGCTACCTGCCGTCGGAAATGTCGGCAGCCGGAGAATCAAGAATAAGATAGGAGGAGGTATATTCATTCTCAAATTTCAAGGTGGAACAGTACGGAGTAAAGAGTGAGGAGTTAGGAGTAAGAACGAATAGACACGACTCACTCCTCGTCTTTGTACTTCTCACTTTTTACTTTTCACTCTTTACTTCTTACTTCTTACTTCTTACTGTCCGGTGGGAGCGGCGTCCTCGCCGCGAAAGAAACTGAGATAGAAGGCTTACACATTGAACCGGAATGTTATGATATCGCCATCCTTCACTTCATAATCCTTGCCTTCGATGGCAATCAGGCCCTTTTCCCGGCTGGCATGCAGCGATCCGGCCGCAACAAAGTCGTCGTAGGCAACTACTTCGGCCTTGATGAACCCCCTTTCCATGTCGGAATGAATCTTGCCGGCGGCAGCCGGAGCTTTTGTTTCCTGCATGACTGTCCAGGCTCTCAGCTCCTTGCTGACTACGGTGTAGAACGTGACAAGGTGAAGCAGCTGGTATCCCGCTTGGACTAATTCTTCAAGACCGGAGCGGACGAGTCCATACTCTTTCAGGAACTCACGTCGCTCTTCGGTCCCGAGGTCTTGAAGCTCGGCTTCAATTTTGCCGGCAATGGTGACGACGGGAGCTGCTTCGGCAGCCGCTTGCCGAATAACTGCGTCGTGACAGGCGGACTCCTGTTGCAGGCTGTTTTCGGAGATGTTGGCGACATAGAGCAGCGGTTTGGCAGTGAGCAGCTGGAGATCCTTCGGACATCGTTCGCGCTCGCGATCAAGCATTCTCCGTGCCGGTTTGCCTTGATCAAGCTCAGACTCGATACTGTTCAGAATCTCGAGTTCTTCCCGTGCATGCTTATCACCCGTTTTGGCAAGTTTTTCAATCTTGCTGATGCGTCTCGAAATGGTTTCCAGGTCAGCTAAAAGCAATTCGGTATTGATCATGTCAATATCCTGCTCAGGATCGATGCTGCCAGCGGGATGGACGATGTTTTTGTCTTCAAAGCAGCGGACCACGTGAATGATAAGATCGACATTTCGGATATGGCCGAGGAACTGATTGCCAAGGCCTTCTCCTTTGCTTGCACCCCTCACCAGTCCGGCTATATCCCAGACTTCAAGGGTGGCAAAGGTGATTTTATCCGGATGGATGAGTTCGGCGATAGCTTTAAGGCGAGGATCTGGGACGGGTGTGATTCCCTCGTGAGGATCGATCGTGGAAAAAGCGTAGGGAGCAACGAGCGCTCTCGCGGCGGTAAGAGCGTTAAAAATGGTCGATTTGCCTGCATTCGGCAGACCTACAATGCCGCACTTAAGACTCATAGGAGAGAGTTCCTCAGCAGAAGGAACCGTGAAAAAAGCCGGGAGGGTGCTTGTGCTGCACCGCTCCCGGCTCAAAAATCAGACACTACGCTTTCGGAATACGCATTCCATAGAAAGATCTAAACACGAAGATCAGGGCGACTACGAAGAAGACCAACCCAACCCACGTAGCGGTGCCTTTCATTGCCGGATTGATGGCTATTTCCATTGCCAACAGACCGAACAAAGTGGTGAACTTAATAATGGGGTTCAGGGCTACTGATGAGGTATCCTTGAAGGGATCACCAACCGTATCACCGATAACCGCAGCCGCATGCAGGGCCGTGCCTTTTTCCTTCAGATCCACTTCCACGACCTTCTTGGCGTTATCCCAGCAGCCACCAGCATTAGCCATGAAGATTGCCTGGAACAAACCGAATACGGCAATCGCGATCAGGTAGCTGATAAAGAAAGAGGCTGGGGCATTGTTCGTAGGCGAAGGGGCGGAGAAGAAGGCAAACGCCAAGGCAAAGCTGAAAATCGCAATAAAGATATTGAACATTCCTGCCTGCGCGTACTGAGTACAGATCTTAACGACCTCTTTTGACGTGTCCGTAGAAGCACTCAGGCTCGCTTTGTCATCGAGCTTGATATTCTTCTTGATATACTCTACCGCCCGGTAAGCGCCGGTAGTAACCGCCTGGGTTGATGCTCCCGTAAACCAGTAAATAACCGAACCACCGCACAAGAAACCAAGGAGCGTGTAGGGGTTTAACAGATTCAGGATTTGTTCGGGCTGAATCCCCAGGGCCTTTCTCAGAAGCAGGATCAAGGAGAAGATCATGGTGGTAGCGCCGACAACCGCAGTACCGATCAATACCGGCTTGGCTGTTGCTTTAAAGGTATTGCCGCAGCTGTCGTTTTCTTCAAGATAGTCTTTGCCGGTATCAAAGTTGGGCGTGAATCCGAAATCCTTCTTGATTTCATTGCGCACGTTGGGAAGGGATTCAATCAGCGAGAGCTCATAAATGGACTGAGCATTGTCGGTTACCGGTCCGTAGCTGTCAACTGCAATAGTTACCGGTCCCATACCCAGGAAACCAAAAGCCACCAGACCGAAGGCGAAGATAGAAGAGTACTCCATGAAATTGCTCAGACCAAACGTGCTGGTGTAGTAGCAAGCATCATCAAACCAGTGATGGCAATTCCGAGCCAGAAGGCGCTGAAATTGCCGGCCACGAAACCAGAAAGAATATCCAGCGAAGCGCCGCCTTCGCGCGCGGCTCGCACTGCTTCCTGTACGTGGCGGGACTTTGAGCTGGTGAACACCTTTACGAGTTCCGGAATAATCGCGGCTGCCAGGGTTCCGCAGCTGATGATGATTGACAGTTTGATCCATAGGTCAGGATCGACCTTCGTGATCGCTGGATGGTGGCCCAGTTGCCAGTAACTGACAACGAACGTGACTGCAATGGAAAGGATTGATGTGATCCAAACCAGAGAGGTCAGTGCGCCTTCGAAGTTGACCTTGGTTTTTCCTCCCCAAAGGCTGTTGGTGATGCCTTTGTTTAAATAATAAGCGATGATCGAGGTCACAATCATCAAAATGCGCATGACAAAGATCCATGTGATCAACTCGGCCTGGTATTCCAGCGCAACGCCCAAGACAATAAAGCTAATGAGTGCCACACCGGTAACACCATAGGTTTCAAAGCCGTCGGCAGTAGGACCAACGCTGTCACCAGCATTATCTCCGGTACAGTCAGCGATGACACCGGGATTTCGTGGATCATCTTCTTTAATGTTAAAAACTATTTTCATCAGGTCGGAGCCGATGTCGGCAATCTTGGTGAAGATACCACCGCAAATACGCAGGGCGCTGGCGCCGAGCGACTCACCAATGGCGAATCCGACAAAAGATGCGCCGGCAACCTCCCGGGGCATGAAGACCAAAATAACGAGCATCATGATCAGTTCCACACACACCAGAAGAACTCCGATGCTCATGCCGGAGGTTAGCGGAATATCCAGGAGCTTGATCGGTTTTCCTTCCAAAGAAGCAAAAGCCATTCGGCTGTTTGCCAGGGTATTCATCCGGATTCCGAACCACGCTACGCCGTAGGAACCGAGAATACCCACGATCGACCATGCTAAAATAATGCCTACATGACCGGCCGGCATAGCCTGCAGGACGCCGAAATAGTAGGCGATACAAATACCAATAAAAACTTCCAGTACGATCAGCAGCTTGCCTTGCTGTATCAGATAGGTTTTACAGGTCTGGAAAATAATACCGGCTACATCGAGCATCGAATTGTGGGCCGGAAGCCGTTTTACTTTCATGTATTGAAAAAGCCCGAAAACCATTCCCAAAAAACAGATAAGGAAACCTATCATCAGTAAATTGTTCTGTCCTGGTGAGAGAATGGGTATGGCCAGGTCGGCTTCACCGGCAAACACTGGGGCGGCCAACGCGCACAGCATGAGGCTGAGTAGGCAGCTCGCGAAGTGCCTCCACAACGGGGTAATTCGTGCCATCATCTTTTTGTCCCTCCATAAATAAGTAATGAGATTGAGCTAGCTGAGTATCTCCTCCGAAGATAGGGTTTTATCCTTTTTCCTCCGGTTGAATTGATTCATCGCAGTCGCAGTACCTTTAAAGATAATGGTCTCTACTGCTTCTTTAGCTTGTTCGATTTGTTTTTCCACTACGGGCAGTTCTTGCTCCCCAAAGAACCCCAAAACAAAATCGATCTCTTTCCCTTTCATTTCCGGGCGGCTAATACCCAGTCGAAGGCGGATGAATTCTTTCCTCCCGGTGCAACAGATAATTGATCGTAATCCTTTGTGCCCGCCGTCACCTCCTTTTTCTTTGATGCGTATTTCGCCGAGTGGAACATCAAGATCGTCATGAACAACGATCACCCTTCTATTGTCTATTTTAAAAAACTGCATCAGACTAAGCAGTGCTTCACCGCTTCGATTCATGAACGTCTGCGGAATGGCGAGTACTACGGCCTCGCCATTCCAGACACCCTTTGCCCATTGCGACAAAAAACCTTTTTTGGCCAGAGGCAAGGACAAATCCCGACCCAGGCTTTCTACGACCCGAAAGCCCAGATTGTGACGGGTGTTCTCATACTCCTGACCAGGATTGCCAAGACCAATAATCAACCACACGGAAATGACTGCGGAGCCTTATCACAGAAAAAGGTACAGGTTGCTTCCTTCAAGAGAAAAGGGCCAGCCGGTATCCGGCGTCCGTGTAATGCAAGCTGCCTTTGTCGGGAAGGAACCACCGACCATGCTCCACAAGACGAACGGTACCATAAGCCATGAGTGCCTAATCATGAGCAGACCGGGCTTATTCCTACTCCTCGGCCTTTCCTGCTTCGCCGGCTTCTTCTCCTTCTTCTTCGCCTTCAGCCTTAGGGGCTTCCTCAGCAATACCGGCAACTATAGCGATAGTGTGCTCACCGGAGGTGAGAATCTGAGTGCCTTCTGGTACAACAATGTCACTAACATGAAGGGAATCTCCCATACCGAGATTACTCACATCCACGCTAATCCGATCGGGGATTTCCAGAGGCAGGCAGCGGACCTGCAGTTCTCGTTCGATCTGCTGAAGGACTCCTCCGCTTTTTACGCCTTCAGGCTTGCCGATGAGTTCAAGAGGAACGAGAACTTCAACCTGCTTTTCCAGATCGATGATCTGGAAATCGACATGCAGGGGTTGCTGGGTGAGCGGATCCGTTTGCAGTTCGCGGATCATAGTCACCTTGGTTGATGCCTCTCCCTTGCCTTGCACCTCAAGGTTCACAATGACGTTGCTACCGCGATCACCGGTAACCGATTTTGAAAAGTCCGCGGATTGTACGATAACAGACATCGGTTCAGTATGACCACCATAAACGACAGCAGGCAGGAGGCCCTGCCGACGAAATCGCCGTGATGGACCCTTTCCCGATTCTTCTCTTGTTGCTGCTTGTAAATTCACTCTCTTCATTGTTTCTTTTCCTCTCAGGGTGATCAGAATCAATTGCTATGTTGATGGCGCCTCCAGATGCGAGGCTTGCCTCCCTTGGAGAGAGTTGTCAATCGTTTTTGTCACCCTGTGTATGGTTGGTCTTTGTGAAAGTCGGCTATACAAACAATGCACTCACCGATTCATCACAATGAATCCGCCGGACCGCCTCTGAAAGCAGTCCAGCTACGGATAAGACTTTCACCTTTCGACATTTCTTTTTTTCATCACTCAAAGGAATCGTATTGGTCACGATTACTTCTTCTATCACAGAGTTATTTATCTTTTCCACTGCGCTGCCGGAGAGAACAGCATGAGTGCAGCAGGCATATACCTCCTGAGCACCATTGCGAGCCAATGCTTCAGCAGCCTGGACCATTGTCCCGCCGGTATCAATCATATCATCAACGATGATGGCACGTTTGTTCTTTACGTCACCGATCACGTGCATGACTTCAGAAACATTGGGAGCTGGCCTTCTTTTGTCGATAATAGCCAGTCCGGCATTCAACCGAGCCGCGAAAGCGCGTGCCCGTTCTACGCCCCCGGCATCCGGTGAAACAATTACCAAATCATTGCTTAGAGTTGTCTTGACATAATCATACAGGACGGGAGATCCGTACAGATTATCCACCGGAATGTTAAAGAAACCCTGGATCTGTCCCGCATGCAGGTCCATGGTTAAGACCCGATTTGCCCCGGCTACAGTGATCAGATCCGCTAGCAGTTTGGCTGAAATGGGAGCCCGCGGAGAAACCTTCCGGTCCTGCCGTGCATAGGCATAATAGGGAATCACGAGTGTTATGCGACCTGCGGAAGCTCGTTTCAGAGCATCCAGCATGATGAGCATTTCCATAATGTACTCGTTCGCCGGTGTACAGGTCGACTGCACCACAAACACATCCATGCCGCGAACATTTTCACCTATATCAACAGATATTTCCCCATCGCTGAAGTGTTTTACGGTTACTTCTCCCAAGGAAATATGAAGGTTATCACACACCTCCTGGACAAGAGGAACATTTGAATTGCCGCTAAAAATCTGTAACCTTGTTGCCACGGTTCAACCCTTCAGTTAAATCTCGGCCATGCTCAAGAACATGCCCTCTGCTCAAAAGAATAGAAAAATCAGCTTCCAAGACAGAAGGAACATAATATTTTTGTGGTCGCAAAAAATCAAGTCTTTTCTTCTCTACAACCAGGAAAGTAATCCCGCAAGGATTGCAGGACAGATACTACGTTGTCTTAGCTATTGTAAGGTGATGGCCATGGTTTTTAGGAAAAGGGGCAGTCGGGATAGCACATTCCTTGTTTTTGCCGGTTACGATTCAGCTGAATATAATTAAATACTATATTATTCTATAAAAGTGAACATTCATAGGCTACGCCAGGAAAGCCGGAATAGGTCCTGCCTTGGACTCGTTCTTCGGTCTGGGACACGGTTCAGCATTTGACCAATTGGCCAGCGAGTCGTTACACTATTGATAAGTTCAATATATTCTGAGTGCTTATTGCTGATACCGGATCGACTTCGTAGCCGGTTGATGCGCGGTAAATACGACCTCCGGATGACAACCTTTCTGAAAGGAACTCTCTGTGAAAGAGCGACAGAATGGTAGTACAGGTTTCCTGGTGTTTCTACTTATGGCAGTGCTTCCATGGATCATGAATGGATGTGCTCACCCGAATTCTTCCGAACCGGGTGACAACGACCGGCAGGTAATGGTGATGATTGAGCCGGAGAAGCCTCTCGGGTATGATCTGCGGATGGGAGTGTTTGATTTCATTCATAGTACAGAGATCAAAGGTCTCGGCACTGATCTGGCGAATCAGGCATACCAGGAATTCCTGCTGAAGCGGTTCGTGCGCGTCGTTGATCGAATAGAGAGCGACGTTCTGACCTGCGATGAATCAATCGCTTCCGGCAAAGAACAGGGTTACGATCTGATCGTATTCGGCGAAATTACGGAGTTTCTGTATGGGGGGCTGAGTGCTGATTCTCAGGTTTCAGTTTCGATGAAAGTCATCGATCTGCGAGATAAATCTACGCTTTGGTTTCTTACCGGCTCGCGCTCAGACAAGTCAACCGGTTTTCTCGATTTCGTCCTGGTATGGAGAGAAAGCGAGGAAGCAGAATCCCCCTACGTGCTGAGTAGAGAATTGGTGCGAAAAATGGTGGAGACGATCGCGGATTCGCGATATTTTCAGACAACGGAAGGAAAGGGAGAACTGGTGAATGAGGAAATGGAGAATTAGGAATTGGGGAAATACCATACATTATATTGAAACAAGACCAGTTTGTTTCAATTTTTCATTTTTCGTTTTCTTACCCTGCAGTCTCAGGAATCCTAAGACTGGTTTCCACCCCGAGTTCATCTGCTGATCCGTTGTTGACAAGCGTGTAAAGAATACGACTCAGGGCTCCAATTTTATACGGTTTGGTGATGAAATTCATGAAGCCGTATTTTTTGAATTCTGCCAGGACCGGATCTGCCGTATACCCGCTCGCAATGATTGCCTTTACGTCGGGATCTATTTTATGCAACTCTTGAATGGTCTGCTTACCCCCCATGCTTCCGGGGATGGTAAGATCAATGATCACGACATCAAAGGGATTTGAAGAAGTAACGGCATTCTCGTAGAGTTGTACCGCCTCAATACCATCTCGAGCGAAGTCCACCTGATACCCGAGTGACTCAAGCATTTCGCCCGTCAAGTGCCTGATTTCAGCTTCATCGTCCATAAGAAGGATGCGACCCTTGCCAGAAACCGGCTGGTCATCCTCAGCTTCCTGCACAAACGTCGTTTCTTTCACTGCAGGAAGATAGAGGAAAAATGCAGTGCCCAGATCGGGTTCAGACTCAACCATAATATGACCGTTGTGCTTCTTCATGATAGAGTAGGCGCTCGCTAACCCTAAACCATTTCCCTCACGTTTGGTAGTGAAGTAAGGATCAAAAATCTTGGGCAGATCGTCCTTTGGAATTCCAATTCCCTGATCCTTGACCGCTATTTTGACGTATGGTCCGGATGCAAGCGGGATGGTGTCTTCTTCCAGAACCATGACGTTTTCAGCGGTTATGGTTATTATTCCGCCTCCCGTCATAGCCTGGTCAGCATTGATGATGAGATTGTTGAGCACTTGACTTATTTGACCGGCATCCACGTCGGCTGGCCACAGGTCGTCAGCGATAAGCGGTTCGCAGCGAACATTGGATCCGCGCAGAACGAAGCCCACGGAGTCCCTGATGAGTTCAGCGAGTGAGGCTGTCTTCTTTTCCGGCATGCCACCACGGGAAAAGCTCGAAAGCTGACGCGTCAGATCTTTGGCGCGTTGCGATGCCTTTTCAGCTTGAAGAAGCTTTTCCAAGGTTTTTTCACCAGGCTTGGCATACATCTTCGCCAGGGTTATGCTTCCGCTGATCGCGGTAAGAATGTTATTGAAGTCATGAGCGATTCCGCCCGCAAGGATTCCCAGGGATTCGAATTTCTGCGCTTTCAGGATCTCCAGTTCCAGCTTTTGCTTTTCCGTTACATCCCGGAATACGAGCACGACGCCGATGATGGTGTTGTCTCGGTCGATAATGGGCGCAGCGCTGTCAGCAATCAATCGCTCTACTCCCTGCTTTCCGACCAATACGGTAAAGCGAGGAAGCTCGACCGTCCTGCCGCTGGCAAGCACTCGATCAACAGGGTTTCCAATCGGTTCACGGGTGCGTTCGTTAATCGTGCGAAAAACTTCCTGAAGCGGTTTTCCCACCGCCTCTTCCTGTCCCCAGCCGGTGAGATGCTCGGCCACTGCGTTGATGAGCGCGATTTTTCCTTCTGTGTCAGTAGTGATGACACCATCTCCAATGCTGCGCAGTGTCACCGCCAGGCGTTCCTTTTCCATGGATAAATCTCGCGCTGTTTCTTTTTGCCGGGTGATATCGCGAATCAAACTCTGCGCCAGACCGGATTTGAAATCGAAAATACGTGAGCTTACTTCGACATCGATTACCGTACCATCCTGGTGTTGGAGCTGCGTCTCAAAAACAACACCTTTGCCATTGTCGTCCTTTTCGGAGCGGTTCGACTGAGCATTTCGCAGATCATCGAACAGTTTTCCCAGAATGTGGTCCGAGTTTATTACCTCTTTGCTATATCCGAGGAGCTCAACAGTACGTTCATTGACTCGCAGC
>Ga0116142_10004030_pt1 | contig 14289 bp, 12 predicted proteins | sample AD_UKC033_MetaG_FD_89785 | JGI IMG/M metagenome (GOLD analysis project Ga0116142, IMG submission 89785) | Active sludge microbial communities of municipal wastewater-treating anaerobic digesters from USA - AD_UKC033_MetaG | ecosystem: Engineered > Bioreactor > Anaerobic > Digestate | place: USA... | reverse complement strand
GGGGTGTCGGCGACGATGAACTTGCGCTTGTCGGTGGAGAAGAAGCGATACGCCACGTCGATCGTGATGCCCTGCTCGCGCTCGGCGGCCAGGCCATCGACCAGCAGCGCGAAGTCGATCGCCTCGCCCTGGGTGCCGTACTTCTTCGAGTCGGCCTCGACCGCGGCGAGCTGGTCCTCGAAGAGCATCTTCGACTCGTAGAGCAGGCGCCCGATCAGCGTGCTCTTGCCGTCGTCCACGCTGCCGCAGGTGATGAAGCGCAGCAGGCTCTTGTTCTCGTGCGCCCTGAGGTACTGCTCGATGTCGGTCGCGATCAGGTCGGAAACGTGTGCCATTTAGAAATAGCCCTCCTGCTTTTTCTTTTCCATCGAGGCGGCCGAGTCGTGGTCGATCACCCGCCCCTGGCGCTCCGAGGTCCTGGCCAGCAGCATCTCCTGGATGATCGCCGGCAGGGTGTCGGCCTCGGACTCGATCGCGCCGGTGAGCGGATAGCAGCCCAGAGTGCGGAAGCGCACCTTCTTCATCATCGGCACCTCGCCCGGGCGCAGCGGCATACGCTCGTCGTCGACCATGATCAGCGTGCCGTCGCGCTCGACCACCGGGCGCACCGCGGCGTAGTAGAGCGGCACGATGGGGATGTTCTCGAGGTAGATGTACTGCCAGATGTCGAGCTCGGTCCAGTTCGACAGGGGGAACACGCGGATCGACTCGCCCTTGTGCTTCCTCGCGTTGTAGAGCTTCCACAGCTCGGGGCGCTGGTTCTTCGGGTCCCAGCGGTGCTGCGCGGTGCGGAAGGAGAACACGCGCTCCTTGGCGCGCGATTTCTCCTCGTCGCGGCGCGCGCCGCCGAAGGCCACGTCGAAGCCGTACTGGTCGAGCGCCTGCTTGAGGCCCTCGGTCTTCATGATGTCGGTGTGGATCGCCGAGCCGTGGGTAAAGGGGTTGATGTCCTTCTCCACGCCCTCGGGGTTGATGTGCACCAGCAGGTCCATGCCGGTCTCGCCCGCCATGCGGTCGCGAAAGCTGTACATGTCGCGGAACTTCCAGCGCGTATCGACGTGCAGCAGCGGAAAGGGCGGCACCGCCGGATGGAAGGCCTTCAGGGCCAGGTGCAGCATCACCGCGCTGTCCTTGCCGATGGAGTAGAGCATCACCGGGTTGTCGGCCTCGGCGACGACCTCGCGCAGGATGTGGATGCTCTCGGCTTCGAGGCGCTGGAGGTGGGTCAGGCTGGTCGTAGGCACGCTGGTCATGGGCGACGGGATGCGAAGGGACAAGGCATGAATGATGAGGCCGCGCGCCGTCGCGCGCAGCGTCTTCGAAGATCGGCGGGCGGAACTATTTCTCGCGGTGCGACATTCTGCACCCGAATCCGCCCCTCGACGGGGCTCTCGCCACGCCCGCCCGGGTACACTTGCGGCGTCGACCACTCCCCCGGAGCCCGCTGATGGACACCGCAACCGCCTCACGGCTCCTCGAAGCCCTGCTCCCGATCGTGCGCGCGGCCGGCGCGCTGGTGATGGACATCTACCGCAGCGACTTCGCGGTGCGCGGCAAGGACGACGCCTCGCCGGTAACCGAGGCCGACGAGCGCGCCGAGGCGCTCATCGTCCCCGCCCTCGAGGCCTTGCTGCCCGGCGTGCCGGTGGTGGCCGAAGAGGCCGTCGCGGCGGGCCGCCTGCCCGCACTCGGGCGCCGCTTCTGGCTGGTCGATCCCCTCGACGGCACCAAGGAGTTCATCGGCCGCAACGGCGAGTTCACCGTCAACATCGCCCTCGTCGAGGATGGCGAGCCGGTCCTCGGCACCGTCTTCGCACCCGCGCTCGAGCGCCTCTTCCTCGGCGCGGGCGGGGTCGGCGCCTTCGTCGAGCAGGACGGCCGTCGCCGCCCGATCCGCTGCCGCACCGTCCCGCCCGCCGGCCTCACCGTGGTGGCCAGCCGCTCGCACGGCGACGCGGCCGCGCTCGACGCCTTCCTCGACGGGCGCAAGGTGGCCGCGCTCACCAACGCCGGCTCCTCGCTCAAGCTGTGCCTGGTCGCGGCGGGCGAGGCCGATCTCTATCCGCGCCTCGGCCGCACCATGGAATGGGACATCGCCGCCGGCCATGCGGTGCTGACCGCCGCCGGCGGCCGCGTGCAAACCCTGGCGGGGGCGCCGCTGCGCTACGGCAAGCCGGGGCTGGACAACCCCCACTTCGTCGCCAGCGGACTGGACTGAGCCCGGGCGTGCCGATGACGACCGCCCACCTCGTCCTCGCCTCGATCGCGCTGCTGCTGGCGCTGCTGGCCCACGGCCGCGTCGGCCCGGCGGTGCTGTTCGCGGCCTGGGCGGGCGGCTACCACCTGCTCGGCCTCGCCAGCCAGCAGGAACTGCTGGCGAGCTTCTCCAACCCCGCGCTCGCCACCCTGATCCTGCTGCTGCTGGTCTCGCTCGCGCTCGAACGCTCGCCGCTGCTCGACCATCTGTCGGAACTCCTGCTCAAGGGCCGCGTCGGGCTGGCGACCCTGCGCCTGTCCGTCTTCGCCTGCCTGATTTCGGCGTTCATGAACAACACCGCGGTGGTGGGCGCGTTGCTGGGCACGGTCACCTCGCAACGCCGACACCCCGCCTCGAAGCTGCTGATCCCGCTCTCCTACGCCTCCATCCTCGGCGGCATCACCACACTGGTCGGCACCTCGACCAACCTGGTGGTGAACTCCTTCGTCATCGACGCGGGCCTGCCGCCGCTGCAGATGTTCCAGTTCGCCTGGGTAGGGATTCCGGTCGCGCTCGCCTGCATCGGGGTGATGGCACTGAGCTCGCGACTGCTGCCCGCGAACGCCTCGAGCGAGGCCGAGGCACGCTCGACCTACTTCCTCGAGGCGCGCGTGGCTGCGGGCTCGCCGATGATCGGACGCAGCATCGAAACCAACCGCCTGCGCAACCTCGAGGGCCTGTTCCTGCTCGAGATCGAGCGCGAGGGCCGGCTGATCTCGCCGGTCGGCCCGGCCGAGATCCTGCACACCGGCGACGTGCTGGTGTTCACCGGCGAGGTGGCGCGAGTGCAGACCCTGCAGCGCTTCCCCGGGCTGGAGGTGTTCGGCGCGGGCGCCGACGCGCTGCTCAAGTCCAACCTGGTCGAGGTGGTGCTCGCGAGCAGCTCGGACCTGGCCAACCGCACCCTGCGCGAGGTCGACTTCCGCACCATGTTCGATGCCGGGGTGGTCGGCATCCGCCGCGGCGACCGGCGCCTGACCGGCCAGCTCGGACGCATCCCGCTGCGCGTCGGCGACAGCCTGCTGCTGGCCGCGGGCCCGGACTTCCTGCAGCACCGCAACCTCGACCGCAACTTCCACATCCTCAACGGCTCGGGTCTGCGCCCCAAGCTCGGCCGCATGCAAAGCGTCGCGGCGCTGTCGGGCTTCGCACTCGTGATCCTGGTCGCCGCCCTGGGCTGGCTGCCCCTGTTCGGCGGCCTGCTCGTGCTGCTCGCCGCCCTGCTCGGCAGCGGCCTGCTGACCCTGGGCGAGCTGCGCCGGCGCTTTCCCTTCGAACTGCTGGTGGTGATCGGCTCCGCGCTGGCGATCGCCGGCGTGGTCGAGCGTTCGGGCGCGGCGGAGCTGGTCGCGGGCTGGATGCGGGCGATCTTCGACGGGCACGGCGTCCATGCCGCGCTCGCGGGTGTCTACCTGATCACGCTGACGCTCACCGAGGTGATCACCAACACCGCCGCCGCCGCGCTCGCCTTCCCGATCGCGCTCGGCACCGCGCGCGCGTTCGGGGTCGATCCGATGCCCTTCGTGATGGTGGTGGCCTACGGCGCGAGCGCCGGCTTCCTGATCCCCTTCGGCTACCAGACCCACCTGATGGTGTATTCGGCCGGCCGCTACCGCATGCGGGATTTCCTGCGCGCCGGACTGCCGGTGAGCCTCACCTACTCGGCGCTGGTGCTGCTGCTGGTGCCGCTGGTGTTTCCGCTCCACCGCTGAGCACGGCGCACGGAATCAGCCGGGCTGGCGAGCACTCAGGCGGGTGACGAACTCGACCACGGTACCGACCGTGGCGAAGGAGTTGCCATCGACCTCGTCGTCCGGCACCTCGATGCCGAAACGCGCCTCGATCTCCTGGATGACGGCGATCACCGCCATCGAATCGAGCTCGGGCAGATCTCCCAGCAAGGGCGTGTCTGCGGCGAATGCGAGCGCGCGACCGTCCGGGCTCAGCACCTCGTCCAGCAGCGACAGCACTTCCTTCAGAATCTGTTCGGACATCACTTCTCCATGAACGGAAGCGGGTCACGACGCGCATCCACGCCGCCCGCCCCGCAAAACGCGCGCATTATACTTGCCAGCCCGTTCCTGTCTGCACCGATAAGCGAAGCCGATGCACGCCAAACACCTGCTCCACCACCTCGTCGAGTCCGCGGCCGCACGCGATCCCGCACGCATCGCCGTGGTTGCCGGCGACCGGCAGCTGCGCTACCAGGAGCTCGAGGCCGCGCTCCACGCTTTCGCCGGCGGCCTGGCCGGGCTGGGCCTCGCCCGCGCCGAGCGCGTCGGGATCTATCTCGACAAGCGCCCCGAGTTCGTCGCCGCCGCCTTCGGCACCAGCGCCGCGGGCGGCGTCTTCGTGCCGATCAACCCCGTGCTCAAGGCCGCGCAGGTCGGCCACATCCTGCGCGACTGCGCGGTCCGCGTCCTCGTCACCACCGCAGAACGCCTCGCCGCGCTCGGCGACGCGCTCGACCACTGCCACGATCTGCGCCACGTGGTGCTGGTGGGCGCAGACGGCGCGACCACCCGTTCCGTCGCCGTGCATTCCTGGCAGGCCCTGCTCGCCGCCCCGGCACGCGCCGGGCATCGCGTCATCGACGCCGACATGGCGGCGATCCTGTACACCTCGGGCAGCACCGGGCGACCGAAGGGCGTGGTGTTGTCCCACCGCAACATGATGGCGGGGGCGCGCAGCGTGGCGCACTACCTCGGCAACCACCCCGACGACACCCTGCTCGCCGCCCTGCCGCTGTCCTTCGACGCCGGGCTGTCGCAGCTCACCACCGCCTTCCAGGCCGGCGCCCGCGTCGTGCTGCTCAACTGGCTGCTGCCGCGCGACGTGCTCAAGGCGATCGAGCGCGAACGCGTGAGCGGGCTGACCGCGGTGCCGCCGCTGTGGATCCAGCTCGCGCAATTGCCCTGGGCCGCGGATACCGACGAGCACCTGCGCTACATCGCCAACACCGGCGGGCGCATGCCGGGCGAGGTCCTCGCCCGCCTGCGCGCGCAGCTCCCGAAGACCCGCCCCTTCCTGATGTACGGCCTCACCGAGGCCTTCCGCGCGACCTACCTGCCGCCCGAGGAGCTCGACCGCCGCCCCGACTCGATCGGCAAGGCCATCCCCGACGCCGAGGTGCTGGTGCTGCGCGAGGACGGCAGCGAATGCGCGCCCAACGAGCCGGGCGAGCTCGTGCAGCGCGGCGCCTTGGTGGCGATGGGCTACTGGAACGACCCCGAGCGCAGCGCCGAGCGCTTCCGCCCGCTGCCCGCCGCCGCCCCCGGCCGCGAACCCGGCCTGGTGCTGCCCGAGATCGCGGTGTTCTCCGGCGACACGGTGCGCCGCGACGAGGACGGCTACCTCTACTTCATCGGCCGTCGCGACGAGATGATCAAGACCTCGGGCTACCGCGTCAGCCCCACCGAGATCGAGGAGATCCTCTACGCCACCGGCCTGGTCGGCGAATGCGCGGCCTTCGGCGTCGCACACGCGAGCCTCGGCCAGAGCATCGTCGCGGTCGTCACCCCGCCCGCCGGCGCCACGCTCGACACTGCCGCACTGCTGGCGGAGTGCCGCAGCCGCATGCCGGCCTACATGGTGCCGGCGCGCTTCGAGCCGCGCAGCGGCGCGCTGCCGCGCAACGCCAACGGCAAGATCGACCGCAAGGCGCTCGCCGACGCCCTCGCCGCCGGAGAGCCCGCATGAACGCCCCCGCCCGCAGCCTGCCCACGCACGCGCCGCAGACCGTGTTCGCGATCGCCGACGGCGAACTCCAGATCGCTGGCCAGCCACTCTCCCGGCTCGCCGCGCGTGTCGGGCGGACGCCCTTCTACGCCTACGATCGCGGCGCGATCGCACGCCGGGTGGCCGAGCTGCGCGCGGCACTGCCGCCCGCCATCGAGCTGCACTACGCGATGAAGGCCAACCCGATGCCGGCGCTGGTGGGCCACCTGGCGCGCCTGGTCGACGGCATCGACGTCGCCTCCGCCGGCGAGCTGCAGGTCGCGCTCGACGCCGGCGCCGACCCCCAGCACGTCAGCTTCGCCGGTCCCGGCAAGCGCGACACCGAGCTGCGCCAGGCGGTGGCCGCCGGCATCCTGGTCAATGTGGAATCCTTCCGCGAGATCGCGCCGCTGGCCGAGGCCGCGGCCGCGCTCGGCGTGCCGGCGCGGGTCGCAGTACGGGTGAATCCGGACTTCGAGCTCAAGTCCTCGGGCATGAAGATGGGCGGCGGCCCCAAGCCCTTCGGCGTGGACGCCGAGCAGGTACCCGGCTTGCTCGCCGAGATCAGCCGCGCCGGGCTCGCCTTCGAGGGCTTCCACCTCTTCGCCGGCTCGCAGAACCTCAAGCCCGAGGCCATCGTCGAGGCCCAGCGCAAGAGCTTCGAACTCGCCCTGCGCCTGGCCGCGCACGCCCCCGCCCCGGTGCGCACGCTGAACCTCGGCGGCGGCTTCGGCATCCCGTACTTCCCCGGCGAACAGGCGCTCGACCTGACGCCGATCGCCGCCGGCCTCGCCGACATCGTCGCCGAGGCCGCACAAGCCCTGCCCGAGGCCAGGATCGTGCTGGAACTCGGCCGCTACCTGGTCGGCGAGGCCGGCGTGTATGTGTGCCGGATCACCGACATCAAGGTCTCGCGCGGCCACACCTATCTCGTCACCGACGGCGGCCTGCACCACCACTTGTCGGCGAGCGGCAACTTCGGCCAGGTGATCCGCAAGAACTACCCGGTTGCGATCGGCAATCGCATGGACGCTCCACCTGCCGGCGAGCCGGCATCGGTGGTCGGCCCGCTCTGCACTCCGCTCGACGTGATCGCCGATCGAATGCCGCTACCGGCCGCGCAGATCGGCGACCTCGTCGTGGTGTTCCAGTCCGGCGCCTATGGCGCGAGCGCGAGCCCGCAGGCCTTCCTCGGCCACCCGCAAGTGGTCGAGATCCTCGCCTGAGGGCCACAAGGCGTTCAGCGCTGGCCGGCCGCCACGCCCCTGTTCGTCCGCGGCTGCTCCGTGTTCGTGCTCCGACCCTGGAAGACCATGGTCGTGGCGCCCCCCGCGACACAACCGTTTCCCGAGTCGTCCTGCAGGCTCGCGACCTCGCTGCCACCCTTGCAGATGCTGTAGGCACCGAGGCCGTTGCCGTGAACGGTGTGGGAAAAAGGCCCGGAGGAGCCGCTCGCATCGAGGTAGGAATACTCCACGGCATCCCCGACGATCCTCCAGTTGCCGACGTCCTTGCTCGGGTCCACGCTGTCCCTCAAGCCGCGCTTGAAATCACGCAAGGTGCCGGACGCCAGATGCAGCTCCTGATATTTCCAGCCCCACTCCGGACGCTCATCCGCCGCACATGCGTAGCGACCGGGCAACAGGAGGGCCAGCTGGTCCCCGGTCACCTGCGTATCACCACATCCGGCGAACGCGACACCCGGCGCCGCGACACCCGACAGCAGAACCAGACCGGCAAAAAGGAAAGAAGGCTTCATGTTCGCACCCGGCGCAATCGAAACGATGGAGGAAGCGGCGGGCAGACAGAACCGGACCACCGCGGGCTTTGATTAAACATAGCAGCTCGGCGCACACCGTACGACAATCGGGGCTCGCTCCCGCAGGAAATATTTCTCCGATGCACGATTCCTACGGCCCCCCCGCGGCGCAAGCACCTCGCAGCTACCTCCCGATCGCCCTGCTGTGGGCGCTTTTCATCGCCTACGGCAGCCTGGTGCCCCTCGAGTTCCGCCCTCGCGCCGACGCCTGGCAGGCATTCATGGACACGCCCTGGCTGTCGCTCGGGGTCGGTTCGCGCGCCGACTGGGTGGCGAACGTGCTGCTTTACCTGGTGCTGGCCTGGTTCGCTACCGGGGCGGTGTGGACCAGCCGCCTCTCCGCCTGGGTGCGCACGCCGCTGCTCGTCGGCGTGCTCGGCACCATCCTCGCCCTCGCGGTGGGAATCGAATACCTGCAGCTGTTCTTCCCGCCGCGAACGGTGTCGCGCAACGACCTGCTCGCAGAGGCGCTCGGCACCGGCATCGGCACGCTGCTCTGGTTCGCGGCCGGCCCTCGCCTCGCGGCGATGTGGCGGCGTTTCATCGACGGCGGCACGCACAGCCTGCGCGCCGTGCTGGGTCTGTACGCACTGGGCTACCTCGGGCTCGCGCTGTTTCCCTACGACTTCCTGGTGAGCATGGACGAGCTCGCCGCCAAGCTCGCCCGCCCCGACAGCCTCGGGTGGTTGCCCGGCCTGTCCTGCGGACCCGCATTCGCCTGCGGCATCAAGCTGCTGGTCGAGGCCGTCCTGATGATTCCCTTCGGCATCCTGCTCGCGCTCGGTGTGCGCGACCACGCCGCGCGGCGCCCCCCGGGGATGGCGGCCGGTCTCGCCGCGGGCGCCCTCGCCGGCGTGGCGATCGAGGCGGTGCAGGTGGTGCTCGCGTCCGGAACGACACAGGGCATCTCGGTGCTCACCCGCGCGCTCGGCACCCTGTGGGGACTCGTACTCGCGCGTAGCGGAATACGGCGCTGGCTGGAGTACTCGCCACAACGCCTGCTGCGCGCGGCGCTGTGGCTCTCGTCCGTCTGGCTCGCCCTGGTGCTGGCGACGAACGGCTTGCTGCCGCTGCGGCTCCAGGCCTCCTGGGCTGCGCTGGAAAAACTCGAGACGCTGCGCTTCCTGCCCTTCTACTACCACTACTACAGCACCGAGACGGCCGCCGTGCGCAGCCTGCTCTTCGTGGCGGGAAGCTTCGCACCGGTGGGGGTGGTCGCCGCCCTCGCCTTTCCGCACCATCGCTTCGGCGCCAGCCTGCTCGCGCTGCTGGTCGCCGCCCTCGTCGCGGCGGCGGTCGAGCTGCTCAAGCTGTTCACCGAGGGCAAGCATCCCGACCCCACCAACCTGTTGATCGCGGTCGCGGCCGCCTGGCTCGCGCACCGCCTCGTCGCGCACCTGCTGCCGATCCTGCACCACCACGGCACGCGCACGACACCCCCGACGTCCGCTGCGCAGCCCCGGCGCAGAGTCGCGACGCTGCTCGCCGTGGGTGTGGCGCCGGCGGCGCTGCTGCTCGCCACGGTGCTGCTCGGCCTGCCGCTGGCCGAGCCGCCCGCCGTGGGGGCGTCCGCGCCCACGTACCCGCCTCCTTCGGCCCTGCCACCGGCCGACATCGCCGGCTTTCGCACCGCCCACCCCCGCCTGCCCCACCCCTCCCCCGCCGACCTCGCGGCGCTGCGCGCCGGCAACCCCGCCTACCTGCAGCAGACGGCGAGCGCGGCGCGCAGCAACCCGAACGCCCTCTTCGCGATCACGCTGGCGGCCTTCGTCCAGCCCGGCAGCGTCGATCTCGCCCCGCTGCACGCGCGCCTGGTGGCGAGTCGCTTCAGCGACCGCGGCAGCGGCCAGGTCGAACCGCTCGCGCTCGCCTACGACTGGCTGCACGACCAATGGAGCGCGCAGGAACGCGAGAGCCTGCGCGAGCGCCTCGCCGAGGGCTGCGACTTCCTGATCGAGGTGATCCGCAAGGAACAGCTCTCGCCCTACAACGCCTTCCTCTACAACACCCCGCTGCAAGGCCTGATGGCGTGCAGCATCGCGCTGTACGGCGACCATCCGCGCGGCGAGGCCTTCATGCGCTTCACCCACGAGCTGTGGAAGAAGCGTGTGCTGCCGGTCTGGCGCCAGGTCTTCGGGCGCCACGGCGGCTGGCACGAAGGCGGCGAATACGTGGCGGTGGGCATCGGCCAGGCCATCCATACCCTGCCCGCGCTGTGGCGCACCGCCACCGGCGAGGACCTGTTCGCCAGCGAAGCCGGGATCCGCGGCTTCCTCGACTTCCTCGTCTATCGCACCCGCCCCGATCGCACCCATATGCGCTGGGGCGACGGCGCCTGGTTCGACCGCCATCCGCGCGACGCCGCGGCGCTCGCCCTCGAGTACCGCCACGCCGCCGCCTACACGCTGGCACCGCCCAACGCGGCGCGCGCGCGCGACGGCCGTCGGGTCGGCCCGGTGCCCACCGGGTGGCCATGGGGACCGCTGTCGGACGACGGCCTGATCGACCCCGCCGCGCAGACCCGCATGCCGCTCGCGCGCCTGTTCGACGGCATCGGCCTGCTCGTGGCGCGCAGCGACTGGTCGGAGGACGCCACCTGGCTCAGTTTCAAGGCCGGCGACAACTTCTGGTCGCACAGCCACCTCGACCAGGGCGCGTTCACGATCTTCAAGGGGGGGGCCGCTGGCGATCGACAGCGGCTGGTACGGTCCCGCCTACGGGTCGAATCACCACATGAACTACACCTACCAGAGCATCGCCCACAACCTGGTCACGGTGACCGACCCCGCCGACGAGCAGCCCGGCCCCGGCTTCGACGCCGCAAACCCGCGCCACTACCCCAACGACGGCGGCCAGCGCCGCATCGGCTCGGGCTGGGGCGTGGATGCGGCGCCGCTCGACGTCGCACAATGGCAGGAGCGCAGCGAGACCTACCACACCGGCCGCATCGCGGCCCACCTCGACGACGACGACCTGGTCGTCGCCGTGGCCGACGTCGGCGCCGCCTACACCAACCGCAACTCCGGACGCGGCAGCTTCGCCGACCGCACCCGCCGCGTCGAGCGCATGTGGCGGGTGCTGGGCTATGACCGGATCAACGATGCGGTGGTGGTGTTCGACGACGTCGTCGCCAGCCGTGCCGGCTTCGCCAAGCGTTGGCTGCTGCATGCGGTGGAGCCGCCGCTCGTGCGCGGGGACCGCTTCGACCTGTTCATCCCGGGCGACACCCGCCCGGGGCGGCGGGGCGGCAGCCTGCACGGCCACGTCCTCCTGCCGCGCGACGCGGTGCTCGACACCGTAGGCGGCCCCGGCTTCGAGTTCTTCGTGGACGGGCGCAACCACGACGAGGACGGGAAGGTGCAGGCGGCGATCGCGAAGCTCGGCCACGGCCGCGCCGAGCCGGGCGCCTGGCGCATCGAGCTGCGGCCGCGCGCCGCGGCCGTCGAAGACCGCTTCCTCGTCGTGATGCTGCCCACGCTCGCCGGCGACCAGCCCCAGGCCCGCGTGCGCCTGCTCGAAGCCGGCGCGGAGGTGGGTGCGGAGATCGCCGGGCCGCGGCGCACCACACGCTGGTGGTTCGTGCCCGGACGCCTGGGCGCACGCGTGGAGGTGCTCGAGGACGGTCGCACGCGCAGCCGCGAGATCGTGCCCGGCGGATCCCCCGCCGGAAACATCACGGATTGAAGGATTCGCCGACCTGGCCGACAATGCCCCACGCACCGCGGCGGGCTGCACAGGGCCCGCCGACCGCCGCAAACCCGCTTGCAGCCGTCCCGGCGACGGTCGCGACCCGCACCCTGGACGCCCCCACATGAGCACACCGCCCACTCCCGACGCCGAAGAGATCCGCCACGCACTGCGCCAGGTCATGGATCCGGAGGTCGGCATGAACATCGTCGACCTCGGGCTGATCTACCGCATCGACTGCGCACCCGGCGAGCTCTACATCGAGATGACGATGACCACGCCGGCCTGCCCGCTCTCCGACATGATCCTCGACAACATCGACGCGGTGCTCGACCCCCTGTTGCCACCCGAGGTGGACATCCGCGTCGAGCTGGTGTGGGATCCGCCCTGGTCCCCGGCGATGATGGAAGAGGGCGCACGCGCGCACTTCGGCTGGAACGGATGAGCACCCTGCCCCCGCTCGCCCGTGTCCCCCTGCTGGTGCTCGGGCTGCTGTCGCTGCTCACCGGCGTTTTCGCCGGCCTCGCCCGCCTGGGCGTGGAGGTGCCGGCGCTTGCCGCCGTGCATGCGGGCAATCACGCGGCGCTGATGATCTGCGCCTTCTTCGGCACCGTGATCAGCCTCGAGCGCGCGGTCGCGCTCGGCGGCCTGTGGCCCTACGCCGGGCCGGCCGCCGCCGGGACGGGTGGCGTGCTGCTGCTCGCGGGTGGTCCGCTGGTCGCCGCGCAGCTCCTTTTCCTGCTTGCCGCGGCGACCCTGTTCGGTGGCGGCGTGGTGGTGGTGCGCCGGCAGCTGGCGCTATTCACCGTGATGCTCGCGGTGGGCGCGGCATGCTGGCTGCTGGGCAGCCTGGTGTGGTGGAACACCGGCAACGTGCACGCGGCGGTGCCGCTGTGGCTCGCCTTCCTGGTGCTGACGATCGCGGGCGAACGCCTCGAGCTCACCCGCTTCCTGCCCGCACGCCCGGCCGCGGCGCCGAGCTTTGTCGCGGTCAGCGCGCTGATCCTCGCCGGCGCCGTGCTCGCGGCATGGGAAGAAGACCTCGGCCACGGCCTCTTCGCCGCCGGCGTGCTCGCGATGGCGGCCTGGCTGCTGACGTTCGACATCGCCCGCCACAACGCCCGCCAGCAGGGGCTGACCCGCTTCATCGCGGTCTGCCTGCTGTCGGGCTATGTCTGGCTGGCCTTCGGTGCGCTCGCCGCGCTCGGCGGCGGGCTCGCGCCCGCGCATCCACTGCACGACATCACCATGCACGCGATCGCGCTCGGCTTCGTGTTCTCGATGGTGTTCGGTCACGCCGCGATCATCTTCCCGGCGGTGCTGAAGGTGAAGATCCCCTACCACCCGGCCTTCTACATGCCGCTCGCGCTGCTGCACGCCTCGCTCGCGCTGCGCGTGGCGGGCAGCCTGCTCGAGCTTCCCGCGTTGCGCAGTTGGGGCGGGATCGCGAATGCGCTGACCCTCGCGGTCTTCATCGCCACCATGGTCGTCAGCGTGATCCGCGGCGGACGCCCGCCGGCACGCCGGCGCCGGAACCCCGTCCCCGGCACACCGGTCCGATCCGCTGTCAAACCTTCCGGGAACCCCGCACCATGAACCGCACCCTCCGCTCCCCCCTCTTCCGCAAGCTCGGTCGCTGCCTGTCCGCGCTCGCCTGCGGCGCCGCGCTTGGCCTCGCCGCGCCCGCCCTCGCCAGCCCCGACGAAGTCGTGATGTACAAGGATCCCAACTGCGGCTGCTGCGGCAAATGGGCCGAGCACATGCGCAGTGCCGGCTTCGCCGTGAAGGAGGTCGCCAGCCCGCGCATGGATCTCGTCAAGCAGGAAGCCGGCGTGCCCGAGGCCCTGGGCTCCTGCCACACCGCGAAGGTCGGCGGCTATGTGGTCGAGGGCCACGTGCCGGCGGCCGACGTGCGCCGCATGCTGGCGGAGAAGCCGGCGATCCGCGGCCTCTCCGCACCCGGCATGCCACTCGGCTCGCCCGGCATGGAAGGTCCCTACTCGGCCGAACGCTACGACGTGGTGAGCTTCGACGCGCAGGGGCGGAGCGCAGTGTTCTCGAAGCACTAGGCAGGCGGCCGCGCCGCGCGCCGCTCTTCGCGACGCACGAAGGCGAGCTTGGCCTCGCGGGCGCGCAGCTGCCCGCAGCCGCCGTCCACGTCCTGCCCGGCGGACTGCCTCAGCTTGGTGAGGATGCCGGCGCGGTGCAGGCGGCGGGCGATCTCCGCCGCACTCTCCGCCGCCGGACGACGGTAGTCGAGGCCGTCGACGCGGTTGAACGGGATCATGTTCATCACCGCGTACTTGCCGGCGAGCAGGCGCACGATGCCCTCGAGCTCGTCCTCGCCGTCATTCACGCCCTCGATCAGCGTCCATTGGTACTGGATCGGATAGCCGCTCGCGCGCGCCCAGGCCTCGCCGAGCTCGACCAGCTCGGCCGGGTCGATGCGCGGGGCGCGCGGCAGCAGCGCGGCGCGCAGCGCGGCGCGCGTGCTGTGCAGCGAGAGCGCCAGCGCCGGCTTGACCCGCATCTGCGGCAGACGCTCGAAGACGCGGAGGTCGCCCACGGTCGACAGCACCAGGTTCTTGTGCGGCAGCGCGCCCTCGGTGCCGAGCAGCTCGATCGCCTCGATCACCGCATCGAGGTTGTGCGCGGGCTCGCCCATGCCCATGAACACCACCTTGTGCACCCGGCGCAGGCGGCGCGCGAGTGCGACCTGGGCGACGATTTCGCCGCTGTCGAGCTGGCGCAGCAGGCCGTCCTTGCCGGTCATGCAGAACACGCAGCCCACCGCGCAGCCGACCTGGGT
>Ga0116142_10004029_pt1 | contig 14293 bp, 12 predicted proteins | sample AD_UKC033_MetaG_FD_89785 | JGI IMG/M metagenome (GOLD analysis project Ga0116142, IMG submission 89785) | Active sludge microbial communities of municipal wastewater-treating anaerobic digesters from USA - AD_UKC033_MetaG | ecosystem: Engineered > Bioreactor > Anaerobic > Digestate | place: USA... | reverse complement strand
GCATGTCGGATGCCGTGCGGTTTTTGTATTCCTTCAATGAGTGGGTTTCAGAAAATACCAGTGGTGTGATTTTTATTTCCATCCGCGACTCGCCAAAGCTGGGTACCATTACTGCTAAAAAAGGACAGACGTTAATTGATGACATGACACAACCCATCAGCAGTGTGTATAACAATTTTGAAAACTTTCAAGATATCACCAGCGATTTACTATTAGGCCAGGCATACAGTTGGATGCATGTACCCATTCATCGCATTGATATTCAATATCAGGCCGAAAGTTATGTTCCTATCCTGCAAAAGATGGATAGCATACGGCAAAACAGTACACGGGCCTCCTTAAGCTGGAGATTAACCACCCGCGAAAAGGATGGGGTGGTGCGAAACATTTATTCAAAGCAAAACCAGGCTGAGATCGATAAGCTAATCGGGTTATTGGATTAAAGTACCTTCCTGCGTATCCGTTTCTTCAATTTATTTTCTGCGCAATACCTGGCCGCTGCGTGTACCAGTATGCTTTCCGTTATCAACCACAACTTCTCCGTTAACCAGTACAAACTTAAACCCTGTTGAATATGCGTGTGGGTTGGTAAAGGTTGCTGCATCACCAACTGTATGTTCATCAAATAACACCACATCCGCAGCCATGCCTTCAAGCAAAAGGCCGCGATCGCGCAGGTTAAACTTTTGTGCGGGCAGCGAAGTCATTCTCCGTATAGCCTCTTCCAACCGGATTATTTTTTGCTCGCGCACATACCTGCCCAGAACACGGGCATTTGTACCATAAGCCCGCGGATGAGGCATACCGGAACCATAACGCGCAATTCCAGCATCAGAAGCTATCATATTAAAAGGATACTGCATAATGCGGGTAAGATCACCTTCATTCATACTGAAATAAACCATTTGTGTGCGGTTAATCGCACCAATCATTTCCAGAATAGTTTCTGCTTCTTCCATCGGTTTGGTTTTGCGGCCTTTCAGTTTATTGATTTCACTAATATTTTTTCCGTTGTAGGTTGTGTCGGGTGCATAGCGTGCCACCTGGGCATAGCTGTAGTTTTTCAATTGCTTCTTTTTAAGTGTTTCCACCATCTCCTTTTTAATTCTTAATCGGGTTGCCGGGTCATTGATCCGGATTTTCATTGAGTCTCTTCCTCCCGCAAATACCCAGGAAGGCACGGTGGTATCCAGGGTGGTACTGCTTGCCACGTAGGGATATTGGTCAATGGTTACATCCAGCCCTTCAAGCCTGGCTCGCTCCACCAACTCAAGTGTTTCGACCGAGCGACCCCAGTTTGGTTTGTACGTAACTTTAAAATGCGAAATCTCTACAGGAATTTTTGCCAACCGGCCAATGTTAATGGCTTCGTTCACGGCATCGGTAACATTATCGCCCTCATCGCGAATGTGTGAAGCATACACACCTCCTTGCTTCGCGGCCATCCGCGCAAGCGCAACTACCTCTTCCGTTTTAGAGAATGTGCCCGGTATATAAATTAATCCGGTTGAAAACCCAACGGCACCAGCATTCATCGCATCATTCACCAGCATTTCCATTTTCTTCAGTTCATCGGGAGTTGGGTCGCGCTGCGCATCGCCCATTGCCGCCCTGCGCACGGTATTGTGGCCAATCAGTGTAGCAATGTTGATCGAGGTTTTAATCGAATCCAACCGTGTAAAGTAGTCGGCTATGTTTAGGTTGGAGCCGCCACAGTTTCCGGTAACAACCGAGGTTACCCCATCGTGAATGAAGTTATCCGCGGTAGGCGTAGTACTTTCGCCTCCTTCAATGTGTGCATGCACATCAATAAAACCCGGAGCCACAATCAATCCGGTGGCATCAATTACGCGCTTTGCCTGGGCACTACTCAATTTTCCTATCCGCACCACTTTTCCATTTTGAATGGCTACATCGGCATAAAACCAGGGGTTACCACTGCCGTCAATCACCTTACCGTTACGTATTACCAGATCATACAACTGCGCATTTGCAAACCCACAACTAAACAGCAAACAAAGTGTTACCAGAATTTTCATATCACCGGATTTTATTCAGGAAGGTAAACAAATAGCCAGATTAGAAAAAACAATTTTACAGAGTTGGAGAGATGTAACGGTTCCTGTATGTTAGCTGCATGACATTGGCGGAACAAATTCTGAATTTCCTGCACTACCTGAAGATCGATGCCCCTGTTCCGCGTGGTGTACATGTATTAAATCCGTATCAACAACCGGCTGTATTCGACTTGTGCAAACAATTTTATTCTAAATACTACGCTGACAATGAATCCCGTACGATGCTGATTGGCATTAATCCGGGCCGCCTCGGTGCCGGCCTTACAGGAGTTCCGTTTACAGATCCAATCCGATTGAAAGAAATCTGTAAAATTGAAAATACACTGCCGGCAAAACCAGAACTATCCTCTGACTTTATTTACCGGATGATAGACTCTTTTGGCGGAGTTCATGCTTTTTATCAAAAATTCTATTTCAGTTCAGTCTCGCCACTTGGGTTTACCCTAAAAGGTAAAAACCTGAACTACTACGATGTTCCGTTACTTCAAAAAAGATTAAAGCCATTTATGCAAACCTGTATGCGCACCCAGTTAAGCTGGGGACTAAATACGCGGGTAGCTTTTTGCCTGGGCGAAGGCGAGAATTTTAAATTCCTGACTGCATGGAACAAAGAAGAAAAATTTTTTCAGGAAATAATTTCATTGCCGCACCCGCGATTTATTATGCAATACAAGCGCAGGCAACTCGATAACTATTTACATCTGTACGTAGAAAAACTAAAGCAGTTTTGAATTACTCCTCATCAGATTTTAAGTTACACGTTAGGCAGAATACATACCAAAACACTGAACCGGCTTTATAAAAAAACTCCTGTGTTCGAAGTAAATCAAACACAGGAGAAATGATTAGCTGTTAACTAACTTTCAGTTCTTAGTTTATGAAAAACCGAAAACCGATGGAGGGAGTAAATGAACTTACACCAAATGTAATTGTCTTGGAGTTATCATCATCCACATCTTTGTTGGGATCGTAGGATGTAAATCCAATGCCTTGCAATTGAAAATCAAGGCCCCATTTTTCAGAAAGGAAGTAAGTAAAGCCGGGCGATATAAATACCCCCATATTACCTGTTTTAGATTCTGAAGAGCTTGGATAGGTTGTTTTCCCCGAACCAAATGAGACACTGAATGTTCCGGTAAAGGCAAAACGCTCGTTGGATGTAAACTTATAGTACCGGGCAAATGGGCCTACCGAAAAAGAGGAGTTCTTGGTTGGATCGAGCTGAGTATATCCAGATTTACCGGACGTATAATTTAACAGTACACCTACCTCCAGGTTATCAATAATAAAATACCCAACCTGTGGCATAATCTCAAACGAGGAAGACTCATAATCATAATTACCATAGATATTCTCCTGTTTATTTGAATAATACTCAAAGCCTCCACCAATAGATTTACTACCCTGTGTGGTTTGAGCCCAGGCGGCCGGAGCAATGAACATCATTGCCAGAATTGCATACATAATTTTTTTCATAGAATAGATTTTATGATTTTTCAAATTTACATATAATCTACTGTTTTACCTACACCCCCCGTTCCGCCAGAAATCCGTGGGCAATGATCCGACTGGATTTTTATTTCCGATTTATCTCTTCATATTCGTAACTCTATGAATGCCCACAAGCACCTTCAACAGCAACTCGAACTGATAAAACTTGAACGTGCCGCTGATCTGGAACAATACCGGCAAAAGGTGTTGCTGCGCTCGTTAACACAACGCGTAAAAGAAGGTGTTACCTGGTATCCGCTAAGGTTCTTACGCGATTACATGGGCACGGGCGAGCGTGTGATTATTGAAGTAGAACGGGTACATCCTTCAGATAAACCCCACAGCTTTCAAAGCGGCAAATCGGTGAATGTGTTTTGCAATGCATCGGGCAAACCCGAAAAACAACAGTTGCAAGGTGTTATTAACTACGTACAAGAAAATACACTTGTAATCACCATTAATCCCGATGAACTACCCGAATGGATACACGATGGCCACCTGGGGGTAGATATAATGTTTGATGAGATGACCTACAAAGAAATGGAGTACGCGTTAATATCGGTTATCAAAGCAGAAAATAACCGCGTGGCCGAGTTGCGCGAGATTTTTTTAGGCGACTTAAAACCCGGTATATTGCCACACGCAGAGCCTGTGGCTCCGGCTCCACATCTTAACCAAAGTCAGAATAACGCGTTGCAAAAAGTGATGCAAGCCCGTGACGTGGCTTTTATACACGGGCCACCCGGCACCGGCAAAACTACCACGCTGGTGCAAGCCATTGTGCTAACACAGCGCGCGGAAGGCCAGGTGTTGGTAACAGCGCCCAGCAATGCGGCCATCGATTTACTGGTTGAAAAACTTACTGAGCAAGGATTAAATACTGTGCGCATCGGCCATCCGGCCCGTGTTACGGAACAAACGTTGAGTAAAACATTAGATGCGCGAATAGCCACACATGCGCATTATAATGAACTGCGCGCGTTGCGAAAGCGAATCGAAAAAGTGCGGGCCGAAGCCTCAAAGTTCAAACGCACCTTCGGCCATCATGAAAGGGAACATCGCAGGTTGTTAAAAGAAGAGGCGAAGCTGTTGAAGTCGGATGCAGACATGCTGGAGTTTTACATTATCAATGATGTATTACAACAAGCACAGGCCATCTGTTGCACGTTGGTTGGTGCTTCGCACCCGGTAATACGCAGCCGAAAATTCAAAACCGTTTTTATTGATGAAGCGGCCCAATCGCTGGAAGCTGCCTGTTGGATACCCCTGTTGCGGTCTCAGCGAATAATCCTGGCGGGCGATCATTGCCAACTGCCGCCAACAATTAAATCAAACGAAGCGGCCCAGGCAGGACTGGCCACTACATTGTTTGAACACGGCATAAAAAAACACCCGCAGGCGGCTTCGCTCCTGCAGGTACAGTACCGCATGCACGAAGCCATTATGAAATTTCCTTCGCATTGGTTTTACGAGGATAAATTAATTGCGCATCCGTCTGTAAAAACCGGCTTATTAAAACCACATCAACAGCCGGTAGAGTTTATTGATACCGCTGGATGTGGATTTGCTGAAAAGCAAGACCCCGAAACATTGAGCCGGTATAATGAAGAAGAAGCTTCGCTGGTAATTCGTGAGGTTGAAAAATTGGTAGAAGATTATGGTATAGAAGCCTGGAACGCGCACCAAATTACCATGGGTATTATTACACCTTATCGGGCGCAGGTAGATCAACTGAATACGTTAGCCACAACATCAGCAATACTGGAACCGATTCATAAATTAATTACCATCCACACGGTAGATGCCTTTCAGGGGCAGGAGCGTGATGCGATTATAATCAGTTTTGTAAGAAGCAATGATAAAGCCGAGGTTGGCTTTCTGGCCGACATTCGCAGAACCAATGTGGCCATGACGCGCGCCAGAAAAAAATTAATAATGATTGGGGATAGTGCTACGTTAGCAGCCCATCCATTTTACGAAGCCCTGCTCAACTATGTGCAACAAGAAGGTTTTTATAAAAGTGCCTATGAGGTATTAAATTAACTTTCCGATCATCCGAAACTTATACCAACACCGTGTGATCTTATCTTATTCGATCAAAAAAATTGATGATGAATGGGCTATCTCATTTATTTCTAATGGTTCAGCGTATCTGAAACAACTAAAGGACTTCGGCACTAAATGTATCACCCTGTTCTACATCGCCCGTAACAAATCCTTTTTTGAACCACCGCTGGCGTTGTTCGGAAGTTCCATGGGTAAACGAATCGGGCACTACATACCCGCGTGCTTGTTTCTGCAAACGATCATCGCCAATGGCGCTGGCTGCATTCATTGCTTCTTCAAAATCGCCTGATTCCAGAATTTGTTTGGTGTTTTGTGCGTGGTGTGCCCATACGCCCGCAAGAAAATCGGCTTGCAATTCCAGCTTCACCGATAGTTTGTTATACTCCTCCTCGCTCAATTGATTTCGCATGGCGTGCACCTTATCCGTTATTCCATGCAGGCGTTGAATATGATGACCTACTTCATGCGCAATTACATAAGCCTGGGCAAAGTCGCCCGGGGCACCAAAACGGCTACGCAACTCGTCATAAAAACTCAAATCAATATACAAGCGCTCATCAGCTCCGCAATAAAACGGACCGGTTGCTGAAGTTGCAGCACCACAACCCGACTGCACATTATCGGTAAACAATACCAGGGTTGGTTCGCGATAGTCATCCAATAGTTGATTCCAAACATCTTCTGTATCGGCCAACACCACTTTTACAAACTGAGCCAATTCTTCTTCTTCGGCCGTTCCCTGGTACGGTTCTGTTTGCGAAACAGCGGGGCCGCTATCTATCGGCATCTGTTGCAACAGTGATAACGGGTTTTTTCCGGTTATCAGCCCAATTATCACAATAACAACCACCAGGCCCAAACCGCCTTTGATGGGCATACCTCCAAAACCCCGGCTGCCTCCACCCGACCCACGCTGATCATCTACGTTTCCACTTTGTCGTCTGCCACGCCATTGCATAAGTGTATAATTTAAGGCAGGAAGGTACGAAGGGGTTTGGTTAAGATCAATAGTGGCGAAAAGACACTCCTCGGCACTTCCGGTAGTTATGCCAACTATAGGGGTTTGGCCCACCCTTTGTTTTCTGATGCGTATAAATATCTAAAACAAAATTGTTATGAAAACGCTTTGGATGAAAACTATCGTGCTGCTGTTTCTCGGGGCAGGAACATTGCATGGGCAAGATCGCGAACAAGTGCCAGGCGATAACTTCAGCCTGGAAGGGGCGCTCGAATTATTCAAGAAGTCCGCTTCACCCGAAGAGTTCGAACGTTTATTGAATTCGCCTGAATCAGAAGTGAATAACCTCGATCTGAATGGCGATGGCAACATCGACTACATTCGGGTAATCGATCGCACGGAAAGGAACATTCACACCTTTACGATGCAGGCCGTTATTTCCAGAAACGAATTTCAGGATATTGCGGTAATCTCGCTTGAGAAACTTGAGAACGGGAAGGCTATCCTGCAAATAACGGGCGATGCCGATGTATATGGTATTGAAACCATCATTGAACCTACGCAGGAAGTTCGCGTTAATGCGGGCACTACTACTACACGCACCTATGTGAACGTGTGGAGCTGGCCTTCCGTACAATATGTATATAGTCCGTACTATTCACCCTGGGTTTCGCCCTGGTATTGGGATTACTGGCCATTTTGGTGGCGCCCCTGGAGGCCCGTTGCTTATGTGGTTTATTATCCTCGTTGGCATGTGTACCACACACATTACAGATATTGCGATGCACCACGCATTCACTATGCCAGCAGGATTTATTACCCGCACCGTACTACCTCGGTAATTGTGTACAACCGTCATCATGATCAGATCAGTACCTACCGCTCTACCCGAACTGTTTATGGCGATGCGCACGAACGAGATAGCCGCACCATGCGCTATGAAAATAGAGACCGCAGTGTTACCAACCGAAGCAGAGAGTATGGCCGCGAGCAGGAACGGGAACGAACCAATACGAATCAAAGGCGAGGTATGGAAAATAGCCGCAATTCAGAAACAACAGAATGGCGTAACCGAAACTCTGACGCGGGTGAAAACAGAACCCGTACCGGTGAAAGAAGTAACACCTCCAGAAGTTTTGGCGAACGCTCCACCAACCAGAACAACCGGGTATTTGAACAACCACGCGAAAACCGGTCAAGTAATTCAGGTGGCAGCAGGCCTGCGGTCAGGCAGGAGTCGCGCTCCTCGCAGCCTTCGATAAGATCAAGCGAGTCGCACCAATCTTCTGGTGGGCAATCGCAACGATCTAATTCCGGATCCGGTTCGGGTTCATCCGGTTCCGGATCGGGCAAACGCGGTCGAAATTAGAATTGATTGGTTGAATAGGTAAGATAAGGCTGTTTCAAAAGTCGAAATAAGTGAGTGGGTCATTCCGGCCTTGTGCCGGAATCCCTTTTAGCACCACAGAATCGAGATCGCAGAATAATTGCGCGATAACAGAACGACTTTTGAGGCAGCCGCAACTTTATTCAAAGCTTATCCCATTAAGTCAACAATCGTTTTTAATTTTAAGCTATCTTAGCCTGACTAAACCCCATACGTATGTTACTGATTGCCGGAATTGCCGTTGTTCTTTTACTCGGTGCTGTTCTTACCTACAACAACCTGGTTGGCTCACGCAACAATGTAGAAAATGCTTTTGGTACTATTGATGTGATGTTGAAAAAGCGATATGACCTGTTGCCTAATCTGGTGGAAGTTGCCAAAACTTATATGAAACATGAAAGCGACATCTTTACCAGGATTGCCGAACTGCGCGCTCGCGCCCAATCAGCCACCACCACAGATGAAAAAGTGGCTATCGAAAATCAAATCTCCGGCACAATAAAAGGACTGATGGTTACGGTAGAAAATTACCCTGATCTGAAAGCCAACGATCAGTTTACCATGCTGCAGCGCAGCTGGAACGAAACTGAAGAACAAATTTCGGCCGCGCGCAGAGCATACAACGCTGCGGTTACTGCCTATAACAACGCAGTAGATAAGTTTCCATCTAACATTTTTGCCGGTATATTCAACTTCAGACGCAAAGAGGTTTTTGTTATTGCCGAAACCGAACGACAGAACGTAAGCGCCAAAGCATTGTTTAATTCATAACCTATGCAGTCCGTCACAGACTTCCGGTCGTTCTATCAAACCAACCTGCAACCAAAACTTACCGAACTTGAAACGACCCGCAGAGCCCTTGTTAAAAAATTAATATTCTATGGTGCCATTGCATTTGGTGTTGGGCTGTTGTTATTTTTTTTGAAGGTTGGTATTTGGCCCCTCCTGCTGGCTGCTGTCGGCTTTTTTTTCTTTTACCAATATCACGCCAAACCTTTTCGCAACAGTTATAAAACCCAGATTATAGCAACCCTTGCACAGGCACAAGGGTTACAATATAACCACCAGGCCTGCATTAGCCGCAGCGAGTACGATCAGAGCCAAATTTTTGTAACAACCCCCGACCGGTATTGGGGCGATGACATGCTAACCGGCACAGTAGGTAAAACCGGTATTCGATTTTCCGAACTGCATACCCAGTACAAATCCGGGGGCAAAAACAAAACCTGGCATACCATCTTCCGCGGCATCTTTTTTATTGCCGATTTCAACAAACACTTCATTGGCGAAACATTTGTGTTGCCCGATGTTTCCGAAAATGCATTTGGCAGTACCTTAGGCGGCTTTTTTCAAAAGTTAAACATGGTACGGCCGCAATTGATAAAACTGGAAGATGTAGAATTTGAAAAACACTTTGCCATTTACGGAACCGACCAGGTAGAAGCCCGCTACATTCTATCACCCGCGTTGATGCAGCGTATTCTTACCCTGAAGCAAAAATTCAATACCAAAGTGGCGCTTTCATTCATCGGCTCGCACGTGTACATAGCCATCACCATTAACAAAACACTTTTTGAAGCTCCGTGGCTTTTTAGTACTGTTGATAACTACAAACAACTGGAAGAATTTCACACCGACATTGCCATGTGCGTGGAGATTGTAGAACTATTGGATCTGAATACAAGAATCTGGACAAAGGAGTGATTCACTATTTTGTAGAGTCTCCAATGCCGTCAGGTCTTACGACCTGACGGAAACTAAATTTAAAGTAATTCCAACAAATAAGAACTGCCTGTTTAGAGAATCAGACTCGACAAAGAAGTGTCTTGCTTGTGCTTATCTCAATATCATCACCCTGCCCAGCCTTCTCTATCCAAACTCCGGTATTGAATCGCTTCCGCCAAATGTTCAATTTTAATTTCAGGAGTACCGGCAAGGTCGGCAATCGTGCGCGAAACTTTCAAGATGCGATCATACGCGCGGGCACTCAATCCCAAACGCTCCATTGCCGTTTTTAAAAGTGTGCGCCCCGCATCATTAATAATACAAATATCTTTTACCATGTTGCTCGGCATCATGGCATTGCAATAAATATTCTTCTGTCCTCTAAACCGTTCGCTTTGTATTTCGCGTGCCTTTACAACACGCTCACGAATTTCTTCGCTGGTTTCATTCTTGCGTTGGGTAGTCATCTGATCGAAACTTACGGGCACTACCTCCACATGCAAATCAATACGATCCAATAGCGGTCCACTTACTTTACTTAAATACCGTTGCACTACACCCGGGGCACACACACATTCTTTTTCAGGATGATTATAGTAACCACACGGGCAGGGATTCATACTGGCTACCAACATGAAGTTAGCCGGGTAATCAATCGACACTTTGGCCCGGGAAATCGTAACGCGTCTTTCTTCCATGGGTTGGCGCATTACTTCCAACACCGTGCGTTTAAATTCTGGCAACTCATCCAGAAACAAAACGCCATTATGCGATAATGAAATTTCTCCGGGTTGTGGATTACCTCCACCGCCCACCAGGGCTACATCGCTGATGGTGTGATGCGGGCTTCTGAATGGCCGGGTGGTAAGTAATGTAGCATCGGCTCCCAATCTTCCTGCCACCGAATGGATCTTGGTTGTTTCCAGTGCTTCGTTCAGCGTAAGCGGAGGTAAGATAGATGACAACCTTTTGGCCAACATGGTTTTGCCAGCCCCGGGTGGGCCAATCATAATTACATTGTGGCCACCGGCCGCAGCAATCTCTAACGAGCGCTTGATGTTTTCCTGGCCCTGCACATCTTTAAAATCAGCATCGTAATTATTAAGCTTACTCTGAAACACTTCGCGGGTATCAATACGCATTGGTTCAATTACTTTTTTCTTTTCAAAAAAGTCAATTGCCTCTTGCAGCGTTTCCACACCAATAACATCAATGTTATTTACAATAGCTGCTTCGCGGATATTGGATTTTGGAAGTACAAAACCTTTAAAGGATTCTTTGCGGGCTTGTATGGCGATGGGTAACACGCCCTTAATCGGACGGAGAATTCCATCCAACGAAAGTTCGCCCATGATTACGTATTGATCCAGTTCTTCGGCTTCAATTTGTCCGCTGGCTTTCAGCACGGCCAACGCAATGGGTAAATCATAAGCGCTTCCTTCCTTTCGGATATCGGCCGGAGCCAGATTAACCACCACTTTATTGCGGGGCATAAAGTATTTCAAACTCTTGAAGGAAGACTCTACCCGATGCTGACTTTCTTTTACAGCCGTATCGGGCAAACCACTCATGTGGAAGTCCTTCCCTTGCGTAACATTTACTTCTACTGTAATAGTGCGGGCATCTACGCCATGTACTGCACTACCATAGGTTTTTGAAACCATGATTAAACTCTGGTTTTAAAATTCTAAAAAGAATGAGACCAAGATAGGAATCTTTGGGTTTACATGCCTTACTGGCCAAGCACTTCCTTCTCAACCAAAAGGATAAGAATATGTATAATTTTAATATGCACTTCCTGAATACGATCGGCATAACCGGTATGGGGCACACGTATTTCCACATCGGCCAGAGATGCCAGTTTACCACCATCTTTTCCGGAAAGGATAATCACCTTCATGCCTTTATCTCTTGCGGCCTGGGCTGCTCTGATTACGTTTGCTGAATTACCGCTTGTGCTGATACCCAACAATACATCGCCCTTGTTTCCCAGCGCTTCCAGGTAGCGCGAAAACACAAACTCGTATCCGAAGTCGTTGCTTACGCAGGAAAGATGACTGGGGTCGCTAACACAAATGGCTGGCAACGCTTTTCTGTTTTCGCGATAGCGTCCGGTTAATTCTTCTGCAAAATGCATGGCATCGCAATGCGAACCGCCATTGCCACAAGAAATTACTTTCCCCCCTTTTTTAATAGCCTCAGAAATTAATCGGGCTGCGGCTTCAATATTCTTCAGGTTGTGTTCATCTGCCAGAAACTGATTTAGCACGGCAGCAGCCTGGTTAAGTTCGGCAGCAATAAGGGTTGTGTAACTCATTTTGTTCCGGAAGCAGGAGTTTCCTTAACCGAAGGTTGTGGTTTTTGTTGTAAGTCGTACACTTTCGCTTTCAGCGTATTGTTTTCATGACGCAGCGCTTCGTGTTCATTTTTTGCCGCTCTCTGCTCAATAAAATTCCAAACAACATCTACCAGGAAGAGAGCCATACCAAGCAACGCCCCGTATTTAAAAAGGGTAAGCTTGCTATGTAGGCTAAGCAAATCGCTCAGGTCCTTTCTTGATTCCACATAAATCACAAAAAAGAAAATGGCAATGTGGTATAATCCGAAAATGGTAAAAAATATAAGCCTGCGTTGTTTCATTCAACCAATTTTTATGCAACAAACATAGGCTTTTTCGGGTAAAGCCAAAATGCAATTACTGGTAAAACCTTGCAAGGTTAATCGGTATTTTGAATGGAAACCAACTTCCGGTAAAGGCCATTTTGGCTATTCAATTGGTCGTGTGTACCATGCTCTGCAATCGTACCGTTCTGAATCACTACAATTTCATCGGCATGTTGAATGGTACTTAGCCTGTGGGCTATTACAATAGAGGTGCGGTTTTTCATCAGGTTAAAGAGGGCCTCTTGCACCAGTTTTTCCGATTCAGAATCTAAAGCCGAGGTGGCTTCATCCAAAATAAGAATGGGTGGGTTTTTCAATACAGCCCGGGCAATGCTGAGGCGCTGCCGCTGCCCGCCAGAAAGTTTAGAGCCCCGCTCGCCAATCAATGTCTGGTATCCGTTTTCGGTTTGAACGATGAAGTCGTGCGCATTGGCAATTTTTGCAGCCTGTATTACATCGGCCTCGCTTACATGCGGCATACCAAATGCAATGTTATTAAATATAGTGTCGTTAAATAAGATAGATTCTTGTGTAACCACACCAATATGCTGGCGTACACTTTCCAGATCATAATCGGTTAAAGAAATACCATCGATTAACACTTCTCCTTCGGTGGGATCGTAGAAGCGTGGCACCAGGTCGGCCAGGGTTGACTTACCACCACCCGATGGGCCAACAAGAGCCAGGGTCTTTCCTTTCGGGATTGTGAGGTTGATGTTTTTTAATACTTTCTCGGTGTCGTACGCAAAGCTTACTTGTTTAAAGGAAATGTGCTGATCAAAAGATGTAAGTTTTTTGGCATTGGGTTTATTTTGGATGGCAGGTTGCAAATCAATCACATTAAAAATGCGTTCGGCTGCAATAGTACCTTTTTGAAGGGATGTAATACCGTTAGAAAAATTTTTAGCAGGTTGAATCAGGGAAGCATAAAACACAAGAAATCCCATAAACTGTTCGGGCTGCAGTTCGCCCGAGCCGCCCAGCACCAGGTTACCTCCATAGTACAAAATCACGGCCACAATAATAACACCCAACACTTCAGACAACGGAGAGGAGAGTTCGTTTTTTCGTGAGATCGACAAATTCACTTTTCGGTGAAAACTGGTTTCGTCATCAATTTTTTTGAGAATAAAGTTGCGCGCATTGAATGCCATAATTACCCGCATGCCACTAAAGGTTTCATCCAGAATATTAACAATGCGCCCCATCGATTCCTGGCTTTGCTTGGCCCGTTTCTTTAAACGCTTGATAATCTCTGCCACAACGCCCCCGGTAATGGGTAGCAGGATAAGGGTAAATAGTGTAAGTTTAACAGAGATGGTAAACAAAACTCCCAGGTAAACTAAAATAGTGATAGGTTCCTTCAATACTGATTTAAGACTATTCATCACAGAAGCTTCTACTTCGGCCATATCGTTTGTAAAACGAGACATGAGGTCGCCTTTGCGCTGATCATTAAAATAACCAATGTGTAACTTGGTTACACTTGAAAAAAGATCCATCCGCATGTTTTTAACCACATCCACACGCAGCCGGGAAGCAGCCATGCGCTCCAGGTAACGGAAAGTATTGCCGATAAACATTAGAACAACAATACCCAGGCAGATGAACAAAAGCGTGGTGTGCGGACCATAGTCCTGAATAACCCGAATGAAGTAATAATCGAACGTACTTCGAAAAAACTCTTCTGAAAGTGCAAAGTCGGACGGAGGCGTTGGCACTACCTTGCTTACATTCGAATCAAACAGCACCTTCAGCATGGGCATGGTCAGGGCCAGGTATCCGGCACTAAAAAAAACTCCTAACAATGCAAAAACCAGAAACTTGATTAAGCGCGAGACTAATCCCGGTGCATAACTTAAAATCCGAAAGTAAATCTTCATCGCTGCTTAAAAATCGTACGAACGTTGAGGAATATTCCAG
>Ga0116142_10004027_pt1 | contig 14298 bp, 28 predicted proteins | sample AD_UKC033_MetaG_FD_89785 | JGI IMG/M metagenome (GOLD analysis project Ga0116142, IMG submission 89785) | Active sludge microbial communities of municipal wastewater-treating anaerobic digesters from USA - AD_UKC033_MetaG | ecosystem: Engineered > Bioreactor > Anaerobic > Digestate | place: USA... | reverse complement strand
TTGCCATCAGGGAAGGGGGCAAGACTGTGGGTGCCGGCGTTGTGACTGAGATAATAGAGTAGAGGGGAAGAAGATGAGGCAACGCATCAGGATATGCCTGAAAGCCTTTGATCATAGTTTGCTTGATCAATCGGTTAAAGAAATAGTGGATGCCGCAAAAAAGACTGGCGCTCAGATAGTAGGTCCTGTTCCTCTACCTACATTAATCCAGAAATTTTGCGTTTTGAGGTCTCCGCATATTGATAAAAAGTCGAGGGAACAATTTGAGATAAGAACACATAAACGACTTGTTGATATTGTCGATCCGACACAACAAACTGTTGATGCCCTTATGAGATTGGAGCTTGCGGCTGGAGTTGATGTGGAGATTAAGTCTTGAGGTGTATGAAATGGCAATAGCAGAATTGATCGATATAAAAGGCGAAAAAATAGGTGAAGTAGAAATAAAAGATGAGGTTTTTGGCGTGGATGTAAAAACGCACCTCATGTATGATGTGGTAAAAATGCAGCTTGCAAAACGCAGAAGTGGAACTGCCTGTACTAAAACGAGAAAGGATGTGAATGCAAGCGGTGCTAAACCTTTCAGACAGAAGGGCACGGGTAGGGCAAGACAGGGGAGTATGAGATCGCCATTGCAGATAGGCGGTGGTGTTGTTTTTGGTCCACACCAGAGGGATTACAGTTTTTCTGTTCCGAAAAAGGTAAGAAGGATTGCGCTTAAGTCTGCCTTGACTGTCAGGTATACTGGCTATAAGATGAAAATACTCGATAAACTGGTACTTGATAGTATAAGCACAAAGACATTCAATGGCATTGTTAAAGCCCTGAATCTTTCAAAACCACTTTTCGTAATCGATCAAAAGAATGAAATAATTGAAAAATCAGCAAGAAATATACCTTATGTTAAGGTTTTGAGGTCTGAGGGTTTAAATGTTTATGACATAATAAGACATGAACAACTTGTATTCACGCTGGATGCGCTAAGAAAGATAGAAGAGGTGTTGGCAAAATGAACGAATACGATATTGTTTTGAGACCAATAATAACGGAGAAGAGTTCCCTTGTTAAAGAGAGTGCCAACCATTATGTCTTCGAAGTGCATCGAGACGTGAACAAGATAGAGATAAAGAAGGCAATTGAGAAGCTTTTTAAGGTGAAGGTTATTTCTGTGAAGACCTCAGTGATAGATGGTAAGACAAGAAGGGTTGGCAAATTTTCAGGAAAAAAACCTGACTGGAAAAAGGCGGTTGTTAAGCTTAGTCCTAAAGATAAAATAACGATATTTGAGGGTGCATGATGGGTATAAAAGAGTATAAACCGACCTCTGCAGGCAGAAGGTTTATGAGCGTCAACACCTTCGATGAAATCACGAAGGATAAACCTGAAAAGTCTTTGACAGGGTCAATTAAAAAGACAGGCGGAAGAAACAACGCGGGCAGGATTACAACACGTCATATAGGTGGCGGTCATCGTAGAAAATACAGAATAATTGATTTTAGACGTGATAAATTGGATATACCTGGAAAGGTTGCAGATATAGAATATGATCCCAACAGATCAGCCAATATTGCACTCATAAACTATGTGGACGGTGAAAAGAGATATATCCTTGCGCCGCTCGGTTTAAAGGTTGGAGAATTCGTTGTTGCGAGTAAAAAGGCCGACACAGAGATTAAAGAAGGCAATTGTATGCTCCTGAGATTCATTCCTGCGGGTGCATTTATACATAATGTGGAGATGAAACCAGGCAAGGGGGGACAACTGGCGAGAAGTGCAGGCAGTTATGCCCAACTTGTTGCGAAAGAAGGCGATTATGGTCATTTGAGACTTCCTTCGGGTGGGGTCAGATTGGTCCATCTTTCATGTATGGCAACAATAGGGCAGGTCGGAAATATCGATCACGAAAATGTTACGATAGGCAAGGCTGGTAGAACAAGATGGCTTGGAATAAGGCCAACGGTTAGAGGCACAGCGATGAACCCTGTTGACCATCCAATGGGTGGAGGTGAAGGTAGATCGAAAGGTGGCAGACATCCTTGCTCGCCTTGGGGGCAACTTGCAAAAGGAAAGAAGACAAGGAAAAATAAAAGGACTGATAAATTCATAATTAAGTTAAGAGGGTAGGAGGTTTACGTGGCGAGGTCTTTAAGAAAGGGGCCGTACATTGTTAAAAAGTTATTGAGCAAAGTCGAAGAAACTAAGAAGACAAAAAGCTCAAAGGTGATAAAGACTTGGGACAGAAGCTCTACTATAAGCCCTGATTTTGTTGGTATAACCTTTGCTGTCCATAATGGCAGAAAATTCATACCGGTTTTTGTGACTGAAGAGATGGTCGGTCATAAACTTGGCGAGTTTTCCCCTACGAGGACTTTTCACAGCCACTCTGGTGACAGAAAGGCAAAAGTGGTAAAGAGAAAGGATTAAGCTTATGGAAATCATTGCAAGGACAAGGATGATAAGAATATCTCCCCGAAAAGTAAGGCTTGTAGGGGATGTTATAAAAAGAAAAAACATTAATGATGCTATGGGGATGCTGATGTATATGCCCCAGAAGGCGGCGTTCATTCTCAAAAAACTACTCGATAGCGCTGTTGCCAATGCAAAACAGAAGAAATATGTTGATGTGGATAATCTTTTTGTGAAAAATGTGCTTGTTGACGGAGGGCCTGTCTTGAAAAGGTTTCTTCCAAGGGCGATGGGCAGGGCCACAAAGATAAGGAAGAGAACAAGCCACATCACAATGATTCTGGATGAACTTTAATATTGGAGGCTAAATGGGTCAAAAGACACATCCTTACGGTTTTCGCCTGGGAATAATAAAGACATGGGATTCAAAATGGTTTGCTTCAAAGAGTTATGCAAAGTTTTTATATGAGGATATTATTGTAAAAAAATATCTCAAGTCAAAACTCCAACAGGCGGGTATTTCGAAGATTGAGATAGAAAGGGCCGCAAACAAAGACAAAAGGGTTAAGATAAACATATACTCTGCGAGACCTGGTCTTGTTATAGGCAGAAAAGGCGCTGAGGTTGAAAACCTTAAAAAGGAGCTTCAAGATATGACAAACAAGGAAGTCGTCTTGAACATTACTGAGGTGAAAAGACCTGAAGTCAATGCGCAGCTTGTTGCAGAAAATGTGGCATTGCAACTCGAGAGAAGGGTCTCTTTTAGAAGGGCGATGAAAAGAAACGTATCACAGGCTATCAAATTTGGAGCCAAAGGTATAAAGGCAATGTGTTCGGGCAGATTGGCAGGCGCTGAGATGGCAAGGACAGAGTGGTATCGTGAAGGAAGGGTTCCCCTGCAGACAATTAGGGCGGACATAGATTATGGATTTGCTATATCTATGACAAAATATGGTGTCATAGGCGTTAAGGTGTGGATTTTCAAAGGCGAAGTTTTTCAGGAGGCGGTGTAATGCTTTCACCAAAGAGAGTCAAATATAGAAAGCAGCAAAAGGGCAGAATGAAAGGCGCTGCAAGCAGAGGCAATACTGTAAGCTTCGGTGACTTCGGACTGCAAGCGACAGAGTGCGGAAGGATAACGGCCAGACAGATTGAGGCTGCAAGGATTGCGTTAACTCGTTATGTAAAGAGAACCGGCAAGGTCTGGATAAGGGTTTTTCCGGACAAGCCTATATCTAAGAAACCTGCAGAGACAAGAATGGGAAAAGGCAAGGGCGGTACCGAGGCCTGGGTGGCGGTTATTAGACCTGGCAAGGTGCTCTATGAAATACAGGGTGTTCCAGAAGATAAGGCAAAGGAGGCCTTGAGAATCGCATCCTTTAAGCTTCCCATTGGGACACGATTTATTGCCAGAAGCGAGGAGTTATGAAAGCTAATGATTTAAGGGATCTAACCGTAGAAGAACTCTTGAAAAAGAAGAAAGACGCCAAAGAGGAAGTGTTTAACCTGAGGTTTCAGCATTCCACAGGTCAACTTGACAATGTTGCGAGGATGAAGATTGTAAAACGCGATGTTGCACGCATAGAGACGATAATTAGAGAAAAGGAACTCAAAAATAGAGGTTGAACATGGAATCGAAAGACAAAAACAAGAAAAAGATAATTGGCACGGTGGTAAAGGACAAAATGGAAAAGACAGTTGTTGTAGAGGTGGTGAGGTCTTTCAAACACTCCATTTATCATAAATATGTACAGACGAAAAAGAGGTACAAGGCTCACGATGAGTCTAACAGTTGCAATGTTGGTGACAGAGTTGTTATAGTGGAGTCGAGACCCTTGAGCAAAGAAAAAAGGTGGTTGGTAAAAGAGATTATAAAGAAAGAAGAGCCTGTGCCAATCAAGGAAGAGGTGTAGAAAGATGATTCAGGAAAGGACTAAGCTCGAGGTAGCAGACAATTCGGGTGCGAAGAAGCTCGGATGTATCAAGGTTCTCGGTGGTTCAAGAAAACGCTATGGAACGGTCGGCGATATTATTGTAGCATCTGTGAAAGAGGTGATTCCGAATTCAAAGGTAAAAAAGGGCGATGTAGTAAAAGCCGTCATTGTCAGAACAAAAAAGGAAATTAGAAGAATAGACGGTTCGTATGTAAAATTTGATGAAAACTCGGCTGTCATAATTAATCAGTATAATGAGCCAGTTGGAACAAGGATTTTTGGTCCTGTTGCAAGGGAATTAAGGGCGAAAAAATTCATGAAGATTGTTTCTTTGGCGCCTGAAGTGGTGTGAAGGAAAAATGCAGCTTTTAGTCGTTAGTCATCGATATTTGATTGAATCTAATTTGATGGTTTATTTCTGGGACATGAAAGCTTAATATGAGGTTGATATGAATAAAGAGTATCATGTTAAAAAGAACGACCTTGTTATGGTAATCACGGGCAAGGATAAGGGAAAGACCGGCAAGGTTATGAGGATAAACAAGAAGAAAGACCGCCTTGTTGTTGAAAAGGTAAATATGGTAAAAAGACATGTCAAGCAAAGCCAGAAGACCAAGGGCGGCATTATGGAGAAAGAGGGCATGATCCATGTTTCCAATGTGATGATTTATTGTGAAAAGTGTTCAAAGCCTGTAGGGGTTGGGACAAGGATATTGGAAGACGGGAAAAAGATAAGATTCTGCAAGAAATGCAACGAGGCAGTAGATAAGTAAATGGGAGGCATGCATTGAGAACTGCATATATGGATTTTTATGAAAAAGAAGTTATACCTGCAATGATGAACAAATTTAAGTATAAAAATGTAATGCAAATCCCAAAGATTGAGAAGATCGTTGTGAATGTGGGTATTGGTGAGGCGATACAGAACATTAAAGTGCTTGAGACTGCATCTGCTGACATCAAGGCAATAACAGGTCAAAGGCCTGTTATAACAAAGGCAAAAAAATCGATAGCCTCTTTTAAGCTGAGGGCCGGGATGCCCATTGGGTGCATGGTAACGTTGAGGAGGGAAAGGATGTATGAGTTTTTTCATAAACTTGTGCATATTGTTCTTCCAAGGGTAAGAGATTTTAAGGGTGTTTCTTCAAAATCTTTTGACGGAAGGGGCAATTATACCCTTGGTTTGAAGGAACAGATAATATTTCCAGAAATTGACTACGACAAGATTGACAAGGCGCGTGGTATGAACATTACAATAACAACAACGGCAAAGAGTGATGAAGAGGGTATGGAATTATTAAGACTGATGGGTATGCCATTCAGGGGTTGATGGAGGAATAGATGGCGAGAAAGGCGATGATTGAGAAGTGCAAGGATGCCCCTAAGTACAAAATAAGGGCAAGGAATCGTTGCTCTGTTTGTGGGAGACCAAGGGCATTTATTAGAAAATTTGAGTTGTGCAGAATATGTTTCAGGACATTTGCTTTAAAAGGCGAGATTCCTGGTGTGATTAAATCAAGCTGGTAAGGGGGCTTTTATGCCAACAGTAGATCCAATTTCCGATATGCTAACAAGGATAAGAAATGCGATAATGGCTCGCCATGAGTCTGTGGATATTCCTTATTCGAACATAAAGCTAAACATATCAAAATTGCTTAAAGAAGAAGGCTACATTAGGAATCACAAGACCTTCGTAGACGAACAGAGAAAAAAATATCTTAAAATTTACATAAGCTACGATGATGATAATGTAAGTGTGATTACTGGGCTTAAACGTATAAGTAAACCTGGAAGGAAGATGTATTCAAAAGTAGGGGATCTACCTAAATTAAGTAAACGCATAGGTGTTCTTCTACTCTCAACATCACGTGGTCTTATGACTGATAGAACCGCTATTAAAAATAAAGTTGGAGGGGAACCCCTCCTTCAGGTCTGGTGAGGTGCAGTATGTCAAGGATAGGAAGAAAACCAATTATACTGCCCGAAGGTGTAAAATTAGACTTAAAGGATAGAATGGTAGTTGTTGAAGGTCCAAAAGGGTCTTTAAAAAGAGACTTTTTAGCTGGCCTGGAGCTTGAAATAAACGGAAACTCTGTTGTAGTTAAAAGGTTAAATGAAGATTTAAAAACAAAGGGTTTTCACGGATTGATGAGGACCCTTATAAATAACATGGTTGACGGAGTCAGCAAAGGCTTTGAAAAAAGGCTTGAAATAGTGGGTATAGGATACAGGGCAGAAATGCAGGGTGATAACGTTGTTTTTTATCTTGGTTATTCGCATCCGATTAACTTCACCTTGCCTGAAGGCATAACTGCACAGGTTGACAAACAGACTCAGGTGACAGTCAAAGGCATCAGTAAAGAACTTGTTGGTGAAGTAGCTGCAAAGATGAGGATGTTGAGAAAGCCTGATGTTTATAAAAATAAGGGCGTGAAATACGCCAACGAAACCTTGAGAAAGAAGGCTGGAAAGACAGGGAAGAAGTAAGGATTAAGGGGCTATGTAATGAAAAGAAAAGAAAAGGTTGAATCAAGGTTAAAGAGAAAAAAAAGAATAAGAAAAAATATCTCCGGTACAATGAATAAACCGAGACTCTGTGTTTATAAAAGTCTAAAGGCTATGTATGCCCAGCTTATTGATGATGAACACGAAAAGGTTATTACAGGCACATCTACTTTAAATAAAGAGATTAAGGCACAATTGAAAAGTGGCGGCAATATCGAAGGTGCCAAGAAGGTCGGGGAGTATATCGGCAAGAAGGCTATCAGCATCGGTATAACCCATGTGGTATTTGATAGAAACGGTTTCAAGTATCATGGAAGGATTAAGGCCCTTGCAGAAAGCGCAAGAGAAGCTGGTTTAAAATTCTAAGAGGAGGCCCCTGTTGATTGAAAAAAAACGGATAGAACTTGATGGAATTGAATTGCAGGACAGGTTGGTTTATATAAATCGAGTTGCCAAGGTAGTAAAAGGTGGAAGGAGATTTAGTTTCAGTGCCATCGTTGTGGTTGGTGATGGGAATGGTCGTGTTGGCTATGGACTTGGCAAGGCTAACGAAGTGCCAGACGCTATTAGAAAGGCAATTGAAAGGGCGAAAAAGGACATTGTGGACGTATGTGTTGTAGGCGGCAGTATACCACATGAGATAAAAGGCAAGTACGGCACAAGTGAAGTGTTTATGAAGCCGGCTCGTGAAGGTACCGGTGTTATTGCCGGCAGGGCTGTTCGTGCTGTTGTTGAAGTTGCTGGGATAACGGACATTCTGACAAAATGTTACGGTTCAAGAAATTATCACAATATTGTAAAGGCTACGATAAAAGGGCTCTCACAGCTCAAAACACGAGAAATGTCTTTGAAGCAAAGAGGAAAGAGCAAGGTCGAGGAGGTCTAAGAGGTGTCTCATCTTAAGATAAAGTGGGTACATAGCACAAACAGTTGTACTGAAGATATGAGGGCAACTGTGAAAAGCCTTGGATTTAAAAGGCTCTACGAGGAAAGGATTGTTAAAAACACGCCCGAAATAAGGGGTATGGTAAAAAAGGTAATCCACCTTGTAAAAGTTCTGGAGGATGTTCGATAAATGAAACTTTCTGATTTAAAACCAAGCGAAGGCTCAAGGAAAAAGAGAAAAAGGGTAGGGAGAGGAACGGGCTCAGGACACGGCACAACAGCAACTTACGGCAATAAAGGCCAGCGCTCGACAAGTGGTGGAACAAATAGTAAATTTTTTGAGGGCGGTCAGATGCCCCTAACGAGGAGGATTCCTAAGAGGGGTTTTAAGAACCCTTTCAGGAAAGAATATGCAATCATAAAAGTTGCTGACCTTGAGATGTTTAAAGGGAAAGAAAGGGTGGAATTAAAGGATCTGCTTGAAACTGGACTTGTTAAGGATCTGAAGGCGGGCGTGAAGCTTCTGTCAAATGGCGATATAGACTTTCCTATAACACTTGTTGTACATAAGGCCTCAAAACAGGCGGTTGAAAAGATAAAGGCCCAGGGTGGAGATGTGGAGGTACTGATTTAATGGGAGGTTTCCAGAATATCGGAAAAATCCCAGAACTCAAGCGCAGAATCATTGTAACGCTTGCACTGCTTGCAGTTTACAGAATCGGAGTCCATATACCTACACCGGGGATAGATGGGGCGGTTTTAGCGGGAATATTTGAAAGGGCGAAGGGTACTTTATTAGGCTTTTTTGATATGTTTGCCGGTGGAGGCCTTGAGCGTCTTTCAGTATTTGCACTTGGTATAATGCCTTATATCAGTGCGTCCATTATTCTACAGCTTCTGACAGTTGTTGTACCGACTCTCGAGCGGTTATCCAAAGAGGGCGAGGCAGGCAGAAGGAAGATAACCCAGTACACACGTTACGGTACCGTGCTTATAAGCCTTATACAGGGTTTTGGAATAAGCATTGGCCTTGAACAGATGAGAGGTGCTGCAGGTGAGCTGGTTGTTTACAATGCAGGTTGGGGCTTTAGGCTGATGACGATGATTACACTAACCTGTGGAACCGCATTTATCATGTGGCTTGGCGAACAGATTACAGAAAAGGGTATCGGTAACGGTATCTCGCTTATCATCTTTGCAGGTATTGTTGCAAGGATGCCAAATGCGATCGCGAGTACAATGGGACTTGTAAATTCCGGTGAAATGAACTGGTTTGTGGTTATACTACTTATTGCAATGATGCTTGCTGTTGTGGCTTTTATCATTTTTATGGAGACATCGCAGAGGAGAATACCCGTCCAATACGCTAAGCGCGTGGTCGGTAGAAAAGTTTACGGTGGTCAGGCGACACATCTGCCGTTAAAACTCAACACTGCGGGTGTAATACCGCCGATCTTTGCTTCGTCGATCCTCATGTTTCCTGCTACTATTGCGAGCTTTATAGACCATCCTTATATGAAAAAATTTGCAGAGCTTTTGACACCAGGAACCTTTTTGCATGAGCTTTTATATATTGGGTTTATTGTCTTTTTTTGTTTCTTTTATACTGCGATAGTGTTTAATCCTGATAATGTGTCGGATAATATGAAAAAATACGGAGGTTATATACCAGGAATCAGACCAGGTAAAAAAACTTCTGAGCACATAGAGAAGATACTTTCAAGAATTACATTTGTCGGAGCTATTTATATATCTTTTGTCTGTGTTTTGCCGACCCTGCTTGTCAGTAAGTTCAATGCTCCATTCTATTTTGGAGGAACTGCTTTATTGATTGTGGTTGGGGTTGCCCTTGACACGATTCAGCAGATCGAATCACATTTGATCCTAAGACATTATGATGGACTTGTCAAAAAGTCGTCAAGGATTAAAGGCAGACGATGAGTGAACGTGTTGTGAATTACTGTTCCTTGAATTTCAAGGGTTTGTAGTAGGGGTGCACAAGATATTGCATAATGATTATATTGAAGAACAGAGAGGAAATTGAAAAGATTAGAAAAGCGAGTGGTTATGCAATAGATGTGCTATTATATTTAGAACGTTTTGTAAAGGCAGGTATTAAGACTAAAGCGCTTGAAGATGCCTGCGTGGAAAGGCTGAGCAGCATTAAGCATGTTAGGCCGGCATTTAAGGGTTATAATGGTTTTCCTTACTGTCTGTGTGTTTCTGTAAATGAGGAGGTAGTTCATGGTATGCCTGGGGAACGAATTCTGATGGACGGAGACATTGTGAGTATCGATTTTGGTGTTGTTTATGACGGTTATTATGGAGATGCAGCTCTGACATACAAGGTTGGTGCAGTATCAAAGAAGGTTGAAAATTTGCTTTCAGTTACTGAGGCTGCACTTTATAAAGGCATAGACGAGGCAAGGGAAGGAAACAGACTACACGACATTTCACATGCCATCCAATCTCATGTAGAGGAGGCAGGTTTTTCGGTTGTAAGAGATTTTGTAGGCCACGGGATAGGCAGGAATTTACATGAGGAACCCCAGATCCCTAATTACGGTGAAAGGGGCACTGGCATAAGACTTAAACAGGGTATGGTTTTGGCGATTGAGCCGATGGTTAACATGGGACGCAGTGATGTTAAAATTAAACAGAATGGATGGACAGCGGTTAGCGTTGACGGTTCTTTGTCTGCACACTTTGAACATACCGTTGCGATAACCGAGAACGGCCCAGAAATATTAAGTAAAATAGAGAAAGACTGATGCCAAAGGGAGAAGGAATAGAAATTGAAGGCACTGTGATTGAGCCACTTCCGAACGCAATGTTCAGGGTTGAGCTTCCAAACGGTCACAAGGTGCTTGCACATGTTTCAGGAAAAATGCGGATGCATTATATAAAGATTTTGAGGGGCGACAAGGTTGTTGTCGAACTTTCACCTTATGATTTAAGTCGTGGCAGAATTATTTACAGGGTTAAATAGGAGGAGGTTTTTATGAAGGTTAAGCCTTCCGTAAAAAAACGGTGTGACAAGTGCAAGATCATAAAAAGAAAAGGTGTAATAAGGGTAATATGTGAAAACCCCAAGCATAAACAGAGACAAGGGTAAGGAGGTAAAGTTTGGCACGAATTGCAGGTGTTGATATCCCGAAAGATAAGAGAATTGAGATTGCCCTGACTTACATATATGGCATAGGGAGAGTGCTGTCTAATAGAATTGTTACTGAGGCGGGCATAGACCCCAACAAAAGGACTCATGCCCTTACAGATGAAGAGATTGCTAAGATTAGGGATATTCTTGAGAGAAACTATAAAGTTGAGGGCGATTTAAGAAAAGAAGTCAGCATAAGCATAAAACGCCTCATGGATATCGGCTGTTACAGGGGTTTGAGGCATAGACGTGGGTTGCCTGTTAGAGGGCAGAGAACAAGAACCAATGCAAGAACACGTAAGGGACCAAGAAAAACATCAATGAAAAAGAAGAAGTGAGGTAAATAAATGGCAAAAACCAAAAAAAGTACAAAGAAAAAGATTAAAAAAAATATCCCGATTGGTTCTGCTTTCATACAGTCGAGTTTCAATAATACCATTATTTCGATCACAGATCCTCAAGGCAACGTGGTTGCATGGTCAAGCGGTGGGGTTGCAGGTTTTAAGGGTTCGAGAAAGAGTACGCCTTTTGCTGCTCAAATTGCGGCTGAAAACGCTGCAAAAAAGGCGATGGAGAATGGTATGAAAACCGTGGATGTCTTTATAAAAGGCCCTGGCGCAGGCAGAGAGGCAGCATTGAGGGCATTACAAAGTGCAGGATTGAAGATTCATCTTATTAGGGATGTTACCCCAATACCGCATAATGGATGCAGGCCGCCTAAAAGAAGAAGAGTGTAAGGAGGGAGACATTGTCACGATATATTGGACCATCATGTAGATTGTGCAGAAGAGAGCTAACAAAACTTTTCCTTAAAGGGGAGAGGTGTTATACTGAAAAATGCGCTATAGAAAAGAGGAATTCTCCACCTGGTGTGCATGCTGATACGAAAGGTAAAACCCTTGAATACGGTATCCGATTGAGAGAAAAACAAAAAATGAGAAAGATTTATGGACTTGGTGAAAAGCAGTTCAAACGTTTTTTCACGATTGCATCAAGAAAAAAGGGGATAATAGGTACGAATCTCATCATTCTTCTGGAGAGACGTCTTGACAATATGGTATACAGGTTAGGGTTTGCTACATCGAGAAAGGAAGCGAGACAACTTGTATCGCACAAGCATGTGTTGGTGAACGGAAAAAATGTTAATATACCTTCATATCTTGTCAGGGAAGGGGATGAGATTTCTATAAAGGAAAAAGACTTGCAGAGCGTTCAAAATGCCCTTGAATCGGTTGTTAGAAGAGGTGTGCCATCTTGGCTTGAAATCGATAAGGATAATGTTAAAGGTCTGGTGAAGCTTTTGCCCACAAGAGATGACATTACAATGCCCATAAAAGAACAGCTTGTTGTAGAATATTATTCGAGATAGTTTTCTTTACTGCCCCTAAGGAGGGTACATAAATTATGTTTGAAAAGAACTGGCAGGAACTCATAAGTCCGGCGAAAATTGAGATAGAGAGGAAAGAACCTAACTATGTAAAATTTTACTCTGAACCTTTTGAGCGTGGTTATGGGGTTACCATTGGTAATTCACTAAGGAGAATTCTTCTCTCATCAATTATGGGAGGCGCCATAACGTCTGTATGGATTGATGGGGTTGACCATGAATTTTCTACAGTCAGAGGCGTTAAAGAAGACGTAATAGAGATCATATTAAATCTTAAAAAGGTTGTTTTAAGGATAAGTGATGATAAGACTAAAACGTTGAAGATAGATGTTTCAGGAAAACAGACAATCAAGGCTGGGGATATTATAAGTGATGGCAGCATTGATATTATTAATCCTGAACACCATATTGCAACGTTGGGTGATGATGCACGTTTATATATCGAGATGAAGGCAAAAGTCGGACGTGGCTATGTTTCTGCAGAGCAGAACTATGACGAGAATGCCCCGATAGGAACGATACCCATAGATTCAACGTTTTCTCCAATCAAAAAGGTTACTTATAACGTGACACCGGCGAGGGTGGAATCAAGAACAGATTATGATAAACTGACAATGGAGGTATGGACAAACGGAAGCGTTGATCCGCTCGATGCCCTTTCATTTGCAGCAAAGATTATCAAAGAACAAATGCGTATTTTTATTAATTTCGAGGATGTCGAAGAAAGCGAAAGCGTAGAGGACAAATTTGCCGACAGGCAGGACTTCAATGAAAATCTTTATAGAGGCGTTGATGAACTTGAACTTTCTGTCAGAAGCGCCAATTGCCTGAAGAATGCTGATATAAAGTATATCGGAGAGCTTGTTCGGAAGTCAGAACAGGAAATTCTCACCACTAAAAACTTTGGTAGAAAATCACTTAATGAGATTAAGGATATCCTGTCATGTATGAATTTAAAACTCGGCATGACATTAGAGAATTTTCCTTCAAGAGATGATTTGGATAAAATGGCGATTAAAAGAAAAGATCATATATAGGGCAGAGGTCAATAATGAGGCATCAGAAAACATTGAGTAAGCTAAATAGAAAAAAAAGTCATAGAGAAGCGATGTTCATGAATATGGCAAATTCGCTTTTCAGCCATGAGAGTATTAAGACAACAAACGTTAAGGCGATGGCATTGAAAAGAATTGCCGATAGACTTATAACTTTGGCGAAAAGAAAAGATCTGCATGCTTTGAGGCTTGCATTTTCATTTTTACGAGACAAGGCTGTTGTCAAAAAGCTTTTTACTGATATAGGCGACAGATATGTATCGATAAATGGTGGCTATACAAGGGTTTTGAAGATTGGAAGAAGAAAAGGCGATGCCGCCCCAATGGCACTTATAGAGCTTACACAGAAAAAGGAAAAAGAAGAAAAGAAGGAAAAGAAATAACACCAAAATATACGTTGGGAGATCGTTCAACGGCAGGACAACGGACTCTGACTCCGTGAATCAAGGTTCAAATCCTTGTCTCCCAGCCAAATAAAATCAATAACTTACAAGACATTTCACAAACTCTAAAATATTCAGTGCTAACCTATAGCTAACCTAAGACGAGAAAATGCGGTTTTAAGGTAATAATTTTATCGAGCCGGTATAAGTTTTTTTGTATCAGGGCCACAGCGGATTTTGCTCCAGCCATGACATTGAAGCCATATCAATGACAGAGATACACTTCATATAGGTATGACAATGTTTCTCACCACAACATACCATGGAATTTTCAGTACCGCAGGCTACGGAATTTATTTTACCTTTGTGAGAGTGTCATCCCCTGATATATTATGCAAGGAAGGGGTTCAGAAAGTCTCTTTTTCGCCTGGTCAGGTTATCTCTGTGATGGAATATTCTTTAACCCAAATAATGCATTTACCTTCATTTATTCCTTAACAAAAACCCTCCTTTTGCAGTAGAATCAATAGTCTACAAAACAATCAACCCTATGCAAAAGGAGGAACAAAAAGATGCAGACAAATTC
>Ga0116142_10004024_pt1 | contig 14302 bp, 10 predicted proteins | sample AD_UKC033_MetaG_FD_89785 | JGI IMG/M metagenome (GOLD analysis project Ga0116142, IMG submission 89785) | Active sludge microbial communities of municipal wastewater-treating anaerobic digesters from USA - AD_UKC033_MetaG | ecosystem: Engineered > Bioreactor > Anaerobic > Digestate | place: USA... | reverse complement strand
TTTTTTCTTCTCCCGTTCCGTCAACTACTCCATACCTGGTACAAAAATGTAATCCCTAAACAGTGTACCTGAATCCAACTATCTCAAATAAACAAAAAAGGCCATCCTTTTGGGACAGCCCCTATATTTACGCTTATCAGCCTTTACACTATCATTTTTTGCTAAACTCCAATGGCACATTGAGTTTTACAGAAATATTACGGCCTGAGTTAAATACTCCGGTTCTGCCGGTTACCATATTTTGTGCTGTATACTTCAACCGGCTGAGATGATTTTGCCATGCCACATCACCAATATTCGTAACACCGATATGCAGGCTGAACAATATCTTCTTTTTTCCGTTTACAATATCACTACCCATGCCAGCATTCAGTAACAAATAACCATCTGTGGCTGTCTCTGTATCATACCCTGAAAAGAAATTATCTTGTTTAAAGGTTTTATCTGCTTCAACCCTTATATATAGATTCCGGAAAACGCCACCTGCTTTTTTAAAGTCTGCTTTTAACTCTCCATTCCATCTTGGAGCCGGGATAAGCGGAATGTTATCACTCCCGATACGATTATTATCGAGTTTTTTATCAAACCGGCCTCTCACAAAAGAAAACGTATTTTCAAAATGCAGCCAGTGTAAAGGATGCGGATGAATATCCAAAGACAACTCTACACCGGATAATTTTGCATTATGCTGGTTAAAAATAAATGCAGTTATATCTTCTCCGTCAACATTCACCAGTGAATCTCCGCCAAAAGCAGATTCCAGTTTCCGGTAAAAAATAAAATCACTGATATGATTATAAAAAGCAGATAAGCCAAAACTGAAATGCTCATAGTTCAAATCAATACCGCCGTCTAGCTGCAGGCTTTTTTCCGATTTCAGATCCTGCACACCATATTCATAGCGGTTAGTACCTTCATGAGTTCCGTTGCTGGCTAACTCAGCCAATGTGGGTGAACGGAATCCTCTCGCAATATTTGCTTTAACTGTAACAAAATCTGTGGGCTCATAGCTTACTCCCATGCTACCAGAAACATTTGAAAAATTTTTAGTGAAGGCCATAAATTTAAGATCAGTCCCTTCAAAAAATTCTTTTGCATTCACTGACCGGTTATCAAAACGTAACCCTCCGCTAAATGTTCCTTTTTTGAAAAACCGCTGTGTATAAATAAATGCACCAATATCGAAGAGATTATATTCAGGAATCAGCACTTCCTCTCCCTTATTCCGGTTATTCTGTTGCATCCCATTAAAACCTACTGCTGTATGCCATTCTTTTATCTCGGGGAACTGCCATTGTACATTATAGTTCAAAGTTTTCAGGTCAAAGAACAATTCCTGTTCAGCAGGATCTTCCGGGTTACCGAATTCTTTACGCAGATTTTGCTGGTAGCCGATATTTACTTTCAACCTGCTTTTGCCAATAGCAAAATTGTTATCGCTTACCAGTTTATAATGCTGTACCCGTTGCTGTGGTATAAACAAATCTCTTGAATCCAGGTCTTCACCGGTGGCTATGCGTTCAGATGTTGTACCAGCAAACAGAATAAATTTACCGGTTGCATCATCTCGGTCCCCTTCCACCAGCCCGATTTTCTGATCAAAGCTGCTGAAAATAATATGGCTGTATCCCCAGCCTTTATTTATCCCTGCATAACCACCAAAATTTCTTTCATTAAACCTTGAATTCAATACCCTCCCATCATATTTGTTTCTGTAATCACCGGCTGACTTATATGAACCATACAAATTCCAGTTAAACCCATTTTTATTTCCTGCAAAATTTCCGTTCGCACCAAATAATCCATTATTAGTTTGATAGTTGGTAAGAAGATTCCCTTTAATTGTACCCTCTGCTACAGGTACGTTTGTAATAAAGTTCACAACCCCGGCCAAAGCATCGCTGCCATACATAAGGGAGGCAGGGCCTTTTAATATCTCGACTTTAGAAACACTCATTTCGTCAATCTCGATTCCATGTTCATCACCCCACTGTTGCCCTTCCTGCCTTACTCCGTCATTTATGGTAACTACACGATTATACCCGAGCCCCCTGATTATTGGTTTGGATATGGCTGGTCCTGTAGAAAGTTGCGAAATCCCGGGCACATGAGTCAATGCATCTATTATATTAGAAGAAGGGGTTTGCAACAGAGAAGATTTTCTGACAGAAGTAACAGGCACGGGAGATTTTCGGATACTGGTTGCTCCTGACACACCTGTAACAATTACTCCCTGATTTTCTACTATTACAGGCGACAAAGCAAAGTCCTTGTGCATATCGGCTGCTATTTCAATATGTTCTACCAGGTTACTATAACCAGTATAAGAAACTTCTACTACATGGTGTCCAAGGGGTATATTGGTCAGCAAATACTTTCCATCTGCATCAGCCACCGTACCAATTTTATCATCGATAAAATAAACAGAAGCTCCGGGGAGCGCCTCTCCCGTTTTTGCATCGGTAATTCTGCCTGATAAACTGGCTCTTAAGGGTGAATGGTAAGGCTTTATCACGGCGGCCCGGCTAAAATTTTCCTGCCCCGTAATCAGCTGAGAAATACAAATGGCTGATAAAAAAAATAAGAGGTGTTTTTTCATATTAATTGTAACTATGTTGCAAATATAAAATGCAACAAGGTTTCATACAAATTTATTTTTCCGATGGGTCCACTAATCTTTAGGCCTGAAAAAAGGTCTTAACAACCCGTGAAACTTATTATTCACTTCTTTATGCCGGATAATATTTTTACATTTAATCACTTCAATACCAAACCCATGCTGCTGAATCACAAAGCAATTGTTGGATTCTTATTATTCTTGTTTTTTCTATGGTCATGTAGTAAAAAAGACAGTCCCCCTCCAGATCCCTGCCTTGGTGTGAGTTATGATGTACAATTTTTTAAAACCGAAGCCATCGGCACTTCTAATAATGGCACCATCTCCATTACATTTCCTGTGGGAGATACTATTAGCTACCAACTGAACAATGGGCCTTTCCAGGCCTCTCCTAATTTCTCTAATCTTGCCCCGGGTAACTATGTGATTACAGTAAGAAATCAAAAAAACTGTACGGACACAGCACAGATTACCATACTAAACTATGGCCCGAAGTATGCACTGGTGAAACAAATAATTACAGGATATTGCGGACCCTGCCATCTGAATGGTGCTGTAAATGGTGGAAAAAACTTTGATACTGATTCCAGTATTCTGGCCAGTTGGGATCGTATAAAGGCCAGGGCGGTCGATAATAATCCTACACAGATGCCGCAACTACCCAATGCCCCATTGACAGCAGTAGATAAACAAAAAATTACAGATTGGGTAAATGCTGGTCACCGGCAGAGCGATTGATATAAATACAAAGAGTTTGGCTTTCAGTGGCTTTATCGCCTTACAATACTCTTTAATTCACCAGTTAACCGGTGAATCAATCTCCTGTCATCAGTAATAATTTCTGCCCTTGCTTTCAGATCATTTCTGAAAAAAATATGTTTCCCATAATTGGTTTGCAGACCTCTGAGCAAATCAACTTTTACTATAAAGCTATCATTACGGTTTGGAATATCTGAGACATAATTGATCGTTCCCTGTAAATAACCAAATTCAGGCGCAGGATAACTCTCCACCTTTATTAATACCCGTTGTCCCGCTTTTATTTTCCCAAAACCTTGCTGACCCGCCATTACTTCCGCATAAAATGCTGCTTGCTCGGGCAGTATATAAAATATTGCCTGCCCCGTATTAATTAATTGATTTTCGTATAGTGAAGAAACAAATACAATTTTCCCGTCTTCTGGTGCTGATAGTACAAATTGCTGAACCCATTTTTCTATCTGGCTTTTAAGGGCAAGCAATGAAGAATAAAACTGCTGATGCTGGTCGGTTACCTGTTTTTCCAGATCCAATATTTCTTTATGCTTGCTATGGCTACTGATATCTGTTGTGGTAATCTGGGTGTTGATTTGCTTTAGATTCTGATCCCTGTTCAATAGTTTGCTTTTATACTGATTTAATTCCAGGGGAGCTATTACTTTTTCTGTTGCCAGCTTTTCATATGCTTCATATTCCTTCATATCTAATTCCCTGTTCTTCTCAACCAGTTGTTTTTGTTGTGCTGTATTGCTTTTTAGTGAGGCCAGATAACGGAGATCCTCCTCCAAAGCTTTTTTCTTACGCTGATAATACCCCGAAGCCAGAGTTTGTTTCGTGAGTTCCAGTTGGTTTTGAAATTCCTGGTAACCAGACTGCAATTCTCCCAGGCCTGAAAGACGAAGGGGTGTCTTTTTTGTTAAAACCGAAAAGTCAATACCACTTGAAGTATCCAGTATATTATTAACCCATTCCTGTAATTGCTGCACTTCATCGTAGCTTCCTGTACTCTCCATATATGCGAGAACCTGTCCTTTCCTTACAAGTTGTTCATTGCTTACAAATAATTTCACCAGCTTTCCTTCTGTTCTGCTACTCACAAGTTTAGGAGGGTGTAAGGCCACCAGTCTGGCTGAAGCTGTAGTAATATCCGGGTATTTTATCACCCAAGAAAGGAAAAACAGCAATAAAACGATAAGCAAAAAGATACTATTGCCCCTTCGTACAATCCAGTGGGGGCGGTAACTGATTACCTCCTGAACCTCATCCGTTAATAACTCATTATGTACTGATAATTCCGGCATAGTATTTCAGGCTCCCAGTTCCAATTGATTTTTTACCAGTGTAAAATATTCTCCTCTCAGGTTCACCAGTTCCTGGTGTGTGCCTTTTTCTGAAATAACACCTTTATTCAATACAACTATCTGGTCCGCATTTCTCACCGTACTCAGGCGATGGGCTACTACAATAACTGTTCGTCCTTTAAAAAAGGACTCAAGATTATGTAGTATCAGGCTTTCATTATTGGCATCAAGACTATTAGTGGCTTCATCAAAAAAAATAAAATCAGGGTCACGGTAAACTGCCCTTGCAATCAGCAGCCTTTGTTTTTGACCCATACTTATTCCGGTTCCTTCTGCACCGATTTTAGTATTATACCCTAATGGAAGGCTTTCTATAAACTCCCTTACATTAGCTACCTCTGTAGCATGCCGCAGCATATTCATATCAATCTTGTCCCGGCCAACCGCAATATTTTTAGCTATAGTATCAGAAAATATAAAACTTTCCTGCATAACCACGCCACAATGACCCCGCCATGCTTTATGGCTTATATTTTCCAATGATGTATTACCAAGCCTAATTTCTCCCCGCTGCAGCGGGTAAAATTTTAATAAAAGTTTGAGTAAAGTTGTTTTACCGCTGCCGCTTACCCCTACAATTGCTGTGGTTTTTCCTTTTGGAATTTGCAGGTTAATATCGCTCAGTACAGGCTCATTCCCGGCACCTGGATAAGTGAAAGAAACATTCTGAAAACGAACTGAAGTATCCGCTCCATCTGAAAACACAAAGTTTTCAGAACTTTCATCTCCCGAAAAAAGCCGTATTCCGGTGTGGCTATGTAAAACAGGAAAATCAATGCCTGACTTTCCACCTATTATTTGCCTTTGAAAGCCGGCAGGCAGTTCCTTTACCAATTCTTTTTCGGCTGGTTCCTCATCTTCCATCGTATGGACTTCATTCAGCCTGCCCATGCTTATCCTTGCATTTTGCCAGCTTTGCACAAAGCCTATCATTTGTTCTATCGGGCTGTTAAGCTGGCCAATGATGTACTGTACGGCCAGCATAGAACCCAGTGTCATATCACCATCAATCACTGCTTTGGCCGAAAGAAAGGTGATAAAAATATTCTTACTTTCATTAATAAAGAATGCGCCTGCCTGCTGCCATTGGTTAAGCGACAACCCCTTCATGCTGAGGCCAAACAGTTTTGCCTGCAATCGTTCCCAGGTCCATCGCATCGGCCGCTCAGCTCCATTCAGCTTTATCTCCTGCATTCCCTGTACCAGCTGTATTGTAGTGCTTTGTTCTTTTGCTAACACTTCAAATCTTTTATAATCCAATATCCTTCTTTTTTTAAGGAATACTATTACCCATAAAGCGTATAAAACACTGGCAAGAATGAATACGGCAAATATGCCGGTGTTAAAAATGGCGAGTACAAAAGAAAATATAAGCAGGTTGGTAAGTGAAAAAAGGACATTCAATGATGACCCGGTGAGAAATGATTCTATCCGGCTATGATCGTTCATACGCTGCAGAATATCACCGGTATGTTTACTGTCAAAGAAACTTACCGGCAGCTTCATCAGCTTGATCAGAAAATCTGTGAGTATTGATATATTTATTCTTGTGCTGATATGCAGTAATATCCATCCCCTCACAAATTCAACTGCTAAGCGTCCCGCAAACAGGGCCAGTTGCGCCAATAAAACAATGTACACAAAATGAATATTGACTGTATTAACACCTGTATCAACAACGCTCTGCGTCAGAAAAGGAAGGAACAACTGAAGCAGGCTGGCAACACCCAGGCCGATAAAAAGCTGAAATACCAATTTCTTATAGGGAAATATATACCGGAATATGTTTTTCAAAGCCAGTCCATCGTTTTCTTCCTTTTCTTCTGTATTTATAGAAAATTCAGGCGAAGGATCAAGCAGTAAGGCAATTCCTTCTTCCTCCCCATTTGCTTTATCACTTATCCAATGATTCTTAAATTCTGTCGGGTTATAAGTTATTAATCCTTTGGCAGGATCGGCTATATGCAATTTACTTCCACGGGTCTTATATAAAACCACAAAGTGGTTCTGGTCCCAGTGTAATATGGCCGGAAGTTTTGCATCCCTGGTTAAGACCTTGTAAGCAATTTTTACCGACTGAGTCCGGAAACCTATTGATTCTGCAGCCTCTCCTATGCCAAGCAGGTTCACCCCTTCTTTACCAATTTGCGTTTTTTCTCTTAAAGTTTGTAGTGAAATAGTACGGCCATAATGCTTTGCCGCCATACGAAGACAGGTGGGGCCACAGTCCATGGCATCTGGTTGATAATATAAAGGGAATGACTTCATAAAATATCATTGAAGGCAATACGGTTAAAATAATACCAGCTATATTCTTTTGTATTCCCTAAGACGAGATTCAAATTCTGTCAAGTCTATTTCGGAAAAATCTTTCTCTCTTTTTAATGTTTCAATTGCTCTTTCCAGTGTTTCAATTGCCTTTGATTTATTATTTATGAGCCAATACCATTCTGACATTTTGTAATAACGTTTATAAATATTTCTAATTTCCGGAAAACAGGATAAGGCTTCATTTAATTCTACCTGAATAGCTTCAATACCTAATTTATATATTTCCTGCATAAGGGTAATTTCTTTAGAAAAATCTTCGATTGCCCCTATAATAATAAAACCGGCCGGCTTTTCATATGTAGTTGTCTCAATTACCTTTTTTCCATACTCATATGCCATTTTCATATTTGTCTTTAGTAAAAAAGAAAATATTTGATAAGCTATACGAGGTGTGTATTTTACCAAGGGCTCGGTTTTTGCGATTTCATCTATCAATACTAACGCTGAATCTTTTTTCCAGCTATCACTTCTAAAATTGCCATTGGGTGCAAACTCTAACACTTCGGTTAATGAATCATCCAATTTTCGCAAACGAAACTCCAAATTTCTTTTTGCCAACGCTTCACTAATATCCCAGGTATTATTCACAATTTTGAATAAAGCATCTTCAAAATTATCGCAAGGATGGCCCATCCATGCTAGTCTTCCGTCCCTATCCACGATAAAGGCTCTGGGAATACCCATATTTATTTCTCCAGTGGCACTTAGCCAGTCATGCTCCATATAATTACTATCTGCAACCGCTACACTGTAGTCCATGTGGCCTCCCATACTGTCCACAAAGGACTTTATTTTATCCAATGTTGTTGTTTTCGTTTCAAAAATATCAATACCTAGAACTATAACGTTATCCCTGTATTTACGGGCCAAAGCCGAAAGAAGAGGCATTCCTGCTTTACAAGGCCTGCACCATGTTGCCCAAAACTCTACAACATAAATTTTCTCCTTCTCAAACTCATTAAAAGGTGTGCCCTTTATCCAATGCTGCACCCGGAGTGGTGGAGCCGGATCGCCTATATTTACTAATGAATTAGAAAATTTTTGAGTATAAGCAACTATGTTTATCAAGCAAAATGTTATGAGGAGCCTGAAATATAATTGCATGTCAATTTTAATTTGTTTGTCCTTTTTACTGAAGTGCAAAAAACTTCCCATTTATAATGCTCAGAGGCCTGATATTGTTTTAAGAAATAATTAATTATGCTGCAGTACCCTTAACAAAGTACTGCAGCATAAATTAAAATACTTCAATATTTAATATGCAGCCACACAAAAACACTTTCCTGCATTTGGCCCTTCTGTTGGCTTGTGGCAGTGGCCTGTATGTCCAGTAGATACCGTGCAAGTGGTGGTATCAGCACAGGCTGTGCCACATTGTCCGCCACCATCTTCTAATAGTCCCCCTTTAATATTTTTTTGTTCCTTTTTACTCAGCTTTCTGCCAAGATTTTCAAACCTTTTCATGTTTTTAAAGTTTTAATGATTAAAGAATGTTGTACGATCCACTTATTACCTGATGGCCTACTCCTTACTTCGCTTTTACTTCCCCATCCCGCTTATGACGGGACAGAGAAGTAATAAGCGGTTCCATTCATCGGCAGGGGTTGTACACCCCCTGCTCCTGTATGGCTTTGTACAAAGAACTTTACCTTTATGCAGGTGTCAATTCAGTTTCTGCTACCGCAGTTTCAATATTTTGTTCCACATTTTTTATGATATTTTTTAAATCTGTTGCCTTGTATTGTTTAGGCAACTCATAACCATTAATGAAAATAGTAGGGGTAAATTCTATTTTCGCTTCCCTGTTCCAATCTTCATGTTGTTTCAACTGTACTTTTACATCGTTTATTTCAGACAAAACGTATTGTTTTTTAAATTTTTCAACGTCCATCCAGCTATACCAGTCATGCAAAGCCTGTCTTTTATATTCCCCCCCTTTTCCATTAAGCAACTGCAGTAAATACTCCGCAGCTATTGTTGTCTTATCCTCCCGGTTATTGGTTTTTGGTGTAAGGCGTATGGTAAATCCAATATCAGTCTTACAGGCAAATTCATGCAGTACTTCATGTGTTTTGGCGCAGGGCCAGCAATAAGGGTTACAGGCAACCATTATTTGCACCGGCGCATCCGGGTTACCTAACTGCAAGTCATTCTCAAAAGGTGTTACATCAATCTTGCGTTGTTTATACAAAAAGCCCTCAAAAACCAAGTAGTTATTTTTAAACCGGAGCAGCCTGAAATTATTATCCGTAAATTCTTTGTTCTTTTCAAGGGCAGGTTTTACCAGCAGCAGCCATATTATCGCTGTTGAGATAAATACAAAAGAAGTAAAAGCCGCTGCGATAAAATCAATAATTAAACCCTCTAAGGCAGGAAACAACAAAAAGAACTGAAGCCATAAAACGGCGATGGTCAGCAGGCAAAGGGGGCACCATTTCTTTATCACCCGCCATTGATAGTAAAGCGAAAAGAAAGTAAAAGGTATTGCTGCTGCAGAAAGAACAGCTAAAACCCCTGTAACAGCGGTATAGCCTGTATATATCGCCACCACAAGTGTTACAAGAAAAGAACTGAAAAATATTATCCCGGCATCGGCCCACCCGATAGCTATCGGGCTCAACCATTTGCCCAGTTTACTTCCTTTAGAGTGCATCACTGCATCACAATCCGTATTTTTCCCTGTGCTGCAAAGTTGTTCTGTTATTTCGTTACTGATGCCTAACTCATGCTGAACAATCAATGCAGCAATGCCCAGCCCCGCTAAAACTGTTACAAGTAGTCCTGCCATCTGCCACGAAAATCCGTTTAGCAGCGATAAGCCTACTAGTAAAATGATCAGTGAAACAGCAAAAAAAGTATTCTGATTTTTTTTCCTGCCGGCTTTTATTTGTTTTTCATTCTCCTCATTCCGCCAACCCTCAGGTTTTTCGGCCAGCAGGGCAGTGCCATTCCAGTGTTTATTGAACTCCGTGTTTTCACTTATTTGCTCTATTGTATTTTCAATAATAATAAACCGGTTCCGGGCCATATCATGCGCCAGGAAAGGCAGTGGCACTTCATTCAGCCTTTCTTTATCAATTACTAAAGCAGCATTATCAATGCCCAGGTTATCTAAACAATCTGATATGGAACGTAAGGAGGGATAATCGGGATGTGAGTTCAGTTGTTCTTTCAGCAATGACGGAGATATTATTATACCCATCTTGCGGAGCCAGCGGCCAACAATATGTTCGGGGCTTACAGGCATGTATAAGGTTTAATGTTGTTTAAAGTTGAAACAATTTTCAATACGAAAGGCAGTGTAAAAGGTTATATTTTATAACCAGTAAAAGTTTTTCAAACAGATCTAAAAAATACCCTGAAAGTAGTATTGCTAATAAAATACACAGTACCTACTTTTAGTTTAAGAACAAATGAGTATGATTAGTGGCGAAACCCTCCGGATGCTGAGAAATTGGAAAGGCCTGGCACAAAAGCAAGCAGCCAGGCTACTTGGCATAAGCCAGCCTGCTTATAGCAAATGGGAGAAGAAAAAAAAGATTGAACCTTTTATGCAGGAAAAAATAAAGAAAGCGTTCAGATGCACAGAATCTGATATTGAGAGAATAAAAAACTTACCCCCCCCCCAATCACAACTAAGCAAAAATACTTAACGGGATTTCAAGATCACCTCACTTTCATCATAACCCTTACCTGTTTTACCTGTGCTGTCTCGCTCAATATTTGCAGATAATAATATTATTTTGACATGTGGAGGCAGGTAGCCGCAACCAATGTTGGATTATTTCTTAAATTGAAAATTATAATTAAAGACCATTGCTGTTTATCTTCAGCAATGGTCTCAACCAAAAGTTAGAATCTAAGGATTAATTATCTGACACACTGTGTCATTAAATTGGTAATTGGAACAAACATACCCAGGACAACAAGGTGTTAGCCCAAATTCGCAATGTGCTAATGGTGGCAGGCAGCCACCACCATCTCCTGTTCCCCCAAGAATTTTTCCTTGTTCTTTTTTATCTAGTTTTTTTCCGAGGTTCTCGATGTTTTTCATTTCTTAAAATTTAGTTTTAAATAATCGACCTGAGTTTAGGTACCAGGACGTTAAACCCCAACTGATTATCCACAATCGGAATGGACTGTTTGCGCAAACAAGAACTCTTAAAAAAGGGTTTCACGAATGATTAATTCTTCAACCCATGTTATATCATCTTAGTCAAAACAACATAGCATCTTAGAATTTTCCTTATGAAGCAGAATGCTTATACTTTCATTTTAACCATTGCTAATTAATTACCAGTATCTTTCTGCTATGTATAAGCTTCCCTTCCGAATCATAGCCCTCCACCACAATTCTGACATTCCTGGTAAAATCTCTATTATTAAACGTAACTATCGATTTTGTTGATTGGTTTGAAATAATTGTACCAGGACTCCAGAATAATGTAGCATTATCATTTTTTGCTGAGGTGCTGCCAGCAACAGACCCGGATTGATCAGAAAGGTCAAACTCTTTACCGATCGAATACCCGTTATATTCAAAATGCTGCATTGTCTTATTTATTTTTCGATTGACTGATATTTCCTTATTTAAGTAGACCGCTACAGCCCCCCCGGGATAAGCACTTCCTGCACCTAAAGCACCAGCCTCGAAGAATTTCACGATTGCAATTTGATCTGCCCTTAAGCTTTGCAACTGCACTAAATCAGCAGGTATCTCATTAATAAAAAGCCCAACCTCCCAAAATCTCATAGATCCTGATGTTGTTGTCCTAGGAGCCTGGAGTTTGTTGTTTTTTTCTTTAAAATCCTGTATACTAAAGTTTTTCCTGTTTACAAGTGTACCATACTGAACACCGATTGTGTGAATTCTGTTTAAAAGAAAATTCAGGGCATTCATAGCCTTATCAACAGGGGGAGAATTTATATTGTCTATCCTTATTTCCCCTCCTGAATCGAAAAGCTCACTTGTATACTGCTCATTTAAAATATCAAGCTGTCTTTTAGGTTTTGCAGTTACAGTAACACTGTCAAGAACCTTCACGTTGACATCTGCCTTATTAATATTCCCCTTTTCTCCGCCTGATTCATAATACTCCCTGTTATACAAGCCTGCGGCCGATATTTCAGAATTTTCAAATCCAGAGGCGCCAAATACCCAAGACAGATCATCATTATCAAACTTAATTACTACTGGCTTTTCTTTTCCCTTTTCATCATTGTACACATAGAAAATCCTACTCTGCCCAAAAATCAAAAGGGAATCAATTACAAATTCCCCTCTTTTGCCTACAGGAATCTCATAGCTATATAAAGCAGAGTCTCCTGATGAAATTAAAATACTAAGCTTCCCCTTTTCCACCGGCTTAGTATGCAAAACATCGCTTACAATCCCTGAAATAGTTATTAAATAGTTGTCCTGATATTTTTTTTCGGGTACCTGATCCCCGGATACTTTTTTAAGGCTGTTTCTGCTCCACTTATGAGTCAGCAACAGATTATCAAGAGCCAAAGAAGCCGAATCACTCCTGGTTCCGAAATAATATGCAGGATTGTGTATATACCCATTTAAATAATTTGACAATAAAAGGCTGGAAAAAATATTATTATCCTCAGCTATACTGCAATCACCAACAGAGGTAACAGAGATAGAAATATTACGGCCTAATGTATCGGGGAAAATCAACTCCAGAGAATTTTTAGCTTCATTTGTTCCGCTATTGGATAGTATGATCTCGCATTGACCCCGGTATTCAGCATTATCAACAAACGAAAGTCTTTCTGCAATTGGTTTTCCTGCATAAAACAAAGTAAAGTGCAAAATACCTGAAGGCAAACTGTCTGTAAGCAAATGCCCAATTATTGTATTATATCCCTCAAAAATAATTTCCTTCTCATAAATAATTTCATTATTTAACTTAGCGATGAACATCATCTCGCCGGGTGGATTGCTATGCTGATTTTTGTAACTTAACTGAAACTTCTTTCCTCCCTTCTCATTTTCAACTTTCAAACTTACTCCGGACACATGAACATCAGGTAGCCAAAATTTCATTTCCCCGGAACCTGTTTGCACTTCTGCGTAGTATTTTCTTCCTGCTTTTGGTCTGAATACCAGTTTCCCTATACCATCGTGATAACTAGAAAAAGAAGTAATAGTCACACCTTCATCCGTTTTTAATACCCCGGTTACGTTTACTGGTTTTTCATCCGGGTCAACTCCTTTGAAAGCAACGACAGTCGAAATGCCATCAATTAAATTACCCCCCTCGGGAAAGAAACGGAGTGATATGTCCACTGCCTTACTATCTTTTCCCGTTTCAGCACATACTGAATCACCTATATATATTTTCTTAGAGTATACAAACTCTCTGTCCATATTAAGCAGCGAAGCCGTGTATCCCTGTATATAATAATATCCGGATGGAAGTGAATCCGGGATACTGAAATCCCCCCTTACACCTGAGTTTACAACCGGATATCTTTTTGACTCAATCATCTCCCCTTTGCAATTAGTCAGGCGAACATAAAAATTACTACTGGTACTGTTCGGGTAATTGTTGGTAAATAAATACGCCTTAAACCAGATTGTTTCACCTGCTGTATAAAAGTCTTTATCAAATTGAAAATAAATTTTTTCAATTGGGTTGTTATCAGAAGCAAAATTGATCACTGAATCAAAACGCTGTGCTCCCGCCTCACAAAAGGATATCAGAACAAAGCATATCGCAATTAATTTTTTTTTCATACCATTAAGTCAATCGCAAACCTGTTGTTCCGGGAAATAATCTTAAAGAAAGGTTTTGTGCTATTAAAGTTCCTGAAAGTTTTGATACAAAGGTTATTGACCAGGTTATATTTTATAACCCAATAAATTACTCACTTAGGTTTGAAACTACTTGAAAGCATTATTAACAGTAAAGTATCTACTGTCTGATTTGATCATATATACAGTGGCTATGTTAGTGGCGAAATCCAGCAAATACTGGAAACTGGAAAGGCCTGGCACAAAAGCAAGCAGCCAAGTTGCTTGGCATAAGCCAGCCTGCCTATAGTAAATGGGAAAAGAAAGAGAAAATAGAAACCTCTTAAAAAGAAAAAATCAAAAAGGCGTTTAAATGTACTGACTCGGATATTGAGAAGATAAAAAATTTACTCCCCCCCCCAATCACAACTAACCAAAAATACTTAACGGGATTTCAAGATCACCTCACCTTCATCATAGCCCTTACCT
>Ga0116142_10004015_pt1 | contig 14330 bp, 17 predicted proteins | sample AD_UKC033_MetaG_FD_89785 | JGI IMG/M metagenome (GOLD analysis project Ga0116142, IMG submission 89785) | Active sludge microbial communities of municipal wastewater-treating anaerobic digesters from USA - AD_UKC033_MetaG | ecosystem: Engineered > Bioreactor > Anaerobic > Digestate | place: USA... | reverse complement strand
TAACGTATTATCTATTGTAACTTCACGTTGATGATAGATTGTACAGTATCAGAGTCTACCGGAGCTGACAAGAGCAGAAAGAAGGCAAAGAGTATCAGGCGGTGAAATTGGAATAATGTAAAACTGAAATACTGGAATAATGGATATCTTGCTGGCTGTGCAAGCAAAGAATGGGGAAAACTCTAAATCCTAATTTCTGAACTTTAAACAAGCTCAAAATCCAAAGGATCGAAGGTTCCAGACTGTTAGTATTCCAGTATTCCATCATTCCACTACTCCATTCACCCAGGCAGGCTATCATTCTACTATTCCAGTTTCCGATCCCGGCGAACGTCCATGCACCGGGCACCATATTTCCCCGGTCTCGGGATCATACTCGTAGTCATCACCACCCAATGGGCAGGCATAATCATCAGTAATTTCGTCAAGAAAGTCGGGAAAACGATCATGCTCTATGCGGTATGCTTGTATATCAGTCGCAAGGGTCTTCGCTTTTAACAGACACTCTACTGAACGCGCCTTTTCAATCGGATTTTCAGAACTGGTCTTTGCGCTGGTATCGTTTGGTGTGTTCCTCGAAGAGTAGATGTCGTTGATTTTAATGGCTGTTGCGATAAGAATCGCCACGAAGAGAGTCGTGAGCAGGAGGCCCACGACACCAAGACCAGCCTTTTTCATGTGCTGTCTCCTTAAGACTGAACAGTGTGAGGTTCTCGGCCTCATTAAAACCGATATCGAGGTGCTTCTCAAGAGGAAAGCGAGGAAGCTGATCCGCAGCAGGGCCGTCCCAAGTCCGATACGGTAGATGATAAGTATGAAGATGCGCAGAAAAGAATGGCACTATTATGCGCGGCTACGATCAAATATGTACCATTTGACGTGCTGGAGGTGTGTTCTACAGCAAGGTTTTTTTGCCGGGTTTCTTTTCTGAGAAAATACACCTTTTGCCCTATTCACCGGTTTTGTTTCCCTTCTTACTATAGAAAGCAGCGTTGCCGAATTACTGTGCGCCCTCAAGACCAGATTAGTTCGGACAATTCGGCCTTGAACATAATGAAGCACGGAAGCGCACTCAGCAAGCCCCAGGTGCCTGAAACAGGCGGGCACAACAGTATCATAGTCTTAGTACAAGGAGAAATGACATGGCCAGAGGAGTCGGCGGGCATGGACCCGCAAATATCATGAAGCACCTGAAGGGCATTGAGTTTCCTGTGGAGAAGGATGATATTTTGTCTCATGCCAAACAGGGACCCGGGCCGGACACCCAGGAGGTCCTCGAAATACTCGAACAGATCGACGATAAGACGTATAATTCTCCAACGGAAATCATGAAAGAAGTGGGAAAGGTTGAATAAGCAAGACCACGCAGTTCGGATCCCGGCATAGGAAAATCTGCTCAGCACCTGGAGATAAAATCGTTTCCAGGTGCTGAGTACTATTCCAGCCTCTTCCTATGAGATGCGTAACACTCGTCCCCGGAAGCGCTAGCTCAGGTAAAGAATAGATGCGGATGAATTGCTATCCCCGCACACCTGCATTACTACGGTTACGAGTGCCTGGTGTCACTTCATGACTGCTGCAGAAGCTTATACCGGTTTACTGCTTCTTCGGAATAGACCGACGACGAAAAGAAGAAGAACTGCGCCGCCAATTGCTACCAATAGGCTGTAGAAGTTGAATCCTCCAACCTCCGGTGCGCCGAGAGCGTTCATTATGAAGCCGCCGATCAAAGCCCCTACAATGCCCACAATGATATTGGCAATTGCTCCCATTTCGGCATTTCGACCCATAATAATGCTGGCAATCCAGCCTGCCAAGGCTCCGAATATGATCCAGACAATTATATTCATCATCTCATGCCCTCCTGAAAAGAGTGGAACAGGTCTACCTAGGCTCTCAGGCGTGAATCCTCACAATATAAAGTGCCTCACTCCTGAAAACGGATCTCAGGGTGTTCGCTTTCCACATTAATTTAAGTATGGTCCGGCGACAATAGGGATAACTATGTATTCAGCATGGCAACCAACCCCATTTTTGCCGGCGCCTTAAAACGTGCAGTGCCCCGTCGACGCCGTGGTAGAGAGGATAGAGCCCGGAACAGCGGAGCACGAAGTAAAAAGCAGTCGAGCGAAGAGCAGATGCGTCTAGAATCCCGCATGGTCCTACTCTCCATTATCTCTACAAATACATCTTTGGTAGTATTTACCCGGCTGGCTGTGCTTTCCAGAATTGCAGGTAATTGCTGAGTGATTTCCTCTGCATCACACCAAGCATCAGAATGAAATCAGGATTCAGGTATGTGTAACAACGGAAAGAGGGTGCATAGCACAACCCTGAGTAGGTGCACCTGGGCCCAAGAGGAGAACGGCAGTACATTCAGAACGATGATGCGAAACATGCTGAGTATGAGCATTGCTGTTCTGGCGTTCATACCGTTTTTCGGATGCTTCTCCCTGAGAAGGCCAGAGGGTGGAGGTCAGACGGATTTCAGTCGTTCAGCATAATCCATGTCGACGATATTACGCTTTCTGCCGGATATCGCACCGAAGCGGTGGCCTCGAGGTTCACCAACGGGCCAGCTTCGTGACTTGGCAGCGGCGGCTCGGAGCTGCCGATCGCAGTGCGATTCAATTCAACCGGAGACGCTTCGTACGTGGTTGATTTCGGCGTCATGCTGCACAGGGAGAAGCACCGACCTGCAGCCGACCGTCCCGGGGGACACAGCGATGAATACGATTGGGCTGATTAAGGCCGAGGCGTCTGTTGCCTCATCCTTTATCCTGGTTGCAGCTCTGCCCGAAGAAGTGAGCCGCTGGTCGGACCGCTGCCAATCACCTCAGAACGGGAAACTCGTGGGCAGCAGGTATTCATGGGTCTTTGCCATCCCTGTCATCCTGGCGGCGAAGCCGGTCTGGGTCCGGCGCTGAACAACGAACCGCTTCCCGATTTCATGATTGGATTGCAGGTGCGTCATGGATTCGGGGCCATGCCGTCGTTTTTAGATAAACGTCTGAGCGATCAGGAACTCGAGGACCTGCTGACGTATCTGAAAACACTACGGCATCACGATTAAGTGCATGAAAGGAGAAAGTTGAAATGGAGGAACAAGAAATGACAGCAGAAAGTCGGATGCCTGCGTCTGGAGGAACTGCCGCCCTATGGATTGGTACAACGCCGCAAACTGCATATCCTTCGCTTTCCAGAGACCTGACTGTCGATGTGGCGATCATCGGCGGAGGAATTGTGGGCCTGACCGCGGCCTTGCTGCTGAAGCAGTCCGGAGCGAGCGTCGCTCTTCTGGAGTCGAATCGGATTGCTGAAGGTGTGAGCGGTCATACTACTGCCAAGATTACCTCTGCACACGGTTTGATCTATCAGTATCTAATTGACCATGTCAAAGAGGAGCGAGCCCGGCAGTACGCTGATGCCAACCAGGCTGCAATTGAGTTTATCGCCTCTTTCCTCGAAGAAAACCATATTAGTGCTGACTTTCACCGCACGGTGGCCTGCACTTATACCCTGGAAGATGCCGACCTGCCAGCGATTCAAAAAGAGGTGGAAGCGGCCAGCGAATTGGGGCTTCCGGTTACCTATACCGATTCCCTGCCTCTGCCTTTTGAGATCAAGGGAGCTATCTGTTTTGAGAATCAAGCCTATTTCCATCCGCGGAAGTATCTTCTCGCCCTGGCGGAAAGAATACCCGGTAACGGTAGTTATCTCTTTGAGCACACGCGGGTTACAGATGTAAAAGAAGGAAACTCTTGCCAGGTGGTCACCGGTCACGGGATAGTAAAGGCCAAGCATGTCGTTGTGGCTACGCACTTTCCCATCCTTAACCGGGGTCTGTTTTTTGCCAAAATGAATCCTGTGCGTTCATACCTTATGGCGGTAAAAACTCTGACTGAGCCGCCGGAAGGAATGTACATAAGTACGGAAAAAGTCGCTCACACAGTGCGGAAGCATGTAACCGACGCCGGTGAGGTTTATCTCCTGATCGGTGGTGAAAGCCATGAAACCGGTGAGGAACGGGATACTCTGGCACGCTACGCAAAAATTGAGTCCTTTGCCCGCCGCCACTTTGATATTCAATCCATCGCCTACCGCTGGTCTACTCAGGACAATCAGCCGGTTGATCGAATTCCTTTCATTGGCCGACATTCACAGTTGTCACATCTGCTCTATGTGGCAACTGGCCTGAAGGGCTGGGGCATGACTGGCGGCACTGCTGCTGGCATGATTATTTCCGATTTGATTTCGAGGCGGCCGAATCCCTGGAGTGCGGTTTTCGATCCCAACCGTTTTACCCCATTCTTATCCAAGAAATTTATATCCCGTAACATCCACGTTGCCAAAATGTTCATCAAGGATCATCTTCCAACCGGCGAGAAGAAAAATCTGCAGGATCTGAAGCCGGGGGCAGCCGGAGTAGTTGATAAGGATGGTGAGCAGGTTGCGGCGTTCCAGGACGAGCAGGGAACGAAACTGGTACTTTCCTCTTCCTGTACTCATATGGGATGCACGGTCGGATGGAACAATGCGGAACGAAGCTGGGACTGCCCCTGCCATGGCTCTCGCTTTGACGTTGAGGGACACGTTATTCAGGCACCAGCAGTCGCCGACCTGGAGAGGAAAGCATAAGGACATTCATGGCCTCGGAATAGTGTAGATTTTGTGCCATATCCGGATCCCTTCGTCACGGCCAGCCTACAGGGAAACACCCAGGGATGCGTACCGACATCCCTGATCCGGGATACAGGTTTCGGCGGCAAAAGAATATGTCTTTACCCCATTATGGATTCTCCGTTCTGTCCCTACACTGAAACCATTCACGTGGACAACGATGCTTCCAGTATGAATAAGACTGGAAGCACATGAGCAATATGTATACAGGAGGACACCATAATGGCTAACAAGCTTTTTGAGGAATTGAAAAAGGATCATCGAGAGGTTCAGAGCATTATCAGCAAACTCGAGAAAACGTCCGAGGAAAGCAGCAAGCGTGAAGAACTCTTTAGTCAGCTTAAGCAGGAACTCGAGCCTCATCAGAAGGCGGAGGAGCATGTTTTCTATCCGGCGCTGGAGAAAGAGGATGAGGTTCGAAAGGATGTCCTGGAAGGGATCGAGGAACACCACGTCGCTGAATATGTACTGAAAGAAATGGATACAATGAATAAAGGTGAGGAGCAGTGGTCGGCAAAGCTTTCGGTACTGAAGGAACTGGTTGACCACCATATTGAAGAAGAGGAAAGCAAGATCTTCCATGATGCTGACGAGGTGTTGGACCAAAAGCAGTTTGATCAGATTTCCGCAAAATTCCATGATGAGAAAGAGAAAATTAGAGGCAGAATGGCCTAGGGGATTTGCCGAGAGGAGACGCGACCATGATGACCAATGAAGACATGATTGATAAGCTGAATTCGCTTATTCAGCTGGATATCGATGCAGTACAGGCATATGAGCAGGCGCTGGATAATATCGATATGATGATGATAAGAATTCAAATATCCGACTTCCGGGATGACCACCAGGCACATATCCGTAACCTTTCAGCGCTCGTCCACGCCTTAGGAGGAAAGCCTACAGAGTATGCGCGAGACTTTAAGGGATTTCTGATTGAAGGATTCACGTCGCTCCGGAGCGCCACCGGCACCGAAGGAGCTCTCAAGGCAATGGAGACCAATGAAAAACTGACCAACTCCAAGTATGAAAATGCGCTGTCCTGGGATCTTACAGTGGATGCGAAGGCACAAGTGCGGGAGAATTACAATGATGAACGGCGCCATCTGACGTACATTCAACAGACACTGAAAGAACACAACTGGTAGCTCCATGCTCATAGAGAAGGGGGTAGGTTATGTTACCGGAAACAACCAATCGTGTTTCCAAACACACAGCCGAGCATCTCAATCAGCAGATCAGGCAGAGGACGCGGGCGAATATTCAGTGCTTCGCTGCCGGAGGTCCGGAAGCGATAGACCGGCGCTTAGCCGAGTTGGATGCAGAATGGGACATAGAGCGTACACTGGAAGCGAATGCGTCTACACTGATGCTGATAGGTATCAGTCTCGGAGCCTTGGTCAACAAGAAGTGGCTGTTTCTTCCTGCTGTAGTTGCTTCGTTCCTGTTCCAGCATGCATTACAGGGCTGGTGCCCTCCGGTTCCCGTTTTCCGGCGGATGGGTATACGGACCGCCTACGAGATCGAGCAGGAACGCTATGCTTTAAAAGCCATACGGGGAGATTTTCAGGAGACTGTCGGTGCCCGGGATAGAGCTATGGCGGTAGTGAATCTCTGAGAAGGCATATCACACATGCATTATGCTTGCATTTGACCCAAAGGACGAGGGTGTTGGTCATGCAGAGCCAAGCCCTTTTTCTCGTCAACCGGGAATCACTGAAGGGTAAAGAGGATATCTCTGACATCCAGCAGTATCTTGCGGAAAACGGCCTGTCTACACAGGTGGCGTATACCGGGAATCCAGCTGAAGGTGCTGATCTCATTAACCGTCACAGGGGACGTATCGACACTATCATTCTGGCTGGCGGCGACGGTACGATCCACAAGTCATTAAGCAGTATTGTGCCCACAGGCCTCCCTTTGGGCATTATTCCGCGAGGGACGGCAAACGATCTCGCCCGAACATTGAATATACCAACTGATTCTCGCGCTGCTGCCAGCGTTATTGTTACCGGCCGGGTGCATCACATCGATCTCGGTATGGTCAACAGCACATATTTTTTAAACGTTGCTCATATCGGACTAGGAGCTCAGATTTCCTTGCAGCTCTCCAAAAAGACAAAAAGAACGTGGGGAGTGCTCGGATATCCGCGCAGTTTAATTACCGCTTACCAAAGAAACCATCCTCTTGTTGCCCGGCTTGTGTGCAATGGTCAGATGAAGCTGCTTCGATCGATCGAGATTGCTGTGGGAAACGGAAAGCACTATGGCGGCTTCATGACGATAGCGAGAGGAGCTAAAATCGATGATCACCTGCTGAATGTTTTCAGCCTGGAGCCGCAGAGTATGTTCCAGCTGTTTGGCTTTGCTTCCGCGCTTCGCAGGGGCGATCTCGATCGGCTGGAAAGAACGCTCACCGTGTCGGGTCGCCGAATCGATATCACCACGAGGACGCCAACGCCTGTGGTTGCTGATGGCGAGTTCACGACTCGCACTCCTGCCCACTTTGAAGTGGTTGAATCAATCCTGCCAGTCTATGTTCCAAAGGACTATTAACACAGCATGTGATGAGCAGAACACGCTGATCCGGCGATCCGCCAAATGGGAGAATGGTTGAATCGCTGGATTTCCTTCCCTGCGCCCTCAGCGCCTTTGCGGGAGATCAAGGGCAGGAGCGAGGGCATATACTTCTTACGCCTTACTCTTTACTATTTAGAATGTATTCTTGCCTTGGTACTTGGATCATTTTGGAGTATACTAGCTGCAAGCTGCAATGCCTTGATGTACGAGAGCTAGATGCTCGCTGACTGTTCACAACAGCTTGTCTTTGCTGGTACGACACCATGCCCAAAACTATCCGACAGACTATTATCGAAATGCTTCGTCAGGAACAGCTCACAACATTCGACCTGGCGGAAATTCTGGGTATTAAGGAAAAAGAGATTGCCGACCACCTGGAACACGTAGCAAAAACCGTGAAAGCCTCTCTGAGAATAGAGCCCGCACGCTGCCGGCAGTGTGGATTTGTATTCAGTAGAAAGAAACAGTTTAAAAGTCCTTCTCGCTGTCCCGAGTGCCATGGTCAGCAGATCGAGCGGCCGAGGTTTTCGATTAGATGACCGTGATGTGCGGCATGAGACCTGCGATGTAGAATGGGTGGCGGGGGACACAGAGCAGCGGAGTCCCGCCTGCGGCGGGATTTCGGCTCGTGCTGAAGCACGAAACCTCAACGAGCAATAGAGTGAAGAGTGTGGAACAGAGGGCAATCGGTAACGGACCGAAAGCCCAAAGATCAGAACGTGATGGGGGCGCTGCTTGATCGCCCTTTCACGCGACAGGAGGTTTTGTGAAAAAGAGAAAAATCCTTATCGCTATGAGCGGCGGAGTGGACAGCAGTGTCGCGGCGGCTTTGCTCAAGGAGCAGGGATATGACCCTGTCGGTATTACCTTGAGTTTTGCTGCTGACGCTAATCAGGCAGGAGCCTCAGACTCCGTCGAAGCTGCGAAGGCAGCGGCAGAATTCCTTCATATCCCCCACTCTGTCCTGGATGTTAACCAGCGGTTCGAGGAGCTCGTGATCAGTCGCTTCTGTGAACAATATTTATCCGGGCAAACACCTAATCCATGTGTAGTGTGCAATCGTGAAATAAAATTCCACGCTTTGATTATGGAGGCACGCACTGTAAACGCTGACTGTGTTGCAACCGGGCATTACGCACGAACTGCTTTCGACCGGAATCGAGAACGATATCGCCTGATGAAGGGAAAGGATGTCGAGAAGGATCAATCGTATTTTCTGTTTCTGCTCACTCAGGACCAGCTCCGTGCCGCCGTGTTTCCTCTCGGAGAGATGACGAAGGCTGAGGTTCGACGCCAGGCCGAAGCGCGAGGACTACCCGTCGCTTCCCGGCCCGAGAGCCAAGAAATATGTTTCATTCCTGGTAATAACTATGCAGAATTTATCGGTGCCCGCTATCCGAAGAGCGGGAATCCAGGTCCCATTATGACAACCACCGGTGATGTGATCGGCACACACCGCGGAATTCATTCCTTTACCATCGGTCAGCGTAAAGGGCTCACCGTTGCTGTTGGCTATCCTCTCTATGTCGTTCGCTTGGATACACATACGAACACGGTGGTGGTAGGAAGAAAGGAAGAAACTGTGCGGTCTGAACTTACGGCATCAGGAGTAAATTGGATTTTTAGTGATCCACCGACGGACGCCATAACCGTGAGTGCGCGAATCCGGTACCGGCATCAGGAAAAGCCGGCGACAGTCTACCCTCTCTCCGACAATCGCGTGCGCGTAGTGTTTGATACTCCCCAGGCAGCAGTCACTCCCGGCCAGGCAGTGGTGTTCTTTCAGAATGAGATGGTGCTGGGAGGAGGATGGATCGATTGATAATCAGGGGACAGGGAATGTTCACTGTTGACCGTTCGCCGTAAAAGGAAAAAGCAGATCGTGTTCCTTGCCTATTCTTGTCGGTGAACGGTAAACGGATAACGGTCAACGCAAAAGCTTTTTAACTTCCCATTGTCTGCCCTGTATCCTTAGTGTCATAGCCGCCCATTTCGTTGATGCTTTGCTTAAAGGTACTGGATCTCACCACCTCCAGGAGTGCTTGGATCGGCTTTGCGGACAGGTTATCCTCAGGAATGATCAGATCGTACCGCTCCTTGGTTATTTGGATGAATTCTAGATTGAGCATTCTCGCGGCTGAGAATATCGCCAGTCCGGTATCAGCAGCCCCGCTCAACACTGCCATAGCTACTTCCATGTGGGTGTTTACCTCTTTGTCATACCCAGCAAGAGTATCAGCATCGATTCCCAGCCGCTGCAATTCATGATCAAGCAAAAGTCTGGTGCCGGATCCCTTCTGACGGTTGATGATGCGCAGCCCTTGACGGCCGAGATCTTTGATGCCGGTTATATTCTGCGGGTTATTTGATTTGACGACGAGGCCGATGTCGCGATGAACGAGATTGATAACAGTAACCTTCATTCCCGGAAGATACTGAGCGACATAGGGTGTATTGTAATGGCCGGAAATCGGATCAAGGAGATGGCAGCCGGCTACGTGGCAGCTTCCTCTGCTCAAAGCAATCAGTCCTTCGATACTGCCCACATTGGAGAAGGAAAGGGTATATTCAGGGAACTTATCGGTGAGCTTGTGCGAGAGGAGCTCAATGGCAAAGTCGTTGCTTCCGATAAGTACGACATGGTTTTGCAGGTCTTTGATCTTGTTGCGTAGGCCGACGTTGTCCTTTGCACTGTCAATGATCCACTCGTCGATCAGTCGCTTAGGGAATGTCCATTTTCCGGTCACTCGTGTCCCCGGAATTCTTCTTTCCTTGATGAGGCGATATACGAGCTTCTCGTTGATGTTCAGATACTCGGCAACCTCTTTGGTATTGAGCATTTCCTTGTCCATCGGCACTACTCCCACTCAGTTTGATATTAGATGGCATTGCTGCCAGGTGCACTTCGAAGAAGTTCTTGTTCACTCAGGGACACCCTGACCTTGCTTCAGCTGTGTCGATGCGCGAATGCGCCTGGGCTCTAATTATCCTATTATATCAGGGCAAAACTCTTCGTGCCAGAGTCTTTTCACGGCTAGTGCGGGAAACGCATAAAAATCCGTCTGCAGAAGAAACAGATCCTCCGCAGACGGCGATCCCAATGCTGTATCTAGAGAGAGCGAGTGAACCGGCGTTCCAGCACCAGCCTTTTTGTTCTCCTTCGCGGCTCCTTACAGCAACCCAGCTCTTTAGAGGATGGGGAGATAATTTTCTACTTCAAATTTGCTGACGTGAGTGCGGTACCGGTCCCATTCGATTTTCTTGTTTTCGATGAACTTCTCGAAGATATGGTTGCCGAGAGCTTTGCGAACGAGCTCGCTCTTTTCCGTTTCCTCAATTGCCTCAGCGAGACTTCCCGGAAGAGACCGGATACCGTTCTTCTTACGATCGGAGTCGGACATTCCAAAGATATCTTCTTCCACCGGATCTGGCAGCGGATAGTTTTCCTCGATACCCTTCAAGCCGGCAGCAAGCATAACGGAAAAGGCCAGGTACGGGTTGCAGGCTGGATCCGGAAACCGCACCTCGATACGGGTAGCGTTAGCTTTCCCCGGTTTGTACATCGGTACCCGAACCAGGGCGGAGCGATTCCTGCGCGCCCAGGAGATATAAACCGGCGCTTCGTAGCCGGGGACCAGCCGCTTGTAGGAGTTGACCCACTGCGCCACCACCGAGCAGATCTCCCGCGAATGTTTGAGAACACCGGCAACATAGGCCTTCGCTACCGAGGACAGATGATACTTGTCGCCTGCATCAAAGAAGGAGTTTTCTTTGTCCTTGAATAAGGACTGATGAACATGCATTCCACTGCCGTTCTGACCAAACAGCGGCTTGGGCATGAAGGTGGCATAGACTCCATTCTTCAAGGCTATTTCCTTTACGGCCAAGCGGAAGGTCATGGCTGCATCGGCCATGGAGAGCGCTTCCTGGTAGCGGATGTCGATTTCATGCTGGCTGGGGGCAACCTCATGGTGGCTGTACTCAACTTTGATGCCCATGGCTTCGAGAGCAAGGACGCTTTCTTTTCTCAGATCACTGGCCACATCGAGTGGGGTAAGATCAAAATAGCCTCCTTTATCCAAGACCTCCGGCACACCGTCAGAAGACTTGAAGTAGAAGAACTCCAGCTCCGGTCCTACCTTAAGGATGTAGCCCATCTTGGCTGCTTTTTCGAGGTTTCTTTTGAGCGCCCAGCGAGGATCACCAACATAGTGGCTGCCGTCAGGATTGAGCACATCGCAGAACATGCGGGCTACGCCGGCGCCGTCCTGTGGCCGCCAGGGCAAAATTGCAAATGTCGCGGGATCGGGCTTAGCGATCATGTCACTTTCATCAATCCGGGCAAATCCCTGGATGGATGAGCCGTCAAAACCCATCCCTTCGTCAAGCGCACCTTCCAGCTCTTCGGCAACGATGGCAAAGCTCTTCAAAAATCCCAGAATATCGGTAAACCAGATTCTGATGAATTTGATTTTCTTGTCTTTCACAGTTCTCAACACGCCTTCGCGATCTAGTGGTTCCATACAATGGCCTCCTTGGTCTATAGTGTTTTGGCAGAAGCAGTGTATGCCTGCCGGTATTTAGGTTTTGTGGATGCTTAACCCGGATTATCGGGCCTTTTCTGCTGTCGACGTTTAGCCTTGCATCGTTAGCTGGACAACGCTATTGTTGACCTTTTCTCTGCTATTGCGCATGAGCGTAACAAAATTGCGGTAGAGATGCAGAGCCTGCTTTATATAAACACACTCGACCTCATTCATGCGGGCGAGCAGGCGGGCTGATTCCGGTGATTGCCCAAACCACTCAACGAGCATAAGAGGTGTTATCTCGATATGAAATTGCAGGCCGTAAGCGCTACCCAGCCGAAACGCTTGGTGAGGACAATCCTCTGAGCTTACGAGAAGCTCGCCGCCTGCGGGAAGATCGAAGGTGTCTTCGTGCCACTGAAAGACGGTGAGAGCATGTGAGATCCCTTGAAACAGGAGATCCCTCTTTCCTTTCTCAGTAAGAGCGACGTTACTCCAGCCTAGTTCGTGGTGAGGCGCTTTTCTGACTGCAGCGCCGCTTGCCCTCGCGATTAGCTGAGCGCCCAGACAGATCCCCAGCATCGGAACATTCTCACTGATCATCTCACTGATGAACTCAGCTTCTTCCTTAAGAAAAGGATAGCTGGTATCATCGTACGCGTTCATCGGGCCTCCCATGCTTACGATGCCGTCAATGCCGCGCCGACTCCGTGGAAGGCGCTCATTAGCATAGAGCCTTGCCGGACTCAGGGTGATTCCTTTGGCTTTCAGGTATTCCTCAAACGTACCCGGACCTTCGCCCGGATGGTGGATAATAGTCAGCACGTTCATGGCCATTCCTTTGTGGATTTTTTTCTGATCAGGAAGATCAAGAATCGTGCCGGATAGAGTAAAAAAAATAAATCCTGCAATTTCGTTATATTGCGTTTTGGCGAACGATCTTTTCCAGGTCAGAAGATACCAAATGGTATCATTATTGTAGGAAGTGCTTCTATCTGGTAGCTTTTACGATTCGACTATTACAGTTTCGAGGAGAACTTTTTTGATGCTGAGGTGCTCTAAGTAGTCATGTGCCGGTGAAAGATCAACGAACTCAACTCGCACGACCCGGTTTTGGCATCTAAGCTGACTTGTGATATGATCTACCTGCTCGCGTACGGACGCCGGTTTCTGTGCCAAAGCGAAACACGAAGCTCAGTTCTACTGATCTCAGCTGAGGACAGTTTGTATCTGGATGAAATAGAGCCGAGCTGCTCAGCCTGATTTAGGAGCTTAGTACGAAAGCACTGACCATTACGCGACCCTCGATACTGATCATTCTTGCCTGGGGCAAAATCCGTCGCAAACTGATCATTCTGCTCAGACCTTCATACCTCCAGGAGCAGCTGGAAATGAGAAGCGGTACGTGTCTTCAATGCGGATCCTGCTGCGAGCTGGCGATCCGCTGTCCCTGGTTCACTGCTGACCGCCTCTGCAAAGTGTACTACCGGCCCTGCCGTCCCAGTGTCTGCATGAACTTCCCCATCGATCATCGAGATATTGAAGACGTATGGCTCTCCAGCGGACGACACTGTGGCTACTTCTTCGTAAAAGAGCAGCGCTAAGCCAATCCGCGTCAACTGAGAGCGGACGCTCATTGCATTATTGCATTCGCATCTGGTATTGTCATCTGTCTGAAAGTTTGTCCCGTGGGCGCAATATTACCGCGGCACCATCTGAATCACGCCGCCTTTGCAGGCAGCCGCGCAGGTGCCGCAGCCGCCGCACAGCACCTCATCGAGGATGAACCGGTCTCCTTCACGTCTGAGGGCGTGGCGGGGACAGGCTTTGACGCACTCATCGCACTGAACACAGACTCCGCAATGGTGACAGCGGTACGACTCCTGCTCCAGCGGAAGGAAGCTGCCATCAGGGAACCGCTCGGGATACAGGTCTTTGGGGTTGATCGGGTCCTTCTGCAGCGGCACATACTCCTCACCCTGCAGAATCGCGTGCACTTCGCGGGCGCATTCCCGGGCCAGGCCGATGTTGGTGGTCACCAATCCCAGGCTGCTGACGTCTCCGACCAGGGAAATTTTCGGATGAGCGCTGCGGAATGACAGGCGGCCGTCCGAAACAAAGAACCCCTTTTCATTGACCTGCCTGCGGACCGGTTCGGGGAGAAAGTCCAGGGCCGGTTTTTCACTGATAAACGCAATGACGGTATCAGCGGGGACTGATTCTTCATTGCCGGCCACGTCTCTGAGGAACGCAGCCTTGTCATTTACCTCCTGGAGGAAGGCGGGGTACCGGAAAACAACTCCCTGGTTCTTCAGCTTCTCGATTTCTTCCTTGTTCCCCGAAGGCGTTTTAATATCGATGACCATGATTTTCTCCGGGGCAGTTCCCAGGTGGAGGGCAGCTTCAACGCCGTCCAGGGCCGCATCACCAGCTCCAACAATGAGCACCCGGTCACCGAGATTGACCCCCTTTCCCTGGTTGAAGTTCTTAAGGAAATCAATACCGGGCAGGATCTGCTCTTTGCCTCTCACCTGGGGGATGATCCCC
>Ga0116142_10004014_pt1 | contig 14331 bp, 1 predicted proteins | sample AD_UKC033_MetaG_FD_89785 | JGI IMG/M metagenome (GOLD analysis project Ga0116142, IMG submission 89785) | Active sludge microbial communities of municipal wastewater-treating anaerobic digesters from USA - AD_UKC033_MetaG | ecosystem: Engineered > Bioreactor > Anaerobic > Digestate | place: USA... | reverse complement strand
CGCGGGGCGTGCGGCGACCTGACCGTGTCGTCGCCATGGCCGCCGGCGGACGCGGCGACGCTCTTCGACAGTCAAGGGAAGAGGAATCCGTCGCCGGTCTTCCGCGACCGTCTGGACGACCTGTGGGTCTATCGCGCGGGGCATTTTGGCGGCACCGAGACGGTCCAGATGCAGTACTTCTACCGGTCGAAGGGCGACTTCTACTTCCCGGTGCAGTACTATCCCGACGGGCCGCCGCCGGAAGGCAGTTGCATCCCGTGGCTCGACATCGCCGCGGGCACGCCCGGCCAGCCGCGCAAGGTGACCTACACCATTCGTTGGCCGGACGAGGTCGCCACAATGCAGATTGGCCAGACGCTCGCGCAGGCAACTCCGACAAAGATGCATGGCTCGTCACTGAAACAGTGGGACGGCGGCCTCGAAAAGTGGCCCGAAAAGGAAGCGCAGAAAGCCGGCCCGGGCGAGGCGTTCCTGCCGGATATCGCGGGCGCGTGCAGCGTGTCGGTGCTGTACCAGCAGGGCACGGACTTCGGCCAGGGGCCGCTCGTGCAACTGATCGACTTCGCCGCGCCGCGCCGCGCGCCGCTGTTGAAAGTGCCTGCTACGATTGAATCAAAACCAGGCGGCGAATACGCCATTTTCACCAAGCTGCCGCCGCAATTGCAGGAGCGGCTGCGCTACCAGCTCTTCGAGCGGGAACTGGAGTTCCGGGGCATCTTTGTCGAAATCTTCGGCGGGGACGACATCGTGCTGCCGAACGTGATGACCGAGCGGGAGTACTACTTCCTGCGCGATGAGTTCAACGAAGGCGGCGACACCGACTGGGCCGCGGCCATCGACGAACTGTGGAACAACCAGAACGACCTGATCTTCGTGGACGATGTAAGCCCGCCGCCGTACGCGATGGCGATGACTTCGGCGTTCGCGGACCACACCGGCTACGTCACCGTGATTACCGGCAACCGCGACACGTGCAGCGGCGTCGTGGACATGAACGTCTTCCGTGTCGGCTGCCCGCTCTACAAGAGCACCATCAACGTGATCTATCCGCCGTGTCCGTTCGATCAGCAGCTTACCCTGCGTTATACCGGCGATTTCGCGGGGTCGTCGGACAACTACCTGTTCGAGTGGCGCATCCTTGCGGCTGCTACGCCCAATTTCGAGAACATTCCCGTCGAGCAGTGGGACCTGTTCCCGACGCCGCCGCATCCGAATCCGAGTAAGGCGCCGAATCAGGGCGCGGTCGATATCACGATCAAGGGCGCAAACTTGATCACGCTGCGGGACAACGTCGTCCGGGTGCAATATGAGCGGCTGCTCGACGTCGGCGAGGGCGAAGGCGAGGGCGAGGGCGAAGGCGAAGGCGAGGTGTTCAGCGCTTCGCGGGACGCCGTCCTCTACGAGGATGCCGCCGGGCAACTCGCCAACGGCCTTGGCCAGTATCTCTACGCGGGCAAGAACGCCGCGGGCAAGACGCGGCGGAGCGTGATCTCGTTCGACTTGGACGCGATACCGGACGATGCGGTAATTGAGTCCGTTACGCTGCGGTTGCACGTATCCCAGGGCATCGGTGGTCCGCGGCAGGTCGGCATCTACCGCAGTCTCAAGACGTGGGACGAAGGCCCCTCGACGCCCACGGACGAGGCGATGGGTGCGCCGGTCGAGAACGGGGACGTCACGTGGACAGCCTACAAGTACGTGATATTGACGGTGCTCGGGGTTCCCATCCACTTGCCCGAGACGTGGACGGCCCTCGGCGGCGACTTCAACACGTTGTTCCGCGCGATTCAGACGGTCGACGGCCCCGGTTACTACGAGTGGACCGACGACCGGCTCGTCGAGGACGTGCAGATGTGGCTGGCGCTCGACGAGAGCGGCGACGACCCGCGGCCCAAGGTGCCGGGTTGGTTTATCGTCGGCCATGAGGCGGAGGCGGGCACGCTCAAGCGCTTCGACAGCAGGCAATCGAGCACGGCGGCCTTCCAGCCGCAGCTTATTGTGAAGTATTCCGTTCCCACTCGCGCGGAGAAGGCGGTGGAGTTCCCGTGTGACGTGCTCAGCGGCTATACGGACTGGGCCTTCGCGCCGGGGTGGATCAAGCGCGTGCTGGGTGAGATCGACCCGTTCCGCCAGCGCACGACGGGCGGGCACATCGCCGGCGCCGAGCGCAAGTACTTCCAATTCCACGACCAGGAGGTGAACACGGTCGTCAGCATGCTCGAGCAGGCGGGGCCGCGCTACGAGGGCAACATCAGCCTCAACTGCGACGATCTTGATGCGCTCGGGTTGATCCAGACCTACGAGACCGTCCTGAGCATGGGACGCGACCTGAGCATCGACGCGCCCACGCCGATTGACTACGCGGGCGCGAACGACGCGTTGCTCCTGGTCACGGGGCGCATCGGCGACTTGTACATGCTCTTCGCAAACGAGGCCTACGGCGACGCGGCGGACCCGACGATCAGCTTCGGCACGTCCTCGGGCGATTTCGCGAGCGAGGCGGCCCCGTCAATCCACTGCTTCCAGAACCAGACTGCGTCACTGCTCGAGGAAGAGCTGGTGCTCTTGCGCGGACGCGACGATACGCGCCCGCCCAACGTGACCACCGCGCCAATTTATAACCGCTTCTACCCGAATTTCACGAATGACATCACGGGCGGTCAGGTGGCGTACTTCCTGAATTACGGGATCGTGGATGTCACGGGTAACGGCGGATCGCCCGACGAGATCGACGCGGCCACCATGTACCCGCAGGGTCACGGCGACGCCTGGGGCCACTACCTCATGGCCGCGAAGTCGTACTACTACCTCTTCGCGCACCCGCACTACACGTACATTCCGCGATCCGAGTTAGTGAACGTCGGCGCGCAGGCGGTCCAAGTCGATTACTTCGACGAACGGAAGTTCGCGAATATCGTCGCGGCCAAAGCGCGCTGCGGCGCCGAGATCGTCAATCTCACGTACCGCTACTACTACACTGCGGACCCGCAGGGGCAGTGGCAGGGCTACAAGGACACCGATCCCGAGCGGGCGTGGGGTGTTTCCGAGTGGGCGAGCCGCGCGGGCCAGGGCGCCTACTTCGACTGGGTCGTCGGAAACGCGCTCCTGCCGCAGGAAGACGTGGACGCCGAGCCGACGATCAACAAGATCGACCGGACCACGGTGATCGAGTTGCGTGAGGTCGCGGGTGCGTTCCAGGACATCCAGGCGAAGGTGGACCAAGCCGACCTCGGGCTGAACCCGCTAGGGCTCGCAAGGAACGTGGTGCCGTTCGACATCGACCCGAGCCGGATCGATGCGGGCGAAACACACTTCGAGCAGATTTACAACCGCGCCGTGAAGGCGATGATGAACGCCATCACAGTTTTCAACCACGCGAACGAGAGTTCGCAGCGGCTGCGTTTGCAGCAGGACAACGTGAACCAGTTCCAGATCAACGCGGAGAACCGGGAGTTCGATTTCAATAGCCGACTCATCGAAATCTTCGGGTATCCGTATGCCGGCGATATCGGGCCGAGCGGGAGTTACCCCGCGGGTTACGACGGGCCGGACTGGAAGCACTATAGCTATTTCGATCCCACGTCGCTGCTCGGCGAAGACCCGGGGCAAATCCAGGAGATCACCTTTGAATTGCCGCTGGTTTCGTTCACGAACGTGGGCGAGGCGAACGTGGGCGATGAGACGATCAACGAGTTCGGCGTTCCCACGAAGGCGTTCGAGCCGGTGACGTTCCACCTGTCGACGAACGGCTTCGGCGAAGTCCGGCCGCCGGGTTGGGGCGAGCGGCGCGCGCCGGGCGAAATCCAGTTGGCGCGCCAGGAACTCTGGCTGGCGATAAGCCGCTATGAGAAGGCGATTGACACATATGAAGGCCTGTTGATGGACATCGAGGACGCTATCAAGCTCATCGAACAGCAGAAGGCGCTCCAGGCGACCAAGATCGAAATTCTGCTTTCGAATCAGCGCGAGAAGCAGGACCTTCATAGCTACGTGAAGTCGGCGAAGACGCGGCAATTCGCCTATCGCACGACTGCCACCAATGTGACCCGCGTGGCGAACGGCCTGGCCGAGGCCATCCCGCGCATGCTCGTGGCGGGTCTCGCGGTCGGCGGCGACTACACGTCCGTTATTCGGGGCGTGATCAAGGGTATTGCCGCAGTGAGCGAGGCGGTGCTGTCCGGTCTTGCGGACGCGGAAGAAATCAACATACTGAAAGAGGAGCAGAGCTACGCGCAACACGAAACGCAGAACGAGATCACGCTGACGACGGCCACGCAGGATTACGAGCTGCAGCAGGCACTCGCGCAACTGAACGAGAAGGTGCGCAACGAGACAACACTGCGTTTCGAAATCGTGCAGGCGGAGGAAGCGATGATGCAGCAGTTGGGCCGGTACAAGTCGACGCTTGCTCGCGGCCAGCGCCTGCTCGAAGAACTCCTGCGTTTCCGGCGGCAGACCGCGTCGCAGGTGACGCAGTACCGCTACCGCGACATGGCGTTCCGTATCTTCCGCAACGACGCGCTGCAGAAGTACCGGGCGCAGTTCGATCTCGCCGGGCGCTACGTGTTCCTTGCCGCGATGGCCTATGACTATGAGACGAACCTGCTTGGCAGCGATACGGCATCCGGCCAGCGGTTCCTCACGGACATCGTCCGGTCGCGTTCGCTGGGGCTGATCCAGAACGGCCTGCCGGTGACGGCGGGCACGACGGGCGACCCCGGTTTGGCGGACCCGATGGCGCGGATGATGCAGAACTGGGAGGAGGTTATCAAGGGCCAGCTTGGCTTCAACAACCCGCAGACGGAGACGAACCGGTTCTCCCTGCGGCGCGAGCACTACCGTATTCTTCCGGGCACCGCCGGCAATGAACTGTGGCGCGAGGAACTGAGCCGAAGCGTGGTGCCGAACCTTCTCGCGTTGCCTGAGTTCCAGCGGTACTGCCGCGTCTTCGACAATCCGCAGCCGCAGGAGCCCGGCATCGTGGTCCGGTTCCCGACCACCGTGAGCTTCGGCCTGAACTTCTTCGGGAAGCCGTTGGGCGGCGGCGACAGCGCCTACGACCCGACGCACTTCGCCACGAAGGTGCGCTCGGTCGGCGTGTGGTTCAGCAACTACAACAACCTCGGCACGGGCATGTCGAACACGCCGCGCGTGTACCTCGTTCCCGTGGGGACGGATGTGTTGCGCACACCATCCGACGGGGATCGCACGTTGCGTCAGTGGCGGATCATCGATCAGAAGCTGCCGGTGCCGTTCACGCTCGGCGTGAATGATTTCGCCGGGTCGGAGTGGATTCCCGTGGTGGATTCGCTCACGGACAGCTTCGCCCAGGTACGGAAGTACTCGATGTTCCGCGCGTACCACGACAGCGGCAACTTCAACCCGAATGAGACTATCCGGGACAGCCGCCTGATCGGGCGCTCGGTCGCGAATACGGAGTGGATGCTGATCATTCCGGCGGGCACCTTGTCATCGGACCGCCAGGAAGGCCTGCAGCGGTTCATCAATGGACGGCTGTTGTCCGACGACACGCGCGACGGCAACGGTGTGACGGATATCAAGTTGTTCTTCCAGACATACGCCTACTCTGGCAATAAGTAAGAACCAGGGAAGGCCCGACGGCGGGACGAGGGATGGACGGAGACGGATGTACAGGGACGAACGCGGAAATATGCCGGCGGCGCGCCCGCGCTCGGTGAGCGCGGGCCCGTCGCCGTCTGCCCGGCGCGTTTGCGCTGCCGTGGCGGCGGCGTTACTGGTCGGCGCCGCATGCGCGTTCGCTCAAGATAAGAGCGGCATGAACCCGAATACGATCAACGTGCCGAAGGGACCGGGCAGCATCGAAGGGCTGGGCCAGGCTTTCGAGCCACAGCTCAACACGGGCGGTGCGCCTTACGGGATCGTGGTCGTCGTGCCCCCGGGCGCGCCCGGCGGCGCGCCGGACCTCAAGTTGTCGTATGGCGGCGGCGGCGGCAATAGCCCCTTCGGGTTCGGTTGGTCGCTGAGCGTGCCGAGCATCGAGCGGCGCACCTTCCGCGGCGTGCCGCGCTACATCGACGGACCAAACGGTCTGGATGACGATCAGGACGGCGAAGTGGACGAGCGCGACGAGATAGACGAATTCGTCAACGAGTCCGGCGTGTTGCTCACGCCCGAAGCGGGCGGCAACTATTTTGCCCGTTTCGAAGAGCAATTCGGGCGCTATCGCCGCATGGGCGATCGATGGGAGTGCACGCTGGCGAACGGCGCGCGGCTCGAATTCGGGACTTCCGAGGAGGGCCGCGTCTTCGACCCGCTGACGAATCGCGTCGGCCGCTGGTACCTGCAACGACGGACGGATACGAACGGGAACGTAATCACGTACTACTACAAGACGTTCTCGTCGGACCGCAACCAGAACCAGAAATATCTGTGGAAAATCGAGTACGGAGCGGGCGCACCGCCGCGGTCCGCGTTCCAGTTCGCGGTCATCGAGTATGAGCCGCGCGACGACTGGTTCGAGGATTGCACGCTCGGCTACATCGTGCGCACGGGCATGCGCGTGCGGCAGATCGTCCTCGGCGCGCAAGGCGCCGCGGTCCCGGGGCACCTCGCCGGCGACTTCAATCAGGACGGCGTGACCGACTACCTGGCGCGGGTCTACCGCCTTGCCTACGAGACGCACTCCCACTGGCCTCTGATCAGCAGCGTGACCGTCATCGGGGCCGACGGCCAGACCTCGCTGCCGCCCGCGCGCTTCGAGTACACCGTCTGCAATCCGCCGGCGGAGATTAACGCGGGCGGCGCGGCCATCGGCGCGATTAACGAACCCGCCTACGTTATGGACACCAAGACCGTTGACCTTGTCGATCTCAATGGCGACGGCGTCGCCGATGTCCTGAAGACGGAAGAGTTCGGGGGCGTGCATCAGGCGTTCCTGAACCTGGGCGAGCGCGATACGCCGGATGGGCGCGCCATCGCGTGGAGCAACCCTATCGACATGACTTCGGCGGACGGGTTGGCGTGGGGCATCGACTTGAGCTCGAGCACGACGCCCGCGCACCTCGCGGACATGGACGGCGACGGCCTCTCGGACCTGGTGTACAAGTCCATTCAGCAGGACATGTACTACTTCCACAATACGGGCCATGTCGGCTGGGCCGTGCGTGCCACGCTCAGCGCCCTCGGGGACTCGCCCCCGTCGCCGTTCGAGCGCTTCGACGTGCGCCAGGCCGACGTGGACAACGATAAGAACACGGACATCGTGCAGAGCGTGTCGGTGGGCGAAAACGCGGACTACCGAATCTGGTTCAATCAGGGCGACGGCCGATTCGCGCGGCCCGTCACCATACCGCAGGACAACGGCTGGAACTTCGACGACACGGGCGTGCAAGTCCTGGACTTCAACGGAGACCGGTTGCCGGACCTCGTCCGGCTGCGTCCGTTGAACGTACAGGTCCAGGCGGGGCTTGGGCGGGGCGCGTTCGCGCCGATGATCACGGTGAGTTTCTCTGACGGCCCGCTCGATGACTACGTGCTGCCGCGTGCCAATTTGCGTGATCTCACCGGCGACGGCCTGCCGGAACTCGTGGTGGACCGGGCCGAGCCGGGCGTTGTCTGGTACTGGATCAATCTCGGCAACTACACCTTTGACAGGCGCCGCATAATTTACAACATGCCGACGGGCATCGGCGTCGAACCGGCGGTGCGCTGGGCCGATATCAACGGCAACGGCACTGTGGACCTGATCTACTGCGACCGCGAGGTCGAGCCGAAGATGCAGATTGTCGATCTCGGGCGCCTTATGGGCTGCGAACCGAGCATCAACCTGATGACCCGTATCGACAACAGCATCGGTCGGATCACGACCATCGAATACACGCCCTCGACCTACTTCGCGCTCACTGACGCCGCCGCGGGCAATCCCTGGCCCGGCCCGATGCCGATGAAGACGGACGTCGTGACGCGGGTCACGGAGTCCGATTCGCTTGGCGACAGCTATGTGACGGAATACACGTATCACGACGGTTTCTACGATGACTACAACAAGACGTTTCGCGGCTTCGGCTACGTCGAACAATTCACGCGGGGCGGCGTGGGCGCGCCTACGGCCGTTCATCGCTTCTACTTCCACAACGGGCGCGACGACTTGAGCCTCAAGGGTACGTTGTATCGGGCGACCGTCGAGGCCGAGGACGGCGGTGTCTTCGACGAAACGGAAACGACGTGGAATGCGCGGGTGATCTTCGTGGGGACGAACGGGCAGCCTTCCACCTTCGCCCATCCGGTGACGGAGCGGAAGCGGGTGATCGAGCGCGGGCGCGGCGAGCCACGCGAGTTGGTTGTCGAGTACGAGTACGACCGCTACGGCAACGTAACGCGCGAGGCGAACTACGGCGTGGTTGTCGGCGATGACCTCGCGGCGTTCGATGACGAGCGCGTCAAGGTAACGGAGTATGCGATCAATGCGGAGGCGTGGATCATCCGCACCGTTATGCGCGAGGAAGTGCGCGATCTCGCGGGGAACGTCTTCTCGCGCATCGAGACCTATTACGACGACCCGACCTTCGCGGGCAACAACCTCGGCGTGGTCACGCGCGGCAATAAGACGCTCGTGAAAGCCTGGTTGAACCCGGCGGACCTGAACGACTTCATCCTGTCGAACCGCTTCGCCTATGACGCCTACGGCAACGTGGTGTTGAATCTCGACCCGCTCGCCGCGGCCCCCGGCGGCACGCCGGACCCGAACGTCGGCCATTACCGGGAAGTCGCCTATGACCCGGTGTTTCATGCGTTCCCCGTGCGTGAGACCGCGCACGTCGGCGGCGGTTCCGCGCCGTTGCCTTACTTCGCCGAATACGACACCATCCACGGCGTGATCACGCAATTCACCGAATTGAACGGCGCGGCGACGCGCTACGGCTACGACGAGTTCGCGCGCTTGACGCGCCTCGTCGAACCGGGCGATACCGAGGAATTCCCGACGGAGGAATACGCGTACCACTTGGCGCAGACGGTCCCCGGCGGGTCGGGCCTGCCCTATGCGCAGGGCACGGTCAATTTCGTCGAGGTGCGCAAACTCGACCGCGTTCCCGGCACCGGCGTGAAACGGGATTATTTCCACATCGCGCGCAACTTTGTGGATGGGCTGGGCAGGCCGCTGATGACCAAGGAGGAGGCGGAGGACGACCCCGCGACCGGATTGCCGCGGGTCGCCGTGAGCGGCGCGACGCGCTTCAACGCGCGGACGCGCCCCGCATACCAAATGCAACCGTATTACACGCGCAGCTCCGGCGCGACGCTCGACGCGCTGCTCGCTTTCGAGGACGTGCGCGCGCCCGGCTGGGAGGGCTTGTTTCACGAGGACGGCGCGCTGGTCGCGCGGAACCTTGCGCAGGCGCACAAGCTCGAATACGCCTACGACGCAACGCTGCGCGGCACCGAGGTGGTCGCGCCGGACGGCGCGGTGTCGCGCACAGAATACGAGCCGCTTGTGCGCAAGGCTTTTGATCAGAACGACGCCGACGTCGCCTCGCCGCACTTCGACACGCCGAAGATTGCGCGCCAGGACGGCTTGGGCAGGCTTGTGCGAGTCGATGAACTGGCGAAACTGAACGACGACGGCACCCCCGCGACCGGCGTGCAGGTCTGGTCCACGCATTATGCATACGACGTGAACGATCAGTTGACGCGCGTCACGGATGCGCAGGGCAACGTGCGCATCATGCAATATGACGGGCGGCATCGCATGGTGTACATGGACGACCCGGACCGCGGCGAGACGCGGTTTACCTACGACGCCGCCTCGAACCTCGTGCGCACGGAGGACGCGAAGCGACAGGTGGTCGAGAATACCTATGACGGCGTCAATCGCATTCTCTCCGAGGACTATCGTGACGAGGGCCTGCCCTTCTCGGCAAATCGTTCCCCGGACGTGCGGTACGTGTATGACGCGCCGCTCGGCCCGGTCGAACTGGGCGGCGGCGAGACCGCCACGCCCGAGAACACCGCCGGCAAACTGGTCGCCGTCATCGATCTGGCAGGCGAAGAGCATTTCTCGTATGACGCGCGGGGCCGCATCGCGTGGTCCGTAAAGCGGGTGCCCGACCCCGTGACCGGGACGCTCGTCTCGTATACCCAGCGGCTGGAACACGACGCCATGGACCGGCTCACGTCGCTGACTTATCCCGACGGCGACCGGCTCGCCCACGACTACGGGCGGCGAACGACCCTCGAACGGATCACCGGCGGCGGCCTCGTCAATCTGGATGGTGTGCCTTACGTGCTGCGGGACACCGAGCAGACGCCCGCCGGCAAACCCGCCGCGATGTCGTTCGGCGACGGCGCGCGCACGGATTACCGCTTCGATCCCCGGGGCCGCATGACGGGACTGCGGACGTTCCGCGAGAACGCCCCCGCCGAGTCGTTGGTTGACTTCCAATACACGTTCGACGGTCTCGCCAACGTCGTACGCATCGAAGACCGCCGCGCCGCCACGCTCGTTCCCCAAGGCGACGCGCGCCGCAACACACAAACGTTCACCTACGACGACTTGTACCGGCTGACGCGCGCGAGTTTCTCGCGGGCCACGCCGGGACAGACCGACGCCGTGGACCGGCATATCGCCTATCGCTACGATCGGATCGGCAACATGCTGGAGCAGACCTCGAACATCGAGCATTTCGAGAGCGGTCGGTCGGTGACGCACCTCGACGCCATGCACTACGGCGGAACCCTCGGTGCCAGCAATCGCGTCGGGTACGCACCCGACGTGCCCGGCCCGCACGCGCTGACTGGCGCGGGGGGCGGTGCGCGCTACACTTACGACGCGAACGGCAACGTGACGCGCGCGGACGGCCTCCGAATGACTTGGGATTTCAAGGACCGACTGGTCGCCGTCGAACGCGCTGAGGCGGACGGGTCCGCGACGCGCGCCGAATACACCTATGACTACACGAGTCGGCGCATCACGAAGCGCGTGTGGCGGCGGCCTGCTGGAGAGACCGCGTTTCCGGGGACGCCGTCGAGTTCCGCCGTATACGTCAGCAAGTACTACGAGTTGCGGGACGACGGACGCCCCGTGAAATACGTCTGGTACGACAAAGCGCGGATAGCGCGTGTCACGGGCACGCTCGAGCCCGCGGAGGAACGCATCCAGCAGTATCGACTGTTCCCGGGCTGGAATCTGCTGGGCATGCCGGTCGATGCGGCGGACGCCGTGGCGCAACTTGGCGTCGGCGTGGACGCGAACATCGAGGGCTGCTTCCGGTGGGACGCCGTCACATCGAGGTACAGACGCGTGAACGCCGGTGACGCGCTGCCGGCCGGCGCCGTCTTCTGGCTTAAAGTGACGGTGGCGGCCACGTTCGAAGTGCGGGGCGCCTATGTCACCGGGGCCGCGCAGTCGATTCCAGCGGAGGGCGGCTTCATCACGGCGCCCGGCGCGGATGCGGTTTCCTTCGCGGACCTGTTGCCCGGGAACACGGTCTTGTGCCGCCTGTACGACGCGGCGACCCAGCGTTGGATCACGCTGCAAGTCGGCGACGCGGGCGATATCGGCGGCGTTGAAGCACCCGCGCTGGTCGCGCCGGGACAGGCTCTCTTCTTGCGCACGCGCGAGCCGGTCACGGTGCAGCCGCCAACGCCGCGCGCGGCCATTCAGTACTACCACGCCGATCACATCGGTTCGACGGCGGTCGTCACGGACGGCGCGGGGGCGGTCTTGTTCGAGACAGCGTATTACCCGTTTGGCGAGGTGCGCAACGACTACGAGACGGAGGGCGCGGCCCGCACGCTGCCGAGCGTGTACCAGTTTCTGCAAAAGGAGCGGGACACGGAGTCGGGATTGCAGTACTTCGAGATGCGCTATCTGGCGGGGCGGCTGGGCCGTTTCCTCAGCGTGGACCCCTTGACCGGCGAATGGCCGCGCGACGCGCTCCTCGACCCGCAAATGCTGCATTCCTATTCGTACAGCCGGAATAATCCGGTGACTTATGTCGACCCCGACGGAAACATCCCCGAGGAAAAGAAGAAGATTCCGCGCCCGAGCTGGCTGGGTTGGCTGCCGAGCATCGATTTCGAGAAGGCGTCCGACCGGCCCGGGCGCATGGGCTCTTTCCTGACCTCGTTCAAGAAGACGATGTACGGCATGGCCCAGGAGGACAAGGACCCGGGCTTGTACCTGAAGTTCAACGACGCGCACAAGAAGCTCGGGCTGAATCCCGACATCATGCAGATTAAGCGGAAGGGCAAGGTGGTCCACAGCGTGTACGACGTCGTGTCGGAGAAGGATATCGCCGACGCGATCGACGCGGCAGCCAACGAGCGTATCGGTAAGTGGGTGGACAAGATACGTACGAAGCTTGGGCTGCCCCTGCGCGCCGAAACGCTTGAGAAGCAGGAAATCGAGAAGAACCGCGGCAAGTTCAACAACGTGCTCGAAGAACTGCTCCAGAAGACGCAAGCTACGCGGGCGGCTCTGGACCGCGACGCCGTCACGAACGATGTGAAGGACAGCGTATCAGTCGATTCGCGCGCCGGCAAGGCGTCCGATAGCGTAAAGGAACGACAGAAGCTTATCGGCGAGCACCGCTCGCGACCGGATACGACGGAAAATTAATGAGGTGTGCTTGTGATGGATATGACGCAAATCTCTTGGAAGACGGGGACAGATCGCGTAGAGCTCGTAGCGCGGCCTTCAGGCTGCCGTAACAGGCGCCCTGCAGCATGTGCTGCGAACGTGCCCCAATCGAGGAGCGAGACCATGAATACGATGGGAACTCTTAGCCAACGGCAGGCGCGGAACCAACGCGCGCGGTCATGTGTCGTGCTTGCGGCCCTGTGTGTAGCGACCGCGCTTGGCGCGGCGCACGCGGGCATCCCCGAGCCGGGCATCACCCTCTACGGTCGGGTGACGAACGACAACGGCGACCTCGTCACCACTGGCGCGCTGACGTGGACCTACACGCCGCCGCTCGGCGGTACGCCCGTGCGACAGTCCACCCAACTCCAAGTCGTGTTCGCGGACGGCGGGCCGTACTCGTATATCCTCGAGATACCCGCCGAGCAGCCGGTCGCCGGCTTTCCCGCGTCGGCAAACACGATGCAACTTGCGGCGGAATCCGTGGACTACACGCGCGGCGCCACGGTGCAGAGCGTCGCCGCAGCGGTCCTCGGGCCGCAGGTGGTGTCGCTCTCCAGCGCCGACCGCGGCGCCGTCGAGCGCGTCGACCTGATGGTGCAAGGCATCATCGTCGAGGCGCCGCCGGTCCCCGGCGCGCCGAATCCGTTGGACGGCGCCGCGCGGGTCCCCGTCACGACGGCCTTGTCCTGGCGCAGCGACGCGGGCGTAACGGGCTATGATCTCTATTTCTGGAAGGCGAGCGATCCGACGCCGAGCACGCCGCTGGCGTCCGGCTTGCTCACTGCAGGCTACGTGTTCCCGCAGCCGCTGGCCTACGCGACGACCTACAACTGGCAGGTGCTGTCGCGCAATACCGTCGGGACCACCCTCGGGCCGCAGTGGACCTTCACAACGATAAGCGAGACCGGGGAAGAAGGATTCGATTGGGGCGACCTCGCGGGCGTCATCGCCGGCACGGAGCAGGTGATCGCGTGCAACGGGTCGCCGGGCGGCCAGGACGCCGCCCTCGTGCTTCAGTGGTACGCGGGGCTGGTGACGCGGCTTCAGAGTTGCCCGGACAACGCCTTCTATGACGCACCGGCGTTCCCGCCCGGAGCGGACGTGAATGGCGACGGCGTTCTCGGCGGTCAGGATGCCTCCGAAATCCTGAAGTATTTCGCCGGAATCATCAGTTGCTTCCCGGCAGACGCGAACTGCGATATGCAGGGGCCCGGAAAAATGGCGAAAGCGGCCGGACCGAGGCGGGAAATATCCATTCCGGACGGACTGCCCCTGCCGGAGGACGGCGGCGATCTGATCGTGCCGGTCCTAATAGACGTTGCGGACGGCGTGACCAGCCTCCGTCTTGAGGTTACGTATCCCACGAGTCAGTTGATCCTGAAGAATATCGAGCCCGGCGGCGTGGGACGCGCCTTGGGCAAGTTTACGGTGAACGCCCGGCCGGGCCGTGTGGTCTTGGCGGGCGCGGGCGCACAGGGCCTTATTGGCGGCGGCGACTTGGCCATGCTGACGTTTGGCGTCGCGGAAGGCGCGACCGGCGGCCGCCTGCGCCTCGGCGCACACACCGAACTGAATGACCGTCACATAGAAATTAGCGCTCTGAACGGGTCCTTTGGCGAAGTCGCGGCGGAAGGCGAAGGAGAGGGCGAAGGAGAAGGGGAAGGCGAGGACGGAGGCGATATCGACGGACCGATCGGAGGCGGCGAGGG
>Ga0116142_10004013_pt1 | contig 14343 bp, 17 predicted proteins | sample AD_UKC033_MetaG_FD_89785 | JGI IMG/M metagenome (GOLD analysis project Ga0116142, IMG submission 89785) | Active sludge microbial communities of municipal wastewater-treating anaerobic digesters from USA - AD_UKC033_MetaG | ecosystem: Engineered > Bioreactor > Anaerobic > Digestate | place: USA... | reverse complement strand
GCGGTGGGTGTGGGCAACCCGGGCTTCGGGAGCGAAAAGAAAACGGGCTCCTGCTTTTTTAATACGAAACGCGAGGTCGACGTCTTCGTTCTGGCGCAGTTCAGGATTGAAACCACCGGCGGCAAGAAAAAACGATTTGCGGTAGGCGCCGCAATAGGTGTCGATAAAGTCTATCTCGCCATGTGAGGCAAGCTTTTCATATCTCTCTTCGAATTCGAGCTGGGCCAGTCTGGCCCAAAGGTCGTTTTGAAAGGTCTGGTAGACGCCCTTAACCCCGGTTAAACCGGGGTCGGTCATTGGCGCAAGCATTTTTTCGAGCCAGTCGGGTGCGGGAACACAGTCGGAGTCAGTAAAAAGAAGAATTTCGCCGGCGGCAACCCTGGCGCCGGCGTTTCGCGCCGCGCCGGGCCCCGAATTGGTCTGGAGTCTGAGCAGCTGCAGACGAAGTCTGCCAGCATATTGTGCCGTTATAAACGACAGGTCATCGGTCGAAGCATCGTCAACGACGATAACTTCAAATTTGCGGTCGGTTTTTTGCGTGCTCAGGGCATCGAGGCAGGCGCAGATGCTTGTGGCGGCATTGAAAGCCGGTATGATCACCGAGACCTCGATGGCTTTTTCCCTGATGCTGCCCAAAACTCAGACCGTCGCCTGAATGAAATGAATCATGTCGAAGATGTCGTTAACCTCGGGGGAACGCACGAGAAAAGCCTCATTACCCATAACTTCAGAGAAAACCAGCGGCACTGGTGTGTGAGCTGCGATTTTCGGGCCAAAGCGGGCAAAAATCTCTTCGACGCTGTGAAGATAGTTCTTGCCGACTTTGCGGGCGATGTGGGCGGCGTTGTATTTTCGCTCTATTTTTGCATGAAAACGGTTGTCGGCGATGATGTTCGCCCATTCCTGGTAGACGTTGACGTCAGCTGAATAGTTCATCAGATCGACGCTGTAGCCTCCGGGGGGGCGGCAGTTCATTTCGAGAACGAACAGTTTGCCGTCAGTGCGGCGACGCAGAAATTCGAGGTGGAAAAACTTGGCGCGGATATCGAAATCTTTAACGATCTTCTGGCCGATTTCTACCGCATCTTCGGGTATGTCGCGCACGATGTAGAAGCTGAGATCCTGATTGTAGGCGACGAGGTCGTAAGCGCCGTTGATCGAGCGCAGCGACGAATAAAATACGATTTCGCCGTCCTGGTCGGCGATGCCGTCAAAGGTCATCAACTCACCGTCGATAAAGGGTTCGACAAAATAGTCGCCAGCCGGTTTTCGGCTCCAGAACATGGCCAGATCGTCGTCGTTGTCGATTTTAAAGGCGGCCATGGCGCCAACGCCGACATCAGGCTTGGCAAAAACCGGGTAACCGTGCTTTTTGATGAAAGCCTTCAGGCTCTTTTCACTTTCGATCAATTCGCCGTCGACAACCGGGGCTTTGCAGGTTTTGAAAATCTTCTTCATTTCTGACTTGCGTTTGATCTTGAGTGTCTGTGCAACATCCGGGCCGATGATGTTGAAATCTTCGCGCAGTCGCGCTTCGTGCATCATCCAGTGTTCATTGTGTGATTCAACACGGCTTACACGGCCATGTCTGAAAATAAGAAAAGCCGCAGCTCTGTACACCTGTTCATAATCTTCGAGGTTATCGACGCGATAGTAGTCGGCAAGAGAATTTTTCAGCCGTTCTTCGAGATTGTCAGGGTGCTCTTCGGCGATACCCAGAACCCTGATGCCGCGATTGGCGAGGCCAACCACGAAATTGATGAAGTTTGGCGGAAAGTGCGGCGACAGATATATCAGATTCATGCGTGTTTCCTGTTCTTTATTTGGTGCGGGCTGCCAGAAAAGGCAGAGCAGTTTCAATTCTAATCAAAAGCCGCCGATTTGACAACCCTGCAAATTCTGCTGTATATGAGCCTGATGCTAACCAGATATCAGAAATTTATGGCCTCTTTTGCGCTGCTGCTGCTCATTTTATTCAATCACCCGGCCAGCGCCGAGTCTGTTTTCAGCCAGCTGAAAACTCTTGAACAGGCGGTTAATATTACTTTGAACCGTCTTGAATCAGATATTCAGCTTGATCCGGCAACCGGCCCGGCAACGGTCGATTTTGCACAGCGGGCCGGGCAGCAGCTGCAGATGACTCTTGTCGCCCTTGGTCGCGAATCGCTGCTGCAGGAAGATTATTACCACCTCTGCCTGTATCTGCTCGCGAGAAAAAACCGCGATTATGCCGCTGCCATTGCGCCGCTTGAATATGAGGTCGGCATGGCTGAACTGCCACAACTGCGACGGTGGCTGCAAAAGAGACTTTCACTGATGCATGAGTTGGCCGATGGCCCCAAAAACGAAGAACGCGATTTTTCGATTGCCGGCGAATTTGCCGACCTGCGCCGCCTCCTGCGCAGAAGGTAGCGGCTAAAAAATCTCATGGGTTGTTTGAAACCTTGGCAAATATGTAATATACTGCCATCTCAGAATAGACTGACAAGGAAAAGAGAAAAGCCATGGAATACCTGTTTCCTGTATTCACCGGTTTGAGCCTTTCGGCTATGACCGGATTCAGAGCTTTTATGCCCCCTCTTATACTCGGGGTTCTTTATCGGTTTTTTCCCGATATGGTTAAAATTAACGAGAGCTTTGCTTTTCTCGCCACAGACCCGGTTTTGATAGCGCTTGGCGTTGCCGCTCTCGCTGAATTTCTCGCCGACAAATTTCCAGTGATCGACAATATCCTTGACTGGCTTGAACTGCCCGCCAAAATTGCCTTTTCGGCAATTCTGACCTTTGCCCTGATTCCCGGCGGCAGCCACTGGTTCTACCTTCTGGTTGCCATGGTTTTCGCACAGACTGCCACTCTGTCGGTGCACGCCGGCAAAACCGGGCTGCGGGCCGCATCTACCGTCAGCACCGGCGGCATTGCCAACCCGCTGATCGGCGTGCTTGAAGATATCGTGACCTTCATCGGAACAATAATGGCAATTGTGCTGCCCTGGCTTGCCATCATTCTGCTGGCTTACCTGGTTTTTCGCTGTATTCGTTACATCACCGGTTCCAGGGGCGGCAATGAAGGAAAAATTGCCGAAACTACGCCGTCGTTTATCTGGTTTGACATTTCTCAGGCTTTCAGTCGCTGGTTTTTCAGAATTTATAACGGCATGAAAATTTATAATTACGAACTGGTGCCGACCAACGAACAATTTGTCACCGTCGCCAACCACGCCTCGATCTGGGATGGCTTCATCATGGCCAGTGCCGTCAGGGTTCCGCTGTTTATCATGGTAAAAAAAGAGGCTTTCGATAACCCGTTTAAGGGCTTTTACCTGCGTAAGGTTCTCTGCTTTCCGGTCGACCGTTCAAAAGTTGATGCCCATGCCATAAAAACTGCCATGAAACTGGTCAATGACGGGCAAAGACTTGGCCTGTTTCCTGAAGGTACCCGTAACCGTGAGGGTAAGGTTGGCAAATTCAAGGCCGGCGCCATTAAGTTCGCTCTGAAAAAGAAACTGCCGATCGTGCCTGCCTACATTGCCAACTCACACCTGCTGACGCCGCCCGGAACTTTTTTTCCGCGGCCGGCAAAAATGTCGGTGCATATTCTCGAACCCATCGATACCAAAGCTGAACTGGAAGCAGGCAAAGACGAGGAACAGATTCTTGAAATGCTTTATCAGAGAATCTGTGACAAGGGCAGCGAGGTCATGGGTTATGACGTACGCGATTATGCCAGCCTGAAAGCTGACGCTGAGCCGGTCATCGATGAACCGGGCAGCTGACTTTATTGCATCCAGAGCTTACCCCTGCTGGCTCAGGGTCGATTACGACACGCTGCTGACCAATATTTCCGCCAGCCTTGTAAAGGCGCCCCTGCTGGACGTCAGTCTGCCTTTTCTGCAGAAACTCTGGCCGCACCTTGAAGATGACCTGATCAGACACGGCATGACAGGCGTTTTAAGTTTTTCGCCAACTTTTCTTCTCAATGTTTCGCCATCTCTGCAGCGAATTTTGCGCCCAGGCTACCGCCCGGCCGAGACTGGTTATGCGCGAGAAGGTCTGCTGCCGGTGCTGGGTTCGTTTGCCGACTGTCTTAACCTGTCGAACATGGCACAGATACATGACCGGCGCCTGCCGTTTCTGTTGCGGGCTCGTGCCCGTTCAGGCGAATTTGGCGCCGGTGACTGGGGTCTCGACACAATCTGCGAGCAGCTGGCAAATATTCCGATGATCGATATCGAAGGTTTTTTTCTTCTTCGCCAGCCCGAAAGCAGCGAAGTTTTTACTTTACGCCGGCATCTGCGCCGACTTGAGTCTTCTCACAGCCAGCTGGTGGTGCCTCTTTCGCTTATCAACAGCGATTATGCCGAATATCGGCCGTTTATCAGCAACGAAGTTCTCGGTCTCGACACTGCCGGCAACTCATGTTTCCCTGTTGAAACAGGGTTCTGGGCTTTCCCGGTGCGGTCAGGCTGTGATTATCAGCTTTATCAGGTTGATCTCGGCGCCATGCACGGTCTGCCCGCGCGCGAGTTTCCGGCGTCTATCGGAGGCTGCCCGGCCAGACAGGTGAACCTGCAGCCTGGCTTCTGTGAATTTATCGTCGATTCACATCTTCCCGGGCCGTTTCCGGTTGCCGGTTATCTGACCGGTGGCCCGGCGCATGCTCCGGTTGATCTGCGTGCCTGGCAACCTGCAGAACTGCTCAATCTGATCGGGCACATGCAGCATTGCCCTGTTTATCTGCAGACGGGCGACCGATTGCTTGAAATGCTTCCCTGAGCTGGCTGTGTGGTCTATTTGAGGCTGACGGGGGCGCCAATAATTTCGATTCCCTGCGGCGACAGTCTGGCGGTAACCAGACGTGCACCACTGCGGTCAAACAACAGACGGTAAGGGGTCAGCAGCGGCAGGCGAAAGTCAAGATTCGGCATGAAACGATGAACTGTCATTTTGCCGTCTTTGATCAGAAGCAGGCGGGCGTAATCGGGGTGATCTTCGTCGCCCCGACCTTCGTAGACAACCACTGCCAGGTGCCCGGCAAAAGTGCCGGCCAGCCATGAATCGAGAATGATATTGCCGGCTTCACAGGTATAGTCGGCAATTGCAACTGGTGTGCGGGTAATATCGCTGAGCCGCTGTATCTGAAGGTTTTTGTCACCTTTTTCAAGCCTTATCAGGGAATTGCCATAAAAACAGGGCTCGACTTTGCCTTCCGTTTCCCAGGCCAGATTGCCCTGGTGGCCGAAAACAAAGGTGCGGTTGCGGCCAGAATCGAAAAGAACCAGATTCATGCCCAGCCGGTCAGGTTCAACAAAGTCGATGTGCCTGAAAAGGATGCGGTCACCATCGAACCCGAGCCTTTTTTCGAGACGGTTACCGGCAAATATCAGCAGCTCATTGCGCGAATTATCGGCAACCGCCAGTCGGTTTTCACGCAGCATCGCAAAATCATCGAACTGCAGGTTGCCCTTCTGGTGGTCGGTCGCCACCATCTTCTGATTTTTTGTGCGCCCGTCGCAGGAAAAAACCGTGCGGCCTGAACGGTCAAGCAGCAGAATTCTTTCCTGGTCGACCTTGAGCGAATAACCGCGAAACGCCTCCTCAAAGCTGGCGCCCGCCTGCCCTATGCCTTCCGGCCAGGGCGCAAATGGAAAACAATAAATCGTTGAAAACTGTAACAGATCCGGCTGAGCCGGCAGCATTGCCGCCACTTTTTTCTGAAATTCTTCGTAATCCAGATCGTCGGTTGGCGGGTTGTTCGGGTCAAGCTGGGCTGCAGCCTGAAAACCGCCAAGCAAAATACCAATCAGGCAGAGAGCCATTATTATACGGCACCGAAAGCAAAAAATCTTATAAATCATGACTGATATCCTCAAAGATTGTCGACCGGCGGCAGAAAACCTTTGGGGTCAAGGGTTTCACCGCTGGCAGAGGTCTCTCTGACTTCAAAGTGCAGATGCGCACCGGTCGAGACCCCGGTATTGTTGCAATAGCCAAGCAGATCGCCTGATTTAACGAGTCTGCCGACCGGCAGGCGGCTTTTCTTCTGCAGATGCGCGTAACGGGTAAAAAGCATGCGGCCGTCAATTTCGTGCGAAACCACAACCGAATAGCCATAGCCTGATTCCCAGCCGCTTTTTACGACGCGCCCCGGGCCAATCGCCATGACTTTCCAGCCGTTGCATTTCCAGCCGGCAAGGTCGACCCCGGTGTGGAAGCGCTTTGTCTTTTTGACCGGGTGAATGCGAGTACCATAATCAGAGGTTATAACAGCTTTGCTTTTGCCTTTCGCCGGCTCAACCGGAACCAGCTGCCCAAAAGGCTGACTAAGGGTCTCAAGGCGTTCCTGTGAGTCGGCCAGCTTTTCCTGGGCGGCGACGTTTTTATCATCAGCAAGAGCATTTATCGTTGCCGAATAATTTTCGATAGCTGCAGCGCGCAGCTGGGTTTTTTCGGTCTCTGATTCAGCGACGGTTGCAAGCCGGTCACGGGCCATGCCGGCAAAAAATGACAGATTGCCGAATTCAGAGCTTTTAATGTCGGCCTTCTTTATGGCCGCGTCGATCTGCGTCAGTGTCGATTTTATGTTTTCGATTCTTTTGAAGTCGAGCCGGGAAATTTTAAGAGCGCGAAGATCAGAGTAGAGACCAATAAGCGCCGGAACATTGAATTTGCCAAGCTGCTTTTCTATTTTCTGCAGATTTATAACTTTGTTTTGAATACCGGCTTCGAGCACGCTGCGCACAATTTTCTGTTCTTTTTTGCCCATTTTTTCGAGCAGCATCTCGATGAGATTGGTTTGTGAAGCAGTGGCCGGCCCAGACCCGGGAACCGGTACAGTCTGCGGCTGCGCCCCGGGGGTCGCATCGTCAGTTACTGTTGAAGTGACTTCTGAAAGGTCATACTGCAGGGTTGCCTGGCCAACATCGGCCGCCTGCCCGAATAAAGCGCCAGAGAACAGCAGCATTGCAGTCGCAATGCCCGGTAAGCGTTTCCTCATGCTCCCCTCCCTTACGTCTGATAACTGCTCAGAATCTACCACTCAGGGTAATTGTCTCTGCATCAAACGAAAAAGCTGCCTGTCCGTTGAGATAATCTAGAGCCAGCCTGTCTTTATCTGCCGAAAGAATTTTGCGTATAATATTTTCGCTTTGCCGGCGAACCCAGCCTGATGCCGGAACCTGCCACCGGTTGAATCCGATTGCTCCAGCTTCGAGCCCCTTTTCAGTCTTTTTAAGCTCAACCTGAATGACCATGCTGCGCAGCGTATAGCCGGAACCTATAAGATAGAAGGTGCCAGAGTCATTGCCCGGTACAAAACGGGCCCGCTGCAGACAGAAACCGGCAGCCGGCGGAATCTGCAAGGCATTGAGCCAGGCGTTGAATTCGGACGGTCTTAAAATCAGAGTCGGGGTGGCGATACTCTCCAAATCGAGACGTTTTTCCTGGAGGCGCCAGAAGTCTTCCTGATCTGGCCCGGCGAATTCGGGCAGAGTAACCGGTGCCATAAACTCTGTGACCGGATCAGCCAGAAAAAACCAGCCGAGGAAAAGCAGTATAACAAGCATTGCTACCGGGTAAACGCACCCGCAGCCGATTCCGAGCAGTATTGACCGCATACAGCCGCGGCTTTTTCCCGATGTTTCCTGGGCCATTTTATGAGAAACTCTTGAGAACGCTCTTTTCTTCAAAAGACAGGAGCTTTTCCAGGTCGAGCAGAATGATCAGTTTGTTGTCGAGCTTGGCAACGCCCTGAATATACTGAGAATCGATGCTGGCAGAGAACATTGCCGGGGCTTTTTCGATCTCATCGACGTAAAAGCGCATGACCTCTGAAACGTTGTCAACGATCATGCCAACCTGATTCTTTTCAAGTTCGACGATAAGAATCTTGGCCGACTGCCGGCTTTCGTTGGGCGCCATGTCGAAACGCTTGCGCAGATCGATAACCGGAATAATCTGCCCGCGCAGATTGATAACCCCTTCGACGAACTGCGGCGCTTTCGGAATTTTTCGGATTTCGGTCATCGGGTAGATTTCGCGCACCTTGTGAATATAGATGGCGTATTCGTCTTCACCGATGTAAAAGCCGACTGCCTGAACTTCCTGACGGATATTGCTTTTTTTAACGGCCATGATTACCCCCGTCGTCATTGCGTGACTGGGCTTTTTCTGCAAACTGGCGGCGCTTCTCTCTTACATACATGACGAAGGCCGAAATCTGGGTGACGAACACGGCCAGGTCATCGAGCCAGCCAATGATCGGCATGATGTCTGGAATCACGTCGACCGGGCTGAGAACGTAGATAACCGTGAACGCAAAGAGAATGAATTGCGCCAGCGGGCTTCTTACGAGCGCTCTTGGTATTGAAGGGCCTTGTTCTGTCATATTGTCGGTTCCTGAGCTTGTCGAAGGATGGTTCCTGAGCCTGTCGAAGGATCAGCTTTCGAGGTCTTCTGAGCCGAAGCTCAGCGGCAGAAGCTCTTTCATATTGGTTTTTTTCACTTCGCCACGATTGTTGACGAGAAGAATTTCGACGTTTGGTGCAAGTTCATGAATTACCTGGCGGCAGGCGCCGCAGGGGGCGGTAAATGCAGGCCGGTCGACGTAAATTGCGAGTTTGGTAAATTTCTTTTCGCCGCGGGCAATTGCGGTAAACAGAGCAGTACGTTCGGCACAGTTGGTCAGGCCGTAACTGGCGTTTTCAATATTGCAGCCCATGATAATTTCGCCGCTTTTCAGCTGCAGGGCTGCGCCGACCTGAAAATTTGAATAGGGTGCATAGGCCAGTTTGCTGGCCTCAATAGCTTTTTCAATCAGTTCCTTATCTTTCATTATGACACCTCACATGTTTATTTCTACCACAAAGAGCGGGGCAACTAAAGAAAAAAACACCCCTGAACTAACAGGGGTGTTTTGTAAGGTCTTAGCGTTTTGAGAACTGAGGTTTTCTTCTCGCTTTTTTGAGACCGTATTTTTTGCGTTCTTTCTCGCGTGGATCGCGAGTCAGGTAGCCATTCTTCTTCAGCGGTGAGCGGAATTCTTCGTTGAATTTCACGAGAGCGCGGGCCAGACCATGGCGCAGGGCGCCTGACTGACCGGTGCTGCCGCCGCCGGCGATGTTGGCATATACGTCGAACTTGCCAAGGGTTTCAGTGGTGGCAAGGGGCTGTACAATGATTTTGCGGGTCAGAGGAATCGGGAAATAATCCTCGAAGGCTCTTTTGTTGACCATGATTTTACCTTCGCCTCTGCAGATGCGGACGCGAGCGGTTGCGGATTTTCTTCTACCGGTTCCCCAGAAAAACAGTTCGGCCATGATTATTTTCCTCCTTCCTTACTTGGTAAGCTTAACGGCTTTGGGCTGCTGAGCGGTGTGGGGATGTTCAGCTCCACCGTAAACTTTAAGTTTGCCAAGATATCTTTTTCTCAGCTTGTTGCGGGGCAGCATTCTCTTAACAGCGATCCAGAGCATTTTGTCCGGAGTGTTTTCGAGCAACTGGCCGTAAGTTACGGACTTGATGTGTCCTGTGTAACCAGTGTGCCAGTGAAAAAGCTTATCGTCGTGTTTTTTGCCAGTCAGAACGATCTTGTCGGCATTTACCACAATTACGAAATCACCACAATCAAGGTTCGGGGTGAAAGTGGGTTTGTGCTTGCCGCGCAGGCGGGCAGCAACTTGGGAAGCCAGGCGGCCGAGAGGCATGTCCTTGGCGTCAACAACAATCCAGTCGTGATTTACTTCAGGTTTCTTAGCGTAGAACGTCTTCACCGATTTTCCTCCTTTTCGGTTAATACATGACTTTCATCAGATAAAGTCCGCCGGGCGGTGCAGGGGCGCCAAGTCTTCGTCTATTCTGATTACGGTACAGTTCGAGAATTTCTTCAGACCGCATCTGGCCGCTTCCGATAAGCTGCAAAGCCTTCGCCATGTTGCGCACCATGTTATGCATAAACCCGGTGCCGATCACGTCGAAGGTGATTATCTCATCCGTTCGAACAACGCTGGTCTCAAGAACAGTTCTAACAGTGCTTTCATACTGATGCGGGGATTTGGCAAAAGCCGCAAAATCATGCTCACCTACCAGCAGCCCGGCTGCTTCATGCATTTTCGCCACGTCCGGCGTCTGTTCAAGCTGCCAGAAAAACCTTTCGAGGAAAGGTGATCTGGTGTCGACCAGCCGATAGAGGTAACGATAATGCTTGCCGCGAGCCGAAAAGCATGGATGGAAGCTTTCTTCGACTTCTTCTGCCCTGCAGATCCTGAGTGCACCAGGCAAAGCACTGTTCATTCCGATGATTAATTTTTCAACCGGTATCGGACACTCAGTTCTGAAAAGAACCACCTGTTCTACCGCGTGAACACCGGTGTCTGTCCGACCCGCCCCGACGCCGCGACTTTTTTCGCCGGTTATCAGTTTGAACGCCCGTTCAAGCTCACCCTGCACCGTTGGTATGTGCGGCTGATACTGATAACCGAAAAAGGCACTTCCGTCGTAGGTAACGAGCAGTTTAATGTATCTGGGAGTATTTGTCAAGGTATTTTAACCGTTAAATCGCGGATTTCCGTACAGCAAGAAATTATCATACCAGAGGTATGCCCGAAAGTAAATTGGAAAGCCGTCAGCGGTGGTTGCGAATTCGCTCGGCAACCTGGGTTTTTAGAATGTCGAGAAGCTTGAAAATCTCATCATTTGAGCCCGACACCAGTGCCACTTCAAGATTGCGCGACATTTCGCTGATCAGCTGCATTTCGCCGACAGTTGCTGATTCCATGGCACGGCCAAGTTTTTCAAGGAATTCCCCGAAGGTGATATTGGCTCTCTCAAGTTCGCTGCATGAATCCCAGACGATATCAAGATGCTCTTTTTTCATACTCTGCTACCCTCGCACTTGCTGTCATATTTGTACTTCCAGTATACCAAAAAATATACATTTGCCAAGTCTTTTGTGGCATCATAATAAAGTCTTTCAAGTTAAAAAACATGGGGGAATACATGGGCAAAATTACCGCCAGTTTCGTCGCCGGGCCGGTCAGCGTTCCTGACAAGGTGCTCGCCGCATACCATAAAAATTACGGCTCTGCCGATCTCGATACCGAATACCTCGAACTCTATAACGCCACAGAAAAAAAACTGCAGACCATACTCGGCACCCGCAATCAGGTCATGATTCAGACCGGCGAAGGCATGCTCGGCCTCTGGGGTGCCCTGAAAAGCTGTCTCAAACCCGGTGACCGGGTCGTTGCCGTCTGCACCGGCGTTTTTGGTTACGGCATTGCCGATATGGCTGAAACCGTCGGGGCCGAGGTCAGACGCTTCGCCATGCCCTATAACGAAACGGTCGCCGACTGCTCAGAACTCGAAAAAATCGTTGCCGAATTCAAGCCCCTGATGATCACCGTCGTTCATTGCGAAACCCCCTCGGGCACCCTCAACCCGCTCGGCGAAATCGCCCGCATCAAAAAAACACATGGCGTGCCGCTGCTCTGCGTCGATACGGTTGCCAGTGCTGCCGGCGTCGCCGTCGATGCCGACGCCCATGCCATCGACCTCTGCCTGAACGGCAGCCAGAAGTGCATGTCGGCGCCGCCCGATATGACCTTCGTCGCAATCAGCGAACCGGCCTGGGAAATCATCGACCGGGTCAACTACGCCGGCTACGATGCTTTCAAACCCTTCAGACACGCCCAGAAGAATTTTTATTTTCCGAATACCATGTTCTGGCACGGCCTGGCGGGACTGTCGACTGCCGCTGACCTGATACTGCACGAAGGCCTCGAAGCGGTTTTCGACCGCCATGTTCAGGCACAGAGTTACTGCATCGACCGGCTGAAAAGAATGGGAATCGAACTGTTTCCGGCTGCTACTGCGGTCAATTCACCGACGGTTACCGCTGCGAATATTCCGGCAGGCCTCAGCTGGGAAGAATTCGATCGCCGCTGCCGTGAGCGTGGCCTGGCTGTCGCGGGCAGCTACGGGCCGCTGGCCGGCAAGGTTTTCCGTATCGGGCACATGGGCAGCCAGGCTGATCTGAAGCTGTTAGAGCATGGCCTGAATATTCTGGAATCAGTATTGTGAATGATAAAGGCCTGAAAATCGGCGCTTACTATTACCCCGGCTGGCATCACTGCCGGGTGCGTGATGCGGCTTTTCCACGCGGCTGGAGCGAATGGCAGCTGGTATATGACTGCCGGCCGTCATTTGCCGGGCACGATCAGCCCAAATTGCCGATGTGGGGCGCCGAAAACGAAGCCGACCCTGAAGTCTTCGCAAAAAAGACCGCCGCGGCTGAAAAATTCGGCGTCGATTTCTTTGTATTCGCCTATTACTGGTCACGCGGCAAGCGCCTGCTCGAAGGGGCTCTCGACCAGGGCTTTCTCGGCCGTGCCGGCCGCGGTACAACCAGATTCGCTCTGATGTGGGCGAACCGCATGCCCCGCAAGGTAATGCCGGTTAAAGATGCGGCTGCTCAGCTGATCGACCCGTCGCGGCTCGTTTACACCGACCCGGCCGATTTTTGTGATTTTATCAGCTTCGTGGCCGGGCGCTATTTTGTGCAGCCCGATTATTTCAAGGTCAATGGTGCCTGCTACCTAAGTATTTTCGATACAGCATTCTTCATCAGACAGCTCGGGCCGACAACTGCCGCCAGAGCGATCACTGAAGCCCGGGCAATTCTTGCTGAGATGGGTTTGAAGCTGCATCTGGTCGCCATCGATCCGATTGCCGAGCATCAGCCGCTGCTCAAAGAAATCGGTTTCGACAGCGTTACCCATTATGTTTTTCTACCCGACTGGAAAGGCGACTACCTGCAGGAATTTTCAGCCTGCGCCGCTTTGCGCCAGAAACAATGGGCCGAATACCAGCCGGCCACCGGTCTGCCTTACGTGCCCTCGGTCAGCCCCGGCTGGGATGCCAACGCCCGCGCCGCGGACTACGGCAAGCAGAAACCTCAGAGATACCCCTGGTCGCCGATAATAACAGGCAATACTCCCGAAGCTTTCGGCAATTTTCTCGATGCCGCCGCCGGTTTTGCCTGCCATGAATCGAAATACCCCCACCCCATGGTCATGATTTCATCATGGAACGAATGGAGCGAAGGGCATTATCTCGAACCCGACGTCAAAAACGGCTTCGCCCTGCTCGAACAGGTGCAGAAAGTTAAACAGCGCCACAATGCCAACCGCGATAAATAAACATGGCCGGCATTATATTCGGGCAAGTTTCACCGATTCGAATGTGACAAATGATCTGGCAAAGGACAAACAGTATAAACATGAGTGAAATTGACCTGCGCTGGCCGCTGCTTACGGTAGACGTCGAGCTGACCAATATCTGTGGTCAAAACTGTCTTTTCTGCCCACGGGAGGCAATTACCCGCCCTCAGGGGTTTATGACCTTTACGCTTTTTGAAAAACTGATCAGACAGCTGGCATCTGCAGGCTCGCGGGTAATTTTTTGCGGTATGGGCAACCCGCTTTTGCACCCCGATATCGCTGAAATAGGTCGCCTCTGCCGTTCGCTGCTGCTGAACTACGGCCTGACGGTGCAGGCCCCTGCCCTCGATGCCGTCGGCCTCGAAAAAATTGCCCAGTTACAGCCGGCTTTTATCGAGGTTTCGTTTCCGGCTGTTAATGAGAGTGAGTTTTCAGAGATTTTTCCCGGTCAGAAAATGGCCGATGCTCTCTCAGGTTTACATAACCTTGCCAGGCAACGCGGATCGAACCGCGGCATCACGATTAATGCTGTAATGACTGCTGAAAGCAAGGTTGCTGAAAGCCAGATCAAAGAATTCTGGGCCGGCCATGGCCTGCCGTGCCGTGTGCATCCCTGCCATTCGCGCGGCGGCAACCTCGAAAAAGCTGAACTGCTGCTGTCGAAACCGCGACCGGTAAAAACCTGCGGCCTGTTTGCGACACATTCGTTCATAACCTGGGAAGGGAACCTGCTCGCCTGCTGCCACGACCTCGAAAACTCGACCATTGTCGGCGATCTCAATTCAACGCTGCTGCTTGAAGCCGCCGCTCGCAAAGTCGCAATTCTGCAGAGCGGCAGCATGCCCTTCAAAATCTGCCAGACCTGCGACGAGCCCGCCGCCGGCCGCCCCCTGCCCGACCGCCCTTTCCCTGAATCGATAAAAGCCCGCTCCCGCTTTCTCAAGAAACTTTCCAGCATTTAATCTCTGCCGCCATTTTTTGAGTGGAACTGGTAAAATAAAGATAGAAGACTGAATCTGGAGGAAATCTATGAGCGGACACAAACACGAAGCAAGCCTGCATGGCGGCGACAAGAAGAAAAAGCGGGTTAAAGGCTGGGTCGACCGCGTTACCGGCGGCATTGTCGTCG
>Ga0116142_10004003_pt1 | contig 14369 bp, 13 predicted proteins | sample AD_UKC033_MetaG_FD_89785 | JGI IMG/M metagenome (GOLD analysis project Ga0116142, IMG submission 89785) | Active sludge microbial communities of municipal wastewater-treating anaerobic digesters from USA - AD_UKC033_MetaG | ecosystem: Engineered > Bioreactor > Anaerobic > Digestate | place: USA... | reverse complement strand
GCTTCCTTCCCATTCCGACTCCAAAAGGGGTCCCGGTGGTGATGACATCCCCCGGAAGCAAGGTCATAAACTGGCTGATATAGTGTACCAGGTAATGTACCCCAAAGACCATATCGGCAGTGGAGGAATCCTGGACCAGCTCCCCATTGAGTTTCGTCCAGAGTCTTAGATTTTGGGGATCGGGCACCTCCTCTTTGGTGAGGATAAATGGCCCCAGGGGGGCAAAGGTGTCGCAGGACTTCCCCTTCACCCACTGACCGCCTCTTTCCAGCTGGAATTCCCTTTCGCTGTAGTCGTTGTGCAGGCAATAACCGAATATAAAATCGTCCGCTTTGTCAAGGGGTACGTAAGACGCTTTTTGACCGATCACAATAGCCAATTCCACTTCATAATCTGTTTTGACCGAACCGGGTGGGATCAGCAGGTCGTCGTTCGGACCACAAATCGCCGTTGTGGATTTGAAAAAAAGCACCGGTTCTTTTGGGATATCGGCGCCGGTCTCGCGGGCATGGCCGGCATAATTCAGGCCCACACAGATCAGTTTGGAGGGCCTTGCCAGAGGGGGGGCCAGGCGGGTATCGGGGTCGACCGGTCGGAAGCCATCCGCGGTATCCAGGTATTCCTGCAAATCACGGACCTGTCCGGAAGCAAAAAAAGATTCATCATAATCCGGAATGACATCGCTGACATCAATCCAGCGGCCGTCTGCAAGAATCAGGCCGGGCTTTTCCAATTCAGGCCGGCCAAAACGGATGAGTTTCATTATTCTGTCGTATTTATTTGGATGAGCAAGATGATCAGGAATTGAGGGTGATGAATCCTCCGTCAATCGGAAAATCGGTCCCGGTGACAAAGGCAGATTCCTCGCAGCACAGGTAAAGGGCGAGGTAGGCGATTTCCACCGGTTTTCCCATACGGCCAAGGGGTTGTGTTTTTTCAAGTTGGGCAAAAACCTCGGCTTCCCGGCCCGGATAGTTTTTGGCCAGGTAACCATCCACAAAGGGCGTATGCACCCTGCCCGGGCTGATGCTGTTGCAACGGATGCCGTGACGGATAAAATCCTTGGCGACCGAGCGCGTCATGGCCAGCACGGCTCCCTTGGTGACCGAATAAGCAAACCGTTCCGAAATGCCCACGGTGCCCGCTACGGAGGCAATGTTGAGGATGACCCCTGCTGCCCTTTTGATCATATAAGGTAATACGGCGTGGATCATATGGTAATAGCCTTTTACGTTGATGGTCATCAACCGGTCAAAATAGTCCGGGCCCGTATTTTCCGCGGTCCCGACGTGCCCGATGCCGGCATTGTTGATCAGAAGGTCCACTTGCGATTCCGTTTCTATGGCTGCAATCCGCGATTTGATCTGCTCCAGGTCACTGACGTCCGCGGTCACCGCCCTGCAATTTCCGCCGGATTCCGTGATTTCCGCGACGGTCTGCGCTGCGGCCTCTTCGTTAAGGTCAAAGATGATGACCTCAGCGCCGCGGGCGGCGAGGACGGTGGCAATCGCTTTGCCTATCCCACTGGCTGCCCCCGTGATCACAGCGGTTTTACGGCTTAGGTCAAACATCTCATCGGAATTATAATTTAAAAACAAGTTTGGCCGGCATCCATTTTTCACCGGCCGCCAGGCCGGGCAGGCCCTGCTGGTAATTCCACATCAGTTCCTCCCATTCCTGTACCTTGGGATTTGCCCTGTCCATTTCCATTTTTTTCTCAAAACTGAACTCTTCGTTGCCTTCGATGATCATAAAAAGGCGGTTCAATACCCGGTATATCTCCATGTCCACGATGCCGGATTTTTTGAGGCTTTGGAGAATGTCCGGCCATACCGCTTCATGGTATCGTTCGTATTCTTCGATGAGTTTAGGGTCATCTTTGAGGTCAAGGGCAAAACAAAATCGGGGCATGAACGGGATTTCTAGGCAATAAAATTAAATTCAAAGGATCCATCAGGTGAGGGCGCGGTCCAGATGGGTATATCCTCCATCGACGTACACGTGTTCCCCGGTGATGTGTGAAGCCCTTGCTGAAACGAGGAAGACCGCCATATCCGCGATTTCCTGGGGCGTGGTAAACCTTTTTCCAAAAGGGATCTTGGAGGCGATCAATTCTTTTTTGGCCTGGGGATCCGGGAAGGTGCCCACCCACCATTCATAGAGCGGGGTCCAGACTTCCGCAGGGACCATGGCATTGACCCGGATGCCGTATGGGATCAGTTCGGCGGCCCAGTCCCGGGTGAGCCCCAGGATGCCGGCTTTGGCGCACACATAGCCTGAGGTACCGCCCTGGCCGGTGACCGCCGTTTTGGAGCTGGTATTGAGGATCACTCCTTTGGTTTTTTTCAGGTGGGGGAGGCAAAGGTGGGCCATGTTGTAATAATGCATCAGGTTGAGCTGAAGGCTTTTTTCAAAAGCTTCGGGATTGCCTTTCTCGAGGCCCACATTGTCGTTGATGCCTGCATTGTTCAGTAAACCATCCAGCCTTTGGTAATGATTCACTGCAAAGTTTACCGCGTCCAGGCATTGGTCGTATTCCGTGAGGTCCACCTTGAGGAAGATGCTGTGTCCGCCGGCTTCCTTGATTTCACGGACGAGTTGCGCCCCCGCCTGGTCGTCCTTGTCCAGGATGACCGGACGGGCGCCTTCGGCAACCATGGTAAGGGCAATGGCTCTGCCGATGCCCTTGGCCCCGCCGGTGATGATAAAGACTTTGTCTTTTATTCCGAGATCCATGATCGGTCTAAGTTATAGAATTGAACCGCATTTTTATAAAATACCATTTCTTTTTCGCTAACCGACCAGGTTTCCGTAAACGTTTTGACGATATCCAATACATTTTTGAAACTGGCTGCGAGCAGGCAGACCGGCCAGTCCGAACCAAAGACCAGGCGTCCGGGCCCGAAGATTTCCGATACGGCCTGGAGGAAAGGAAGAAAATCGGGATATCTCCAGTTTTTCCAGTCCGCTTCGGTCACCAATCCCGAAACTTTGCAATAGACATTGGGAAGGTCCGCGAAATTCCGCATCAGGTCTTTCCAATGTTCGAATTGTTTTGATTTAATCATCGGTTTGGCCAGGTGGTCGATGATGAATTTCTGATCGGGAAATTTTTTTACCATTTCCCAGGCGGTGAATAAATGCCTCGGGTAGATCAGGATGTCGTAAGTCAAATCCAGCGGTGCCAGCCGGCTCAGCCCTGCCAGGAAATCCGCCCTTTCCATAAAATCAACCGGTTCGGCCTGGAGGACATGACGTACCCCCTTGAATTTGGATTGGGATGAATAATGTTTGAGTCTTTCCCCCGCGCCGGGATCGCAAAGATCCACCCAACCTACGACTCCTTTGATGAAGCCATGCTGTCCGGCATGCTGCAGCAGGATATCCGTTTCGTTTTCCGTGGAGATCGCCTGGACCGATACACATCCGTCCACCTGGTTGGCGGCATAGGTGGCATGCAAATCGTCCGGGAAATAATCCTGCCTGAGTATGTCCATTTTATCATCGATCCAATCGTAATAAGCAGGCTCGTATTTCCAGAAATGCTGGTGCGCGTCAAGGATATGCATATGGTACAGCGGGGGCTAATGTAAGCAATCCGGGTGAATTGATTTTTTTATTTAAGTTTGTTTATTCAATATTCCTGATCCAATGAAATGCAAGATTTTTTTTAGTTTTTTTATTTTAACCATCACGCAAGGATTTTCACAAAAAATATACAATCCTGCCCAAATCGAAGCGCTAAAGGCAGAGGTCAAAAAGACGATTGACGGCCAGGCAAAAATGGCCCAGGTCATGATCGATAAAGTGTTCAGTTTTGCGGAACTCGGTTTCCAGGAAACGGAAACCTCCGAATACCTGACCGGCATCCTGGAGAAAAACGGATTTAAGATCGAACGTGGGATTTCGGGAGTGCCCACGGCCTGGTGGGCCAGCTGGGGAAAGGGAAGGCCGGTGATCGCCATTGGTTCCGATCTGGATTGTATCCCCAAAGCTTCGCAAAAACCGGGGGTGGCCTATCACGACCCGATCGTGGAAGGGGCTCCGGGGCATGGAGAAGGGCATAACAGCGGAATACCCCTCAACATCCTCAGCGTGCTTGCCGTGAAAGAAATCATGCAGCGCGACCAGATCCCCGGCACCCTCATTCTCTGGCCCGGCGTGGCTGAAGAACTTGTAGGGACCAAGGCCTATTTCACTCGCGATGGATATTTCGACTCCGTGGACCTCTGCATATTCACCCATGTCAGCAGCAACCTCGGGGTCTCTTACGGACAGGCGCAGGGTACCGGTCTGATCTCGGTCGAATATGAATTTGAAGGGGAGGCCGCCCATGCCGGCTTTGCTCCCTGGAGGGGCAGGAGCGCGGCGGATGCCGTGGAACTGATGAGCATCGGATGGCAATACCAGCGCGAGCACCTGGACCCGTTACAGCGTTCACATTCCGTGATTAAAAACGGAGGGGACCAGCCGAATGTGGTGCCATCCAAAGCATCGATCTGGTATTACCTGAGGCATATCACTTATCCTCAGATCATGAACCTCTTTGAAAAAGCAAACCGCATCGCGGACGGTGCAGCCCTAATGACCGGGACTAAAGTAAACCGTAAAATTCTGGGCTCCGCCTGGCCGAGGCATTTTAACCAACCCATGGCGGAAGCCGCTTATGAAAACATCAGGCAGGTGGGCCTGCCTGCCTGGTCCGATGCCGATCAAATGCTGGCCAAAGCTTTGCAGCAGGAAGTGGGTGCCGTCAACAAAGAAGGATTGGCCAGTAAACTGGATACCCTGGAAGCCCCTAAATCGTCCCCGGTGAGCGGTGGATCCGATGATATCGGGGATATATCCTGGAAACTGCCTACCATCACCCTGACCTATCCGTCCAATATACCTGGCCTCCAGGGCCATCACTGGTCCAATGCCGTCACCATGGCTACCCCCATCGCCCATAAAGGGGTGATCGCCGGGGCGAAAGTGGAGGCCATGACCCTGATCGACCTTTTTACCAAACCCGAAATCACCCGCCGGGCCTGGGAATATTTTAGAAAAGAACAGGGTATGGAGATCAAGTACACCCCGATGGTGGGTCCTCAGGACAAACCCGCTGTTTATCTTAATAAGGAGATCATGGATGAATTCCGTCCTAAACTGCGGCCTTATTATTACGATGAAACCAGATACAGCACATACCTGGAACAACTGGGAATTAAATATCCCACCCTCAAAGCCAAATCCTGATCCTTACTTCAAACTCAATAACCGGTTATTCCTTGAAAATCATACCAAAAGGGGAATTTATATTCCTTGAAGGCCCCAAGCCCAGAACCTTCGAGCTCATTTTCGCCTGGAAGGTTTGGAAAGAATTTATCAAAGGCTTTCGCGCCCTCCATTTTGTAGGCCCCGCCATCACGGTCTTCGGGGGAGCCCGTTTTAAAAGGGAAGATGAATATTACAAAACCGGCTTGGAAATCGGCAAACGCATTGCCCTGTCCGGTTTTGCCACCGTTACGGGGGGCGGCCCCGGCCTGATGGAGGCCGTCAACAAAGGAGCTTTCGAGAACGGAGGCAAATCCATTGGGATCAATATTCTGCTGCCCTTTGAACAATACGCCAATCCTTACCTGCACAAATCCGTCACCATCGACTATTTTTTCGTTCGCAAGACCCTCCTGTTGAAATACTCTTACGCCTTTATCGTATTGCCCGGAGGTTTCGGGACCATGGACGAGTTGTATGAAACGATCACTCTCATGCAAACAAACGTCGTGCACGATTTCCCGGTCGTGCTGATCGGCAAGGCTTACTGGAAAAAAATGTTCGAGTTTATCGATGAAATGGTGGCTTACAAAACCATTTCACCCCAAGATCCCGGCCTGATAAAGGTGACGGATTCACTGGATGAAGCGATGGAGTATATCAAGGCGCATATCGATACCCATTTCCGGGTGGCCCAGAGGCATAAACCCATCTGGTGGCTTTTCGAAAGGTCCTGAAGGTGTTTAATTTAAATCACGCCAAAAGCCTTGACCAGGTAGGTACCGAAGAAGGGCAGGGCAACCCAAAACCATTCCGGTTTGACGGCCAGCAAAAACAACATAATAACCAGGGATATCAGGGTATAGACCCACATGAGCCGGCTGGATTCACTTTTTGTCTGATTCATGATTCTTGTATTAAAGCGCCACAAAAATAGAAGGATTTTGCAAACAAGGGCAGGAAAGGAGGAAGGGAGAAAAGGAGGAAGGGATAAGGGGCAAAAAAAAGTGCGGAAACCCCGGGTCTGGGTTTCCACACTCTGTTTTGGGATTAAAAAATGTCCTTACAAGTTTATCCGGTATCCAATATTCATGCCAAATCCGTAATTCCTGAGGCGGAGGTCGATGAGGGTATTATCCACCACACGGCTGAAGCCATGCTGATACCCTGCCTGGACAGTCAGGGCGCCGCTTTTAAGCCTTAGGGTCCCCCCGACACCGGCCAGGCCGCTCCATTCCATGCGGTTGTATATATCCTGGTCCAGGTTGAGTTTTGTTTTTGTCAGATTGACATCAAAGATCAGGTTGGCCCGGGTGCGGACCTCCCCTTCCAGGGCATAGGAGAGGGCGGGGCCGGCAAATACAAAGAATCCAAGCGGGCCGTCTCCCTGGGTATGATATCTCCATTGCAAAGGAAGTTCCAGGTATTTCAGGGTAGTGATGGCTTCCACTCCGAGACTGACCGGAAGATTAAATACATCCATATCGATCCCCTCGCGGACATGAAATCCCTTTTCCTTGTATCCGAGTCCGGTAGCCATGGAAAAACCGCTGCCCAGGTCCTGGTCCCATAAAGCCTGCACTTGCAGTCCCGTGTGCAGCGTCCGGTCGGGCCTCAGGGAAGACTGTAAACCCCGGACTGAAACGTTGGTGAAAGATGGACCGATACTCAGTTCAAGGCCCTGTTGCGCGAATGCGTTGACCGCGATAAACAGGGCAGAAGCGATGGTGTAAAATGTTTTCATGATTGGCATGTTTGGAATAAACACGCAAATCATGCGTTAAGCAGAGTTAAAATAAATTATGAAAAGATTAAAAGAAGTAATCAGTAGTCAGCGTTCAGTGGTCGGCAACGCGAGCCCCAATGACTACTGACTACTGACTACTGACTACTGATTATTGCCTAGGCAGCGGGAGCTTTTTTAAACAGGCCGCCGAGCAGGGAACCCGCACCTCCACCTACCAAAGCGGTGAGGATGGATGTAAGGTTGAGGCTGCCGCCGTCACCGCTGTTGGCAAAGAGGCCAAGCGCCGAGGTGATCAGGGGGAGCACATTGCCTCCAACCGCCCCGGATAACAAATTACCTACAAGGCCCAGCCCGTTTTTCTTGAGCATGGAAGCCAGCCAGCCACCTCCACCACCAAAAATTGCATTGATCAGAATGGGAAGAATAGAATCCATAACATTTAAGGTTTGGTTTTAAAATAAATATTTCGAAATCTAATATAATAAAAGTTTTGATATGAAATGCAAGGACATAGGTCAGAAGTCAGAAGTCAGAGGTTAGAGGTCAGAGGTTAGAGGTTAGAGGTTAGAGGTCAGAGGTCAGAAGTCAGAGGTTAGAGGTCAGAGGTCAGAAGTCAGAGGTTAGAGGTCAGAGGTTAGAGGTCATAGTAGATCTTCTACAGCTTCCAGGAGCTAGAAGCTAGGAGTTAGAAGCTCGGGGATGCTTTGTGATTGGGTATTCCTGCGAATTTAAAGTAAGTCGGTCCCATTCTTCAATTGGCTCAACTGCGATGCGGTTTGGGCGACCGCCCCAACTTCCAGCTCCCAGCTTCCAGCTACCCCTTGATGTCTTTTTCAACAAACTTCCCCGACTTCTTATCTTTCAGGATCAGTTTGTGCCGGCCGTCATGGGTGACTTCTTCTTTTATAAAATAATGATCGGCATCGTATTCCTGGTAACCGCTGAATTTTGAAAGGCCGGTGCGGCGCCGCCATTCTTTGAGTTCGACGGGTTCCCATTTACCGCTTTCCGCGGACCGGTAGCAGGCATCAAGGATCGCGTTTACAATATACCCGTCGTAAAAGGTTTCCGCCGGCTCGCGGCCTTCCTCCGCCGCAGAAAACATGTCGGTAAACATGTGGTTGTACCCCAGTTCATTGACCTCATCGCCCACCGGGAACAACCAGCCTGAATTCGTTTCCGATTTTTCAGCAATATAATCCCCTCCCTTGCCCGTGGTGAAGGCTTCAAAGCCGGTACGCAGGAAATTGTTGAGCCAGATGGTGCCTTCCGTGCCCATCACTTCGTCGCGGAGGTCCATGCCTCCCCGGAATGACCAGGAGGTTTCAAACTGGCCGATGGCCCCGTTTTCATATTCGATGAGGGCGATGCCGTGATCTTCGGCGTCTATGGGTTTCACCTGGGTGGCGGCCCAGCAAAAGGCCCGGATGGGTTTGATGTCCTTGCCGATGTAGTTGCGTCCGATTTCCACACAGTGACAGCCCAGGTCCAGCATGCATCCGCCGCCGGCTTGTTCCTTGTCCCAAAACCAGTCGCTGTGAGGCCCCGGATGGGTTTCCCTGGACTTGGCCCAGAGGATGCGGCCCAGGGACCCGTTGCGGGCCATTTCCACCGCTTTGAGATTTTTAGGCGTATAACACAGGTCTTCCAGATAACCGGCGAAGATACCGGCCTCCTCGACGGCTTTGAGCATCCGGTAAGCTTCTTCGCTGTTGCGGCCCAGGGGTTTGGTGCAGATCACGCTTTTACGGTGTTTGGCGCAGAGGTGCACGGCGCTTTCGTGGAGGTTATTGGGCAGAGCGATGCAGACCATGGTTACTTCCGGATGGGCAATGACGGTTTCCATATCGGTGGACCAGATGGGGCAACCGTAGTCGTCCGCAAATTTTTTCGCGCTTTCTTCCCGGCGGGCGTAAATGGCAACGACTCTATCCCGGCTCCGCTGATTGTGGATGGCTTTGGCGTAAAAACGACCGATGAAGCCCGAACCCAGCATGGCTACTTTTTGCATGAGAATATGGAAGATGGGTTTGTGAAAAAAAATTATAGTTCTTTGATCCGGATATTCCTGAAATAAACGCGGTCGTTATGTCCCTGTAAGGCGATCTTGCCCCTGTGGTGAGGATTGGCATAGGGCCATTTTGCAAATTTGCTTTTAGCCACTGCGGCTTTCCAGGCCTCATCCCCATAGGTATATTTTACCACGGTCTTGCCGTTGACTTTATGGGTGATCTTGTTTTTCTTGACGGTGATGCTGCCGCTGTTCCATTCCCCGGCGGGCCTGGAGGGCATGGATTTCGGTGGGTTCAGGTCATAATTTGCGCCGGTTTTCTGGGTTTCATTCAGCTTGGAAGGGTAGTTGACATCGTCGATCAGCTGATATTCGGGCCCGGAAGCATAAGTGGCGAAGTAGGCTTCCCCTTCCCCTTCAACGACTTTGTAAACAATGCCGCTGTTGCCTTTCGGACTGACTTTAAAGTCAAACTCCAGGATAAAATCCCCAAACTCCTTATCCGACACCAGGTCGCCGCCTTTCCCATCGGTGGTGAGCACCCCGTCTTCGATCATCCATCCGGAGACCGTCGTTTTCTTAAAGTTGTGCCAGCCCTCCAGCGATTTGCCGTCAAACAATGTAGTCCAGGATCCTTGTGCCATGGCCAGGTTACTTGAAAGGATAAGAATTATGATTAACAGGTTTTTCATTACACTTTATTTTCTGAAAGATAGTCCGATTTGCTTAAACATTGAGCGCACGGCTTATAATTTTTACTGAAGACCTGTACTGAAAGCTGACTGCTGATTGCTGAACACTGACTGCTGATGGCTGAAAGCTGACCATTGACCATTGACTCCTGACTATTGACTATTGACTATTGACTATTGACTACTATTCCACAGTTTTCCTTAATTTGGTACCAAATCTCATCCAATCATGAAGTCAACCACACTGGGTCGCCGGGACTGGCTGAAAGCCGGACTCGGACTGGCTTTGGGCAGCGCCTTCCCACTAAGCCTTCAGGCGGAAACCAAACAATACCTCAACCGGGTGCATCCTCATACCGGAAGGTGGATGCTGGAAGAAGCCCCGGTCGCTTTGAAAGCCAGGCTCACCTCCAATGAAAATCCTTATGGACCATCGGACCGGGCTAAAATGGCCATTATCCACGGTTTTAAGGACGCGAATTTGTATTCCCGGACGGTCGCGATCGAACTCAAATCCAAAATTGCCGCTTATGAGGGAGTCCGTCCGGAACAGGTCTTTTTATGCGCGGGCTTGTCGGAACTCCTCAACCTGGTGGGTGCGGTCACCGGCCTGGAACATGGCGACCTGGTCTCCGCCCATCCCACCTTCGATCTGATGCTAACGACCGCTTCCGCCATCGGGGGGCAGTGGATCAAGGTCCCGCTCAATAAAAAATTTGAACACGACCTGGGGGCGATGGAAAAAGCCATTACCGCGAAAACCAAGCTGGTCTATATCTGCAATCCGGGCAATCCCTGCAGTACGATCGTGGATCCGGAGGAGCTCAGCGCGTTCTGCAGCCGGGTTAGTAAGAAAACACTGGTTTTCGTCGATGAGGCTTATAACGACTATATCCCCGATGCGGCCCGCCACAGCATGGTCAGCCGGCTGAGAGCGGGGGACCAGGTCATGATCGGCAAGACCCTTTCAAAGATCCACGGCTTTGCCGGGCTCCGGGTAGCCTATGCCCTGGCCACCACCGGCTTTATAAAGGAACTCGAAAAATACCGGACCTGGGATTTCACCATGAATGCCCCTTCGATGCACGGCGCCCTGGCTACCCTGCAGGATGAGGAGTTCAAACAATACTGCGTGATGAAAAACCGGGAAGCCCGCGAACTGGCTGTTAAAGGTTTGATTGCCCTGGGATATGAGCCCCTGCCCAGTTATACCAACTTTCTCATTTTCCCCATCCAAAAGGAAGGCAAATCCTTTGTTCAGGGTATGCAGAACCAGGGCATCGGCCTGAGAAGCTGGTTCTTTAATGACAAACACTGGTGCCGGGTGAGTGTAGGGACCTCCGAGGAGATGCAATTGTTCCTGGATGCGCTTAAACAAGTAGGGTAAGCTCACCTTAGCAAACAGGAGTTTCTAAAGGTCAAATTTATTGAATAGAAAAAGTATCCCTTCCCCTGAAAAAACAAAAGCCCGGTGTCGCCACCGGGCTTTTCATTTATCCCGGCCCGCTGGTATTGGCAAAACCGGAAATCCGTCTTTATTATTGAATCAACAGAGTCTTGGAGATCACCCCTTTTTTGAATCCGACCTGAAGGATATAAGCTCCCTGGGACAACTCGTTTCGATGCACGGTGATCGAGTTGGTATTTAAACCGGAGAGTTTGCGGACCACCCTCCCGTTGAGATCGTACAAGGTGACCGACTTCATCGGGAAATCGGGATTGGTTTGAAGCAAGGTCTGGTTGACCATCGGGTTGGGCATCAGTTTGAAACCGACATCGGTGTCTTTGAGGAGGTCCGGGGTATTGACAAAGGTACCCAGGTTGAGAACGGCAAAGGCACGGGGGGCGTAGTAGCCGATGATGGTATCGATATACCGTCTGGCTTTTGCGGCCGACATGTCCGGGTTGGTCAGCAGGCCATTGGTATTGTTACCTGTACCAGCCTGACGTTCTACTGAAGCCATAAAAGCCGTATCCCACCAGTTCCAGGGATCGGAATCCAAAGGATTAAGGGGGTTGCCACTGATCGGATAAAGGCCTTCTATCCCATCGTTTTTGACATTGGCTGCCTGGGTGTATACATCGTTGAGTTTAAGATCAATCATTTTTTTCTGGAGGCCCAGGCGGCGTGCTTTCTCTACAGCCAGGTAGGATCCCTGGACTTCCACTACGGACAGGGGGGCCATGGTTCCCCTCGGCACGAGAACCAATCCTTCTTTATAGGGGGCGAAAGGATCCCTGGGTTCCTGGAAAGAGATCAGAGGCAAGTCGGTGGCATCCAGCCACAGGGTATCGGGTAAGGCGCCGCCCATGTTTACCGACAATTGAAAATCGCTGCTATACCCTACATGGTTGGGGAGGGACAAGGTATCCCCGTTTGTCGGATTGATCCCCAAGGAAGTTCCATAGATATCTCCATGAACGGGAGGCAATACATAGGGATCTCCAAATCCATCCCCGGTAATATCAGGACCAATGAATTTACCCTTAGAAGCCAGGGGGATATCCAGGTAATTATCCAGAACACTGGAAGCCAAACTCACATATCCTCCGGAGCCCTGGCCCCAGGCAACGATTTTTGAAGTGTCAATCCCATACGGATTACCGGCTTCTTTAAAGGTCTTTTTGAAAAAACGGACGGCGGTTCTAAAATCCTGTACGCCCCGGTAGGCAGCGTTAATCAGGGTATTGACCCTTTCCGTCTGGGTGCTGGCTACCGGATTCCAGCCGGTCCGGTAATCGATGGCAGCCACGACGTAACCCATTTTCGCAAGCCGGGTACAGATTTCCACGAGCGGAGAATCGACGGGAAAGCCCATGCCGAGGGCGGCCAGGGCTCCTCCATTGACCGTTCTCCCTGCGGTTCCCTGGTTTTGGGGAAAGGGAAGAAAATTTCCGGTATGGATGTAAATGACCAATGGCCGGTTTTTGACCGTATCTCCGGTCGGGGAGTAAATGCTGACGGGTAAGGGAACCCGCGTCCCCTTACCGGTGGTAGGTACAGAAAGTATCGTCACATTCATCCCGTAAAAGGTATTCGAGACCGAGACGGAGTCAAAGACCGGGTGAAGATATCTTATTCCCTGACCGTATGCCGTAAAGGTCCATACAGCCATGAGGAGGAGGCTCACAAATCTTGCTTGTTTCATAAAGGATTTTAGATTATAAAGGTAAAATATTGAGAATTTGAGAAATTCCCGGTTAATTTTTTTTCCATTCGTACAGAAGCGTGAGATAGGCCAGCCTTCCTATTCTCGGGCCTCCGTAGGCCTGAAACTGTTTATTGTCCAGGAGATTTGACGCCCCGATTTTGACCGTAGTATTCCAGGGTCTTATTCTCCAGTTCATTTGTCCGTCCAGCAGGTTGTAGGAAGGGATAAAACCCGTAAACTGGGGAGAGCCTTCAAATTGGAAGGAATCGATCCACTTGTAATTGATGTTAAATCCAAAGTCATTCAGTCGCAGCCCTCCCACCTTCAGGGGGATATCCCTGCCGCTGAGCCCGATATTGTATTTATGCTCCGGGGTATTGAAGGCCGGGATGATGGGATCGTCTTCAAATTCCTTATTGAGCCGGTTCCAGGAATAATTTCCCTGGATCTGGTAATAAGTGCCGAAATAATAATTTAATCCGGCCGCAGCGCCCTGGGTGGTCACCTGGTTGATGCTGTTGGCCGCGTAACGATAGGCTTGCAGGCGTTGGGGAAAACCCGATACCGGGTCAAAGGTGGCATCGATGCCGATATTGTAACCGAGAAAGTCATTGTAAATGCTGTAATAATATCCCAGGTCGGCGTATAACTTGTTGAAGAGGGTGGTGCGATAGCCCAATTCAAAGGTTTTCACTTTCTCAGGCTGGATGGGATCTATATTAAAATAGACCAATTGGTCCGTTTTCAGGGTGTTGACATAATCCAGGAAGGAAGAAACCGTGATCAGGTTTTGGACCCCGTCGATATTGCCGGCAAGGATGGCCGGTCCCACATTCAGGTGCAGGTACTGATCCGAGAGGGTGGGATTCCGGATCGCGCTGGCAAAGGAGAGCCGCAGGAAATTGTTTGCCCGGGGTTTGAACACCACCGAAGCGGCGGGGCTCATCAGGAAATCGAAATTTTCATTTTTATCCAGGCGAATGGTACCGGAAAAAGTCCACCGGTCATCGTTGGTCTTTTTTTCCATGCCGGTATAAACACCGTATTCAAAATTCGTGATCTTGAGTCCGGCGGAATCGTAGAAGATGGTGCCGCGGCTTTCAGGGGCATACAACCTCGCATTGGCTCCCACCGTCCAGGTGTTCACAAATTTCGGTGTGAATTTATATTCCCCATGGACATGATAAAGGGCGGACTGGTCGAAAAACCGGGTGCCTCCTTCATTATTATAGGTGTTCCGGATTTCGTCCAGGGCCTGGTCGTATCGAGCTGTTCCGGGTTCGAAACGGTCAAGGGAATTGTTGATCGGATTGCCTTTGTCTGCAAGTTTATTGTTTTCCCGGTGCCATTGAGTGAGCAGGTTCTGATTGTCCGCAATCCATTTGGAAGCTGCTGCACGGTCAAAAGTGGCAGTCACAGTTCCATCAGGATTGGGAACAATGACTATTCTCGGATAACCGCCTTCGTAAACTTTTGGTTCATAAACCCGCTGCCAGGTATTGATATAATCG
>Ga0116142_10003996_pt1 | contig 14383 bp, 4 predicted proteins | sample AD_UKC033_MetaG_FD_89785 | JGI IMG/M metagenome (GOLD analysis project Ga0116142, IMG submission 89785) | Active sludge microbial communities of municipal wastewater-treating anaerobic digesters from USA - AD_UKC033_MetaG | ecosystem: Engineered > Bioreactor > Anaerobic > Digestate | place: USA... | reverse complement strand
TCACGGCGTTCATCAGCGGCTACTGGCACCAGCGCGTCAGCCGCATGAAGGAATTCCAGCGCGACATCTTGGACAACATGAACAGCGGCTTTCTCCTGACCGACGAGAAGGGCGTCGTCACGGCAATTAACAAGTCGGCGTGCCGCATTCTGCATCTCATCGAGGGGGACGTAATCGGCCGGCATGTCGACGGCATCCTGCGTTCGGACACCGGCGCGGAATGCCCCGTAACCACGGCACTGCGGCTGGGCAAGGATTTCACCAGTTATGAGTTCTACGTCCGGACGCACGCAGACAGTTCGCTCCTGGTCGGGATCACGACCAACCGCATCCGCGACGCGCGCGGGCAGGTCACGGGGCTTATCGCGTCGTTTACGGATTTGACGGAAATGGCGCGTATGCGCCAGGAGCTGCAACAGCATGATCGCCTCGCGGTGGTCGGAGAACTGGCCGCCGGTCTGGCCCACGAGATTCGCAACCCCGTGGCGGCCATTCGCGGCGCCATGGACGAATTACGGCGCGCGACCGGCAACGAGGCGCTGGTGCGACGTCTGGCGAACATCGCTATCCGTGAGTCGGAGCATCTCAACGAGATTGTCACCGCTTTCCTGGATTTCGCGCGGGACCCGAGCCGTCGCCATGACGCCATCGAACTGGGACAACTCATCAGCGAAGTCCGCGACCAGATGCTGCTGAAATACCGCGACGCGTCGGAGCTGGCCGTGACCGTGAGCCTTCCGGACGCGCCCTGCTACGTGATGGGAGACGCAACGCAGATTCGCCAGGTGTTTGCCAATCTTGCCCAGAACGCCGTCGAGGCCATGGAGGAGTGCGGCGAACTACACATCACCTTGAATCCGACGCGCGGTCCGGTCGAGATCCGCTTCGACGACGAAGGACCCGGCATCGCGCCGGACAAGGTTGCACGAATCTTCGAGCCTTTCTATACTGAGAAAGAGCGGGGGGTCGGCATGGGACTCGCCATTTGCCATCGCATAGTCACCGTGCACGATGGCGCCATCCAGGCGGCGTCGCGTCCCGGGGGCGGCGCCTCCATTAGCGTGCGGTTGCCGACCGTGAACAAGGCCGAATTGTTGGAAAAAGGGAGCATGCCCGATGCCGGTACAACATCGCGTGCTGGTGGTTGACGACGAACTCGGCATGCGCGAAACGCTCGAGATCGTGTTGCAGAACGCGGGGTACGATGTGCATCTTGCCGCGACGCCCGAGGCCGCCCGCGCGCTGGTGGCGGAGGAGCATTTCGACGCCGTACTCACCGATCTTAACATGGGGAATGATCGCGAGGCGGGGCTGAAGTTGCTTTCGCACCTGCAGCAGGAAGCGCCGCACACGCCGGCCATCATGATGACCGCCTACGGGTCCGTAGAGACCGCCATCGAAGCCATGCGCCGCGGAGCGGCCGATTACATCCAGAAGCCGTTTAAAGACAACGACGAGATCCGCCTGCGTGTCAAGCAGGCTATCGCACGGCGCGTTCTCCAGCGCGAAAATGAAGCCTTGCGCCAGGAACAGGCGCGCCGCGGCAGCATCGAGAATATGATCGGGCAGAGTCCCGCCTTACTCGAAATGGTCGAGATGGTGCGCAAGGTCGCGACCCTGCCCAGCACCGTGGCCCTGCTCGGCGAAAGCGGGGCCGGCAAGGAACTCGTGGCGCGGGCGCTGCACCAGCTCAGCAACCGGGCGGATAAGCCCTTTGTCGCCATCAACTGCGGCGGCATCCCGGAGAGCCTGCTCGAAAGCGAACTCTTCGGGTACAAGCGCGGCGCGTTCACCGGCGCCACGGAGGACAAGGAGGGGTTGTTCGTGGCGGCCAACGGCGGCGCCGTCTTCCTCGACGAAATCGGCGAGATGCCGATCATGCTGCAGGCGAAACTCCTGCGCGTGCTCGACAACCAGACGATCACGCCCGTTGGCGGCGTCTCGGAAATCCGTGTCGACGTCCGCATCATCAGCGCGACCAACCGGGACCTCGAGGCCATGGTCGAGAAGGGCGCATTTCGCGGCGATCTCTACTATCGACTCAACGTCATTCCCATTCGCGTGCCGGCCTTGCGCGAGCGCCGGGACGACATTCCCCTCCTCGTGCGTCATTTTGTGCAGCGGCACGCGGTCAAGATCGGCAGGCCGGTGCTCCGCGTGAGCCCGGAGGCGCTAGACGCGTTGACGCGGTATTACTGGCCGGGGAACGTGCGCGAACTGGGCAACGTGCTCGAACGCGTGGTGGCCCTGTGCGGCAACGAACAGATCGAGGTGGAGGACCTACCCCGCGAGGTTCGCGAATACTTGCCCGTGGAAACGACCAGCGTCGCCTTGCCCCCGGAAGGCGCGAACCTTGAGGATCGCGTCGCGGAGCTCGAGACCGCCCTCATCAAGCAGGCCCTTGAGCGCGCGCGCTACTCCCAGAAGAAAGCGGCGGAACTCCTCGGCCTCACCCCGCGCTCGCTGCGCTACCGCTTGCAGAAATACGGCCTTGAAGCCGAATAAGCAGTTCTTCACCCAGTTCCCGGGTATGAACCAAATGACGCGCCGGGTCGTCCGTGATCGTTCGCGGGTTTTGGCGCGTTGCTTTGTTGACAGCGCGGGAAGGGTCTGCTAGAATCTCTTGATTGTTGAGCGGGAGTAACTCAGCGGTAGAGTGCAACCTTGCCAAGGTTGAGGTCGCGGGTTCAAATCCCGTCTCCCGCTCCATCTTCCCTTCCGGGGCCGTTAGCTCAGCCGGTAGAGCAGGTGACTCTTAATCACAAGGTCGCAGGTTCGACTCCTGCACGGCCCACCATCAGTAACTCATTTATTTGCAGTGAGTTATGGCCTGATAAAGCATACCCGTATATGCGTGGAGCATGGATTACTATACGTTACTATGCCCGATTCCTTCCTCGCCTTGAATTGCCTCAGTATAGTAACCCGTTCCCGCCTCCTTGGGCATCATCCTGGCAACATGCAACCATGACTCTCCCTCCCCACCAAATCACACGCAACCCGGATCAATCAGTCCAACAGTCCTGGGCAGTAACCGTCTTCCGTGCCTTGGCTTGGGCAGTAATAGTACCCGCCGATGTTGAAGAATTGAATCACCCGGAGCAGTTCGGACAGGCTAATGCGCCAATCGAAGTTTACGTCCGTACTATGGCGTAGACATCCCCGGTCTCCCGGACCTGGGGTAAAACCGTCCTCAGTACCCAATAGGCACGAGAACCCGTTCGAGTTATAGAACTGAATTAGCCGAAGTAGCTCGGATAGTCTTACGACGTAGTCCCCATCGATGTCGGCGCTCTGGCATTTCCCCGGCAAGGTCGCTCCAACAAGGTCTCGTTGCGTTAGAACGCTGTCGGCGCCACCGTTGAGGCTGTCAAACTGCTCGCGGCTGAGTTCAGGATTAACGGCTAGCGCTTCCTGGAAGGAAATACCGCCGCTGCCATCGGTGTCCGTGGCGGCGAAATTCGCCAGAAATTCCATTGCGGCCACAGTCAAATCCGACAGGGGCGGTTCGCCCTCACCTTCACCCTCGCCCTCACCTTCGCCTTCTCCTGCTTCGCCTCCAAGGCAAAAGGCGAGATCAAAGGAAAGGGCCGTGCATGCGTCGCCGTCACAGACCCAGGATTGGTTGTTGCCCAGATTAGAGGAGAGCCACATGAGCGCACAATCAGGATCGCCCGTGCCCTGGATACGGATGTGTCCTTCAAGCAAGACCACGGCGGAGGATAGTGTCGCCGTGTAGCGGCGCAGGCTGAACGACCCGTAGGTTCCGGCAGTCTGATCGACAGTGGCCGTAACAGTCTCGCTATAGACTACCGTCTCAGAAAGAGTGCCAAAGCCATCGATGAAGGTTACAGCGAACTGGTCACTAATACGATCGCAGGGCGTGGTGACCATAGGACCGGCGTCTACTTCGAAGCCCCACCAGCGCACCGTGTCAATGGAGCCGCTCACGCCCGAGAAGTCCTCGACGGCAGCAGTAGCGGGAGGTTCGGTGCTGACAATACCATCCCAATCCTCCCAGGGCGCTTGTGGGGTCTGACTGAAAAGCGAGTCCTCCATACACATCAGGTTGTCTGCGCGTTCGACACGCAAGTCCCCGTGTCCCGTGGCCCCGTTATATCCCGACACGCGGAGTAGGTATGTCGCGTCGGCTTCGACATTGAACAGGATTCGGGATCCGAGCGCGCAATAGTCATCGTTGCAGACGAGTTCGCTGCCGCTGCAGCCGTCGAAAACCGTCAGGGTGCTGTCATAGTTAACATCGTTACACAGCGTTGCGCTCACTTCGCCGGTCACGCTTGGAGTATAGGTATACCATACGTCGTAGGCTGGGCCGGTGTCACAACTCGAACTGGCGTCCTGTGTTGCTCCGTAGGTTCTGACTATGACGGTAGTGTCCTCACTGATCGGCTCGGCATTGGCGCAGTCATCATTCGGCGGTGGATCGACCTCCGGGTCGGCCGGGACCGGAACACTGAATTGAGACGTATTGCCTAATCCGTCCGTGGCGGTGGCGGTGACGTTCAGTCCAACATAGGGGCTGAGACCCAAGTTGAACGAGAATACCCCCCCGAGCGCGGTCGTGGTTGAACCGACATAGATCTCTCCCTGGCCGGCGGTATCGACGAAGAATTCGAGCGTGGAGAACTCCGGCGCCATGCCTTGGATGAGGAAGGTCCCTCCAGTGTTTTCGACGCTGACTGACGGGTCTGCAATGTCTCCGTTCGCGCCGGGGCTGATCGAAATACCCTTTAAGCCATTGTCGTGAATGGAGTTATGGGAGATTCGATTGCCCGAGCCGGCCTGGACGGATACGCCGTTATAATAGTTGTAGGCGATGATGTTGCCATCGCCTTCGCCGCCGCCCACCAGATTGTTCGATGCGCCATTGCGCACCAGGATACCCCCTCCGGTGTTGTGCCTGGGAGAGTAGTTCACGGTGCCGATCTCGCAGTTGCGAATGGTATTCCCTGTGGCCCGGATGCCGTCCAGCACAATGGCGTCACCGGGAAAATTGATGATTGAAAGCCCGTCCACCACGTTCTGGGCAGACGTGATACAGAGCCCGTCCCCTGCGCCATGGAGCAGGCGCCCGTCAATGACGATGCCTCCTCCCCCAAGGATGGTAGTGCCGCCACTGAGGTCTTCCAAGTGCGGCAGGGGCGTAGAGGGCGAGATCGTGCCTGAAAACGAGAAATCGATGGTGTCGGCTCCCGGCGTGTTGTTGGCGGCAAGGATTGTCTCACTCAGCGATATGTGCCCATCCACTCCCGGTGACCAGATGAGGTCGGTGATTGAACTGCAATCCCCATTCACTGCATTGCCGATAGTGTTGACGGTGACGGCGTGTGTCACTGGAATGGGAAGAGCCGTAAGGTTTATCGTGTACTCTTCAATCTGCTCGTTGTTGTCAGACTCCTCGACCATGATGTGGTAGGTGCCCGCGTCCAGGGAGTCTTTTTTCAGGCGCTCGATGTAGGAGTAGTTGCCTTCGCCGCTATCGTCGTCGGACGCGATCATATAGCCACCACCACTTGTGAACAGATACAGCTTCGTGTCGCCGCCGGGCGGGCCGGCGGTCTCGATGGTGACTTGGGCCCTCTCCCAGAGTTCAAAGTACAGGTAGTCTCTTTCGTACAGAGGGCATAATCTATGGGTTTGTATCCCGCCGGAGACGATTTCTTGGGCCTCAGCATAGGTGTTGTCTGGTTCATAGATGTCTGGAGCACAGGCCACCTTGATGGTGTCCACGAGCCGGGTGGCATCGTTCTGCCAAACGCCATCGGAGCCGTATCCGTTCGTAGTGACCACCCCCCCAACGAAGTAGTCCCCGGATTTCAGATTCTCCGGGATGGTGAGATTCTCGAAGTCGTACACCCCGTAACTCTCGGCGGAGAACGTGCCCCAGGAGAAATCGCCGAGGAAGGCGTCGTTGGTCCCGATGAACGCATTGCTGGACAGGTAAAGCCGGACGTGGACATTTGCCGCGTTGGAAAAGCCGGTGTTTTCGACCAGCATATTGTATATGGACAGCGTTTCGCCCGCGGTGAAAGCCGAGCCGCTGAGCGTGGCATTGGCCCAGCGCATACCGTCCGAGTACTTGCTGTGCACACCCACGTCGTTTAGCGCCGTGATAGACACCTGGTCATTGTATCCTCTTCGGATCAAATAGGCATCAGGAGCATGAATGACATTCAGGTCTTGGAATACGTTTCGGTTGTAGGCGTGCATGACCGTCGGCACGGCGTATTCGTAGGTCTCATCGACGCACATCAGGCCCCAGGAATGGCCAAGTTCATGAAGCAGCACTGAAGGATAGTAGACTAGGCCCGTGCCCACTGCCGCGTCGATGTCGGTAGTCCACGTGCGGGCGGGATTGAAGACAATATCGGATTCCGTCAGCTCGCAGCATTCGCACAACCACTCAATCTTGCAGAGGGCCAAGTTACCCCCCCAATGGGTATCCCACACGTTGTACAACGAACTGTCACTGGGAAAACCTCCGAATTCGTTTACACCGTTGTGTCCCCACGAGCCATCGGTGGGGATCCATTCATAGATGGGCATATAGACGTTGTAGATCGCCATGGCGTCGCTGTTGGGCGTGAAGGTCCACGAGCCCTTAGACGTTTGTTCCATGACAAGGGGTAGTTCCTGATAGCCGCACTGCTCCAAGGTCTGGGCGGCCTGCCCCGATCCAGCCGAGATGAGGGCTGCCATCATCACAAGGAGAACGCACCGTGTCATGGTTCAGCCCCTTTTTTCCCGTTCCAAAGCGGCTCGACCAGTTTGAGGAAAGCCTCCAAATCCAGAAGACTGGAAAGCGGCACTTGCTTGGTCGCCATGACTTCCGAAACGCGGGCCGTAGATCCCGGGGAGGGACTGTCCGGAGTTCGAGTCGGCGCCACGAGATAGCGGAGGTCCTCGAGCGGATCGAATGCGTAGGCTGCGCGTCCGGAGACGATAGACTCGATTGGGCTGGATAGTCGCAGTTCGCCGTGGCTGTCGAGCCCCATGATGCCGCGCCGTCCGTAAGCGAGTGGATACTCCTGTCCCGTCTCTTCATCAAACTCGATGCGGAAGAGGCCTTGCGGGCCGCCCGTCAGCGGATTCGCCACGAAAGGGTCGTCGTAAGCCACGCAAAGCAGGAAACGTTCGCCGGCTTTGAACGTGGGAACCCCAGAAACCACTACGCGCCGTTCCTGCCATTCTCCACCGGCGAAGCTGAGGGTGACGCCGTCCGCGCTGCCCAAGGCGAAGGACGCTTCCTTGTGTATCAGTTCGACGTCCGTGAAATACACATCTGTGAAGACCATCTTACCCGTGGGACTTAAGCGCGGGGCTGTTTCTTTCACCGTGCCGATGAACACGAGCTTCGAAGATTGGATAACCTCCGGGAAGCTCATGTGCATGGCGAGCCCATGGGCGGCGCCTCCGATCAAAATGAGTATTCCGGGGAAAAGCGCTTGCCGCAATTTGTTCATAAGGCTTCTCCTTGCGGCACCGCGCCTGCGGTTTGCATCCAGCCGTTTTCGGCATTCTGCGGTCAACGCAAGGATGACCGGACGCGCTGTGCCGATGGCGGTCAGTGAAAAATGGCTTTTCCGCAACAGAAACTAACCACGCCGTCCAGCATACTACCCCCGGGCCGCGCGCCCCGAACCTCCTCCGCCAGCGATTTCCTTCTACCATAACTGGCTGGATATGTCAATCCCGCATTTCGCACTTTCGCACCAACCGGCCGACGGCGGAAGATGGCCTTCACCGGGCCCTTACAAATAGAAGAACGGCCCACCAACTGTCCTTCCCACCTTCCCCCGGCCACTCCAACCGCAGCTCTCCGCCCTCTGCCCCCATTTTCGTCGGAGAACACCCGCCGGGACGCTGTGCGACTCTGACACCAGACCCAAGATTCCCCCCAACGAATTCTGGGTGGGGTGGTGTAAGTCGTCGACGGGCAATAGGTTGGCGGGCCTTAGAAGTGTGCGGCGTAATCTCTTGGCGATGTGTTGATTAGGCCAAACGGGCAATCGTACTTGGGCAGCGGGTGAGTCCACCGGCTCGTCGTCGTTCGTCGCCTGGGCGTCGCGTCTTGCTCATTGCCAAGTGATAGTCCGTAATGCGGACCGCTCTCGCGTTGTTGTCGCGCCACCGGAACACGACGCGCCATGGATCATGATTGAGGACGTTACGGAGACCGCGGATAGCGCCTTTCAATGCTTGCCGCCGGTTCGGCGCGCCGTCGTCTTCCGCGAATCTGGGCAAGTGACCAACACGATTCCCGCGTCTTCTCCGACCGAGTTCCCGCTGCGCGCGTCGGCCAGGAGGGACTTGAGGTCGTTCATCAACAGGCCAGCAAACACGACACGCTGGCGCTCGCCCATGCATAACTCGGCGGGAATATGCGGGGCGCGGTCCGCTGGCCGAGGTTCGCACTGTGCCCCGCGCAGCCGACCCGCTCACTTTGTCTCGATTGCGACAGACGCTATGTCAGGACTTCCGTGAAGTCGTCTGTGACGACGTCGCGCGTGTCTGAAGCGCTCTAGGGCGCACGCGCAACGCGCCCAGCGCCGCAAGCGTGCTGGCCATGACCGCCAGTAGACCCGATGTGGCGATGGGCAATTGCTCGACCACTTCGAGTTTCGCCGTGCGCGACAACGCCACGGCGAAGCTATCGGTCACCTCGACTGCGTAGAGACCGGCGTCGCTGTAGTCCACCGCCTCGAAAACCAGGGTATTGCTGTTGGAGCCCGAGAGTCCGGGCCCGTCCGACAAGGGAAGCAGCGCTTTGCCGGCGTCCTCCTTCAGCCATTGGTAGTCGATGAACCCGATGGCGCCCGTAATCTCGACGGACCAGATAAAGGGGTCGCCCTCCTCGACGACGGCATCGGACAAGTTCTTTATGAACCGCAGGCCGACGATCACCGAGACCGGCTGCGAAGTGGCGCTGCCAATCACGTTCGTGACCGTCACCTTGTATTGGCCGGCATCCGACGGTTGGGTTCCCACGATATTCAATGTCGGCCCGTTGCTCCCCGAGATGCGGGCATCGTCGGCGAGCGGCTGATCATCCTTGTACCACTGGTAGCTGAACGGCGTATCGCCGCCCGCCATGACGACCGTCAACGCCAGATAACCGCTCACCGGCACATTGCCGTCGGCGGGAGACATGACGATGCCGCCGATGACCGGCGCGTCGCCGATGCGCAAGACGGCCGGATTGGACTCGGCGGTATTCTGGCCGACCACGGCAATGGTGTAGTTGCCCTCGTCGGACTTCTGCACATTGGTTATCGTAAGCGTGGTGGTGCTGGAACCGGAGATGCGCCCGCCGTCGCTGAGCCCCGCGCCGTCTTTGCGCCACCGGAACAGCAGCGGGGGCGTGCCCGCCACCTCGACCGAGAATTGTACCGTCACCCCGGGGGGCACGGTTTGCGACTGCGGGTCCGTAATGATGATCGGGTCGCCCACGCGCAGTCGGGCCGCCTGGGACCGCAGCGTGCCGTCCGCGCCGGTCACTTCGCAGAAGTACAGGCCTTCGTCGGCGTTTTGGGCGTCCAGAATCTGAAGCGTGTGTGTGGCGCTCCCGACGATCTTGCCCGGCGCATCGGCAAGTGGCGTGCTTGGCGACTTGAACCACTGGTAGACAAGCGTTCCACTGCCCACAGCCTCGAGCGTGAAGGCGGCCGTCTGGCCTGGGGCCAGCGCTTGGCCGAGAGGCTGGCCGATAATGGCCGGGTCAAGGACCGTAAGCCGCGCCGCTTGCGACGTGGCGGTGCCTTCCGCGTTCGCGACGGTACAGCGGTAGAGCCCCTCCTTCGCGTTGTCGGCGTTGTTGACTGTCAGGGTACGGGTGTTGACGCCGGAGTACTCCGCCGACTCAGTCAAGGGCACGCCGTCCTTGCGCCATTCGTAAGTTAACGTCTCAAGCGCCACCACCACCACCACGGAGAAGACAGCGTCGTCGCCATAGTGGACGGTCTGGTCCACCGGCTGTTCGAGGAACGCGGGCGGACCGCCGGTCCCGATCACTTGGACGGTGCGGGTGACCTGCGGCGCGGCGTTGCCGCTCGAGTCCTGGGCATCGTAAGTAATCGTGTAAGTCCCGGGAACCGCCGTATTCACCAGGTCGCCGCCGGTGACAACCGCCACGCCGGCGTCGCAACCATCCACCGCCGTCGCCCTGGGGTCGGTGAAAGACGTTCCCCTGAAGATGATGACGGTGGCCGCGCCATTAAGCGTCAGCAACGGCGGCGTGGTGTCCCTGACCTCGACTTGCCGCGTAATCGGCGTGGCCGCGTTGCCGGCGGCGTCGAGGACATAGTACGTGACGGTATAGAAGCCAAGTCCCGAATCGGCGGACACCGGATTGTCCACGGTGATTTCGCCGGTCAGGTCGCCGCCGCAGGAATCGTTAGCGATCGCGCCAGCATCCGTGTAAGGCTGTCCGCACTCGGTGACGACGGCGGGACTGCCTAATAGGACAAGCACCGGCGGGGTCGTATCCACGACCTCGACCGTGCGTGTGATCTGCGCCGCCGCGTTGCCGGTGGCGTCGCTTACGTCGTAAAGAACGAGATACGTGCCGGGCGGTGAATTCCTGTTCACCGGGCTCGTCACGGTGACGGGCGTGGCGAGCACACCTTCGCAGTCGTCCTCGGCGACCGCGCCGAGGTCCACGTAGTCGGTGCTGCATTCGTGCTGCGCCGTATCGCCGCCGATCAACGAAATGACCGGGGGCGTCGTATCGACTACCTCCACTGTACGGGAAACGACCACCGTCGTGTCATTGCTGTCCGTTACCTCGTAGGACACCGTATATGAACCCGGGGTGGCGGTATCAACGGATTCCACTCCGGTCGTAATGATGTCGTCCGTGAGATCGCCGTCGGGGACGTCGAACGCCGTGGCGCCGGCATCCGTGTAGACACCGGTGCATTCGACCGTCGCCGGATTGTCGCCGAGAATCGTGATCTCGGGCGGCGGATTCTCGACAACGTTTACCGTGCGCACGACCTCATCAGCCGCATTGCCGCTCTCGTCCGTGTAGTTGTATCGCACCTCGTAACTGGCGCCGAGAACGCTGGTATCCACCGTACCGGTAATATCCGTGACCGTATTGCCCGGCCCGTCGCAGTTGTCGTTCGCCACGGCGCCCGGCTCGTTGTACGGCTGTCCCTGCATCACCGCCATGGGATTCGCGCCGTTCAGCACAATGACCGGTTTCACGTTGTCCTCGACCGTGACATCGGCCGGGCACGTGGCGGTATTCGGGGGATTTGCGCCGTCCGTGACCTGGAGGGTCACGCTTACGGGCGCGCCGCGGTCGCCGCAGCCGAACACAAGCTGCTGTGCATAGGCAGAGTCCGGATCAGCCGAGCGCTTGATAAGCAGGGAAGCGAGCGGCCCGCAGGCATCGTTGCTGCCATCATCGACGTCCGCCGCGGCCAGCGTGGCGTTCCCCAACGCATCGAGTTGAAGCGTTACGTTCGTGCAAATCGCCACGGGCGGTATGTCGTCATATACCCGCACGGAGGTAAAGGCGCTATGGTTGTTGCCCGACTCGTCGAATACCGTCAGTTTCGCGGGTAGGGTTGCGCCCACGTCGCCGCAGGTGTAGGTCACCGAATCCTGGTCGTCGATTTTCCAATCGAAAACCGCGCAGTTATCGCTGCTATTGAGGTCGAGGTCCTGCCCCGTCAAGGTCGGACTCGACAGATAGACCGAAATGGGCCCCGCCCGCGGCACGGCTTGGGGAGGAATGGCATCGCGAACGATAGCATTAGCCGTCGTGGTATTCGCGGCCGGATTGCCTGCGGTGTCCGTCACGGTGAACGTCACGGCAATGGCTTGATTCAAGTCGGTGCAGTCGAAGTCGATAACAGGTCCGGCGGTCGCGTGGGTCGCCGCCCAGTCAATGCCGTTGGCATCCGCGGCGCCGGCGCCCATCGCCGCGATATGAGCAGGTGTAAGCGTCGCGGTCCCGTTCGCGTTCAGATACACCTCGACGTCCGTTCCCGGGTCCGGGGCCGTCGGCGGGGTTCCGTCGACCGTGACCGTGAAACTGCCGGGCATGCTCCAGTTACCCGCCGCATCCCGTTCCTGCACGTAAAGTGTGTGTGGTCCGTCCGCCAACGGCGCGGGTGGAGTGTATTGGGTAACGGCCACGTTTTCCGCGATCCAGACGCCCTCCGTCCAACCGTAGCGGTATTGGCCGTTGCCGCCGCCGCCCGTCGACCAGTTCCACGTGGGCGTGGTGTCGTTCGTGAAGGCCAATACGCTGGTTACGCTCGGCGCATTCGGGGGCACGGTGTCATAGGTTCGTGAAATGGTGTTGGACGCCTGCGGATTGAGATTCCCGGCGGCATCGGTGAACGTATACGCGCTAGCGTAACACGAAACCGCGCCTTGCGCCGTGGGATTGAGCGTAAAGGAGTAGCTTGTCCCGCTCCCCGAGAACCCGACCACGGTGGCGTTTGTCGCCGCAATATCCGCTTCTGTGAAATCGCTGCTGGACAGATTTAGTGTCACGGCGACGGGGATGGCGGCGTTGGTCGGATTCGGCGCGCCGGAACTCAGCGTCGCGCTGGGCGGCGGCGTGGGCGAGAGCAGAATCTGGTCCAGATAGATCGTTCCGTTCACGGTGGGATTGCTCGGCAAATCGTTCCGCAATTGGGTGATCGTCGTAGCGGCCAACCAGTTGGCGTTCGCGTCCAAGCTTACCCAATAGTCCCGGTAGGTGGTGTCGTTTGGGATAACGTCGTAACTTACGGAGCGCGGCTCGGAGAAGCCGCCGAGGTCCGTGGCGAAGAACATCTGCCCCCGGGTGGCGTTGGTCGCGTTACGCGCGCGGACCTTAAGCCAGGAAAACTGGTCGCGCGGAAGCGACAGTGCCTGCGAGGGCCAGTACGGGTCCGGGTTCGGAGGTCCCGGCACAGGGAAATTGGTCGCATATTGCAGGATGCCCGCGGCAACGTTCCACGTTCCGATATGCGCGTTCGGCGTCCATCCCTCGCGATAGCCCGGCGTGTCAAACTGCCAATTCGGGCGCGCGAAGTTCGCATGGATTGCTTGGTTGGCGGTGACGTTCGTAAACGTGTACGAGGTGACTGGATCCGCCAAGCGGCTCGAATTCACGAGGACATCAAAGACCCGGTAGCCCGCGCTGGGCGTGATGGAGAACGTGGCATTCGAGCCATTGACCACCAGGACGCTCCCGGACGGCCAGATCGATCCGTTCGCGCCCGCCGTCGCCGTTATGGTGCGCACCGAACTGACCAGGCCCACGTTCGCGATGCGCACGGACGTTAGATCGGCGGCGTGGTCGAAATGCAGGAGCAAGCCGTGGGGAATGCCGCTCCAGGCGCCGTTGTAGGGAGATGCCTGTGTCGCGCCCAAGTCGAAGACGTGGCGGTTCATGCCCTGGCCGCCCCGCAGGTTTGTGTAGCGACGCTGGCGGTTTTGCGCGGCGAAGTCCGCACCGTCTACGCGCCACTGCACGGTCATGGCGACGTTATCGCGCGGCGTACTGGTGACCGGCTCGACGTCGAGGTAGAGATACCGGTTCCCGGACTGTACCGCGAAGTCGATGTTCATGACGCCGAACGGGTTGGACCCCGTCCGGCTCAGCGTGGCCACGCCACCCGAAATACTCACGGTGCTTCCGGCGTAACTGCCGTGTTTCGGCGCGATCCAGGCGCCGGGTCCGGACATGCTGTTCCATAGGCGCGTGCCGCTGTCAATGGAACTGGCCGGGTATATGCCGATTCGGTCATACCGGTGTGTTCCGGAAGTGTCGGCGCTGGTCGCGGGGTCCACACGGAAGGTGGAGATGCTGCCGTACGCGCCGTTCCAGCTTGCGTTTGACGTGCCGGTGTGCATGTCCACAACGACGGTTTCGTAACCTACGTTTGGGTAGTAGCCCCAATTCTTCCAGACAAAACCCGTTCCGCCCGTGCCTGGGAAGCCGAATATCTGAGCCGTTTGCGGGAGATTGGATGAAAATCCGGCCACCTCGTGGCGCATATAGACATAGCGGTAACTAGCCGGGTCGAACGCCAGCGGGGCGACCGCGAAGTGCGGGTCCCCGCCCGTCACGGTGAATTGGAGCTTGCGATCATTGGTCACCTGCCAGTTCGCTAGTTGATTGGCCACGTACCAACCGGAGGGGTGAGCGACGCCGGCGGGCGTGATGTTGAAATCCCAGTCCGGGTGCGGGTAGTTCTCGATGGCCAGCCAGTGGATGTTGAAGGTGCCGGACGCGTGGCTGCCCAGGTCGAAACGCACTCGGCTGATGGTCCTTCCCGTCCACATGTTCGTCTTGCCCTGTTCCGCAATCGCTCGCGGAATATGCACTTGGTATAACTCCGTGCCCGGGTGGACC
>Ga0116142_10003990_pt1 | contig 14390 bp, 6 predicted proteins | sample AD_UKC033_MetaG_FD_89785 | JGI IMG/M metagenome (GOLD analysis project Ga0116142, IMG submission 89785) | Active sludge microbial communities of municipal wastewater-treating anaerobic digesters from USA - AD_UKC033_MetaG | ecosystem: Engineered > Bioreactor > Anaerobic > Digestate | place: USA... | reverse complement strand
GCCAGTCCATGACCCCGCGCCAGATCGGTCCCGCACCACGGCTACCGGGCATGTTCTCCATCGCCGTGTTGTCGCTATTGCCAACCCATACACCAACCACCAGTCGATTCGTATACCCAATAGTCCAGGCGTCGCGATAGTCGTTTGTGCTACCCGTCTTGACCGCCACGTCGGGCCCCATCTGGATCGGACTGTCCCAGGCAAAGGTCAACGTACGGGCGCGGCTGTCCGAGAGCACGTCGGTGATGAGATAGGCCAGTTGAGGACGCAGCACCTCGGTGCGCTGTGGCTCATCGTGCTCATAGACGACTTGCCCCTGCGAATCCTCGATTCGTAGTATGGACACGGGATTCAGCGTTCGGAAGCCGGGCTTGAGCTGGCCCGTCGCCACAGGCTCGCCCACCATCTGCCCCTGATTGGCAAAGACACTGTAGGCATAGGCCAGGTCGAGCAGCGTGACCTCACCGCCGCCAAGAGTCAGGCTCAGCCCGTAGAACGGGCGGGTCAGAGTGTTGATGCCCATGCGGTGCGCCGTCTCAAGCACATTCTTCACGCCGACCTGATAAAGCATGGCTACCGCAGGAACATTGAGCGAGTTGCCGAGGGCCGTTCTCAACGAAACCGGGCCGCGGAACTTGCGGTCGTTGTTCTCCGGCACATAGGGCGGGTTGGGATCATCGGGAAAACTGGTGCGAACATCCATCACCATCGAGGCCGGCGAATAGCCCTGCGCGAAAGCCGTGACATAGGTGAAGGGTTTGAACGACGAGCCAGGCTGCCGCTCGGAGGTAGCCACATTGACCTGTCCGGAGATCTTGGAGTCAAAGTAGTCCAGACTGCCAACCATGCACAGGATCTCGCCAGTCTGAGCGTCGATCACCACTACGGCGGCGTTGTGAACTTTGTGTTTCTCGCTCACCGTGGCGATATGCTCTCGTGCGATCCGCTCCGCTTCATTCTGCAGCTCCAGGTCCAGCGAGGTGATAACCTTGAGCCCTCCGCGGTACACGGCGTCCAGGCCAAAGCGGTCCTCAAGCTGCTTGCGCACGTACATCACCCAGTGCGGCGCCACGATCTCGTAGGGCTTGGAGACAATGGTCAGCTTTTCCTGCTTGGCGTTCCAGGCTTCCTCTGCCGTGATGTAGCCTTGCAGGTACATCTGATCGAGAACGATCGCCTGGCGGGCCTTGGCCGCCTCCAGGTCATCGATGGGGTTCAGTGACGGCGCGTTGGGCAGGTGAGCGAGCATGGCTGACTCGGCCAGGTCGAGCTCCCACACATGCTTTCCAAAGTAAAACTCGGAAGCCGCCTCCACGCCATTGGGAAAACCGTAAGACACCAGGTTCAGGTACCACTCGAGAATGCGGTCCTTGCCCTCAACACCGGGGAACCTTCGGCTCAGCTCAAAGGCCAGGATGACCTCTTTGATCTTGCGGTCATAGCTGCGTGTGTAGCGCTCGTCGGAAGTCATCACCACGTTGCGTACGAGCTGCTGTGCAATCGAGCTCCCGCCCTGCACCGGCAACCCGCGCAGGTTGTTGATGAACGAACGGAATAATCCACTGATGTTGATCCCGTAGGGGTTCTCATAGAACGAGCGGTCTTCCAGCGCGATGGTCGCGTAGCGCAAGTACTCGGGGATTTGATGCAGGGGCACAACGGTTCGTGCCCCCTCTTCAGGGGGCACGATTTCGTACAAGAGCTTTTCGCCAGTTCGGTCATAGACCTTGGTGCTCTTGAATGAGGACATCGCGGTCTTACCGAACTCCTCGGCCGATGGCAATTGCTGGCTGTAGTAAGCGTACACCGCGAACGCGCCGCCGGCGCCCGCGGCGACCAGCAACACACCGCTGAGCATCAGGCCCAGCAGCAGAACGCTCAGCCACTGAAAGACCGGGCGGGGCTTTTTTTGCTGCAACTGACGCAGCTTGTACGCTTTCCAGGAATTCATCTAGATCAGGCGTGCTCCCGCGCTATTCCTCAGCGGGAGTTTCCTGAGCTTCGCCAGGAGCCTCCAGTGTAGGGTCTGCTGCCTCAGCACTGCCAAGGCCAAGCGTCATGTCAACTGGCTCCTCGAGCTCGGCTCCGGGCTCGGCCTCAGCACCCTCAGCCTCCGGCGCTACTTCAAAGGCGTCCAGAGGAGAACGCATGCTCCTGGCCAGGGCTGCCGCTTCCAGCAGGGCTCTGCGCTTCTCCTGTCGTCGGCGGAATCCCGTACCCGCCGGGATCAGCTTGCCAATGATCACGCTCTCCTTCAGACCATGCAGGTCGTCGCGCTTGCCTTCGATGGCGGCGTTCGACAGCACACTGATGGTGTGCTGGAAGGAGGCCGCGGACAGGAAGCTCTCGGTGTTCAGAGCTGCTTTGGTGATGCCGAGCAAGACGGGCTGAGCCGTGGCGGGCTCACCGCCTTCGGCCATCACTTCGTCGTTGATGGCTTCAAAGTCCAACTTGTCCACCAGGTCCCCTGGCAGCAAGTGAGTATCACCCGAGCTGGTCACGCGCACACGGCGTAGCATCTGACGGATGATCACTTCGATATGCTTATCGTGGATCGTCACACCCTGAGTGCGGTAGACCAACTGGATCTCTTCCAGCAGGTACTGTTGTACCGCCTCGATACCCAGGATATCCAGAATCTCGTGCGGGTTCAGGGCGCCTTCGGTCAGCCTGTCACCGGCGGACACGTGCTTCCCTTCCTCTACCCGCAGTCTGGCCGCAGCCGGGATTTCGTTCTCGCGCTCGTCGCGTTCCTCGTGACACACGATAATGTCGCGGTCTTCGATGACCACCTTGCCAGCCGCCTCAGCGTACAGTTCCTTGTCGCCGCGCTTGGCCAGCACGTCACCGACTTGGACCTCGGCACCGTCCTCGACCATCACCTTGTAGTTGCGCGGCACAGTGCACGGGAAGCGCTCAATCTGGCTGGACTCGACGCGGATGATGCGCACTTCTCCCTGTTGCAGGATGTGCACCACGCCGCTGATAGCAGCGATCACAGCCTGGCCTTTGGGATTGCGCGCTTCGAACAGCTCTTGCACGCGCGGCAGACCCTGGGTGATGTCCTCTGTTCCGGCCACACCACCCGTGTGGAAGGTCCGCAGTGTCAACTGCGTGCCAGGCTCGCCGATTGACTGGGCGGCGATGATGCCCACCGCCTCGCCAACCTGCACTCGTTCGCGGCGCGCCAGATCCCGCCCGTAGCAGGTCGCACAGATTCCGTGGCGCAACTGACACGTGAGAGGCGAGCGAACGCGCGCGTTCTCAACGCCCGCCTCCTCGATCAAAGCTACCTTCTCTTCATCAATCAGCTCGCCCGGAGCGACGATCGTTTCGCCCGTCTTGGGGTTGACGATGACACCGGCGGCATAACGGCCGAGCAGTCGGTCACCAAACGGATCGTCGATGATCTCGCTGCGTGAGCGCTCTATCCAGATTCCTTCCTTGGTACCGCAGTCTTCGGTGTTGATAATGACGTCCTGTGAAACGTCCACCAGACGGCGGGTAAGGTACCCGGCGTCTGCCGTGCGCAGGGCCGTATCAGCTAGGCCCTTGCGAGCGCCGTGTGTGGAGATAAAGTACTCCAGAGCGTTCAGCCCCTCACGGAAGTTGGACTTGATGGGCAGCGCGATGATGCGGCCCGATGGGTCAGCCATGAGACCGCGCATACCAGCCAACTGACGGATCGGCTGCAGGCCGCCCTTGGTTGCGCCAGATGTGGCCATGATGCCCAGCGAGCCACTGGCGTCGAGCTCATGAGATAGCGCCCTGGTGATCTGTTCAGTGGCCTCGGTCCACAACTCGACCGTCTTGACGTACTGCTCGTTCTCCGTGATGAGACCGCGGCGGTACTGCCGCTCAACCTCAGTCACGTCATTCGCGACTCGCTCCAGGATCGCCGGCTTGTCCGAGGGCATGGTCAGGTCCTCGATGGCCACAGTGATGCCCGAGCGGGTAGCGTAGGCAAAACCGATTTGCTTGATGTCATCCACCAGAACGGCCGTCTTGGCCGGACCCAACTCCTGGTACGACCGCCCGACAAGCGCCTTGAGGCGTCCCTTGTCCAACACCTCATTCAAGAAGCGCAGTTCCTGTGGCAGGATGTCGTTGAAGAGCACTCGTCCCACGGTGGTGTCGATCATCTTGATCTTGCGGCGAGGTCCTGGTTTGGCAAAGAACTTGATCTTGGCATGCAGATCAACCTTGCCCAGACTGTAAGCCAGTTGGACCTCGTCATAGTCGGAAAAGACTTTCCCCTCGCCTTTGCGGCCATCTTGTTCCATGGTCAGGTAGTAACAACCGAGCACCATGTCCTTGGTCGGGCCAACGATAGGTTCGCCATTGGCCGGCAGCAGGAGGTTGTTCTTGGACAGCATCAGTTCACGTGCCTCGACGACTGACGAGTCCGACAGAGGAACGTGGACAGCCATCTGGTCGCCGTCAAAGTCGGCGTTGAATGCCGCACAGACCAGAGGATGAATCTGGATGGCGTTGCCTTCGACCAGCATCGGCTCAAAGGCCTGAATGCCCAGGCGGTGCAGCGTTGGCGCACGGTTCAGCAGAACGGGACGGGTCTTGATGAGCTCCTCGAGCACTTCCCAAACTTCTGGCGCTTCGCGCTCGATAAGCCTCTTGGCACCCTTGATGTTGATGGCGTGGTTGTATTCGACCAGCTTTTGCATCACGAACGGTCGGAACAGCTCCAGGGCCATACGTTTTGGCAGACCGCACTGGTGGAGTTTGAGTTCCGGGCCAACCACGATCACAGAACGCCCCGAATAGTCCACTCTCTTGCCGAGCAGGTTGCGGCGGAACCGCCCCTGCTTGCCCTTGAGCATATCGGACAGGGACTTGAGCTGGCGGCTGCCACGCAGCGAAATCGCTTTGCCACGGCGGCTGTTGTCGATGAGCGAATCGACTGCCTCTTGCAGCATGCGCATTTCGTTGCGCACGATGACTTCTGGCGCCTGAAGCTTGATGAGATGCTTCAGACGGTTGTTGCGGTTCACGACACGCCGATAGAGGTCGTTGAGGTCCGACGTGGCAAAGCGGCCTCCGTCGAGCTGGACCATAGGGCGCAGATCCGGCGGGATCACCGGCAGTACGGTCAGGATCATCCATTCCGGTCGGTTGTTCGAGCCGCGCAACGCCTCGACGACGCGCAGTCGCTTTGCGGCCTTCTTCCGACGCTGCTTCGACTTGGAAAGTCGAATCTCGTGCCGGAGCTTGAGGGCCAGAGCTTCGAGGTCAATGGACTTGACGATGTCGAAAATCGCCTGGGCGCCCATCGCGGCGCGAAACACGCGCGGCCACTTTTCTTCCAGCTCGCGATGTCGGCTTTCGTTGATCAGTTGGCGCACCCGCAGGTTGCGCAGCTCATCACGCTCTTCATCGATCTGCGCCTCCTTTGCCTCGAGCTTGTCCTCGATGCCGGAATGCAGCTCCTCGCGTCGGTCGGCGAGCTTTTGATTCAAGAACTCTTGTCGCGCCTCGACCACCGCCAGGGCCGCGTCCTTGTCACTCTGCAACGCAGCCTCGATTGCACTTAGCTGCTTCTGAACCAGCTCGTTCAGATAGGTAAAGGCCTCGCGTGTGACCGGCTCGCCCTTGGGCACGATGACTTCATTCGCGGGCTCAAAGACTATATCTACCCGTGACGTCTTGGTCTTGTGCGATTCGAGCTGCTTCTGCACCACCGCAGCCTTGCCCATTAGCTCCTCGGTTGCAGTAGTGAGCTTTTCTTCGAACTCGGCGTTCAGCCGGTCGTGCTGCTCAGCAAGCTGCTTCAGCTCATCGGCAAAGGTGGCTTCGAGCGCGCGCACACCTTCCTCGACAGTCTGGTTGAGTCGGGTGGTCTCGCGGCTCAGCTCCTCGTCGAGACGGTGCAGGGCTTTCTGGCGGGCATCCTCATCGATTTCGGTAATAATGTACTGCGCAAAGTAGAGTACCCTGTCCAGGTTGCGCTGCGAGATGTTCAGAATCAGCCCAAGGTAACTCGGCGAGCGTCTGGTGTACCAGATGTGGGCGATCGGGGCGGCCAGCTCAATGTGCCCCATTCGCTCTCGCCGCACCCGCGAGTGCGTTACCTCGACGCCGCACTTTTCGCAGACCATGCCGCGGTAGCGGATCTTCTTGTACTTGCCGCAGTAGCACTGCCAGTCCTTGGTCGGTCCAAAGATGGCCTCGCAGAACAGGCCATCCTTTTCCGGGCGGAGACGGCGGTAGTTGATCGTTTCCGGCTTGAGTACTTCGCCATAAGACCACTCGCGGATGTGCTCTGGAGAGGCCAGGCTGATCCGTACGGCGTCAATGTCTCGTATTTCCACTCGCGTTCCTCCTACGGACAGCAAAAAAGCTCGGGTTTCCTCCGTCCGCTGAACCGCCTCGCCTCATCCGTGGCGTCATAGACCGGAGACAAAAACCGAGACCTTTCTCGCTGCTATCTAGGGATTACGATCGACACATCTCGTTGAATGCTGGGGACGCTGAACTTGTGGCAGGCTCCCATTGTGCCTCCTAGTCCTCCCAGATCCCCCGAGAGGCTGCTAGCCAAGCTAGCCATTCTATAGCATTCTGGCCCGGCTGTCAAATCATAGCGACAGGGCCGGGCAGATGTCCCCTCCGTGAGTGATCACCAGCACCTTGGCATCGCGACCCTGGCGAGCCAAGGCCCTGTCCAGTCCTTCTTGAACCGTGTTGGCCCGCGAATGCCCAAGGACGGCTAGCTGACCATCGCTCATGCAGGTACAAACACTCACCCAGGCCAGTTCATTGATCCGCGCCGCAACCACAGCCGTATTGACGCCCGCCAGGTCGGACAGACCCATCTCCCTGGCCCGCAATCGCATCTCGCGCGAAGGTATTCCGGCCAACGCAGCTATGGTGCGTTCATGCTCAAGCTCGCCGGCAATGCCCTCCGGGCAGGGAGACGCCAAGACAATATCGCCGCCGCGCTTGACGATCAGCTCTGCCGCAAACAACCCCTTGATCCCCTGCCAGTAGTCGATATCCGAGGGATAAGAGCTCACCACGACGATATCAGCCAGGGCACGCACCGGGCGCACCCAGATCGGACGTGCCAGTTCCACACTCCTGCGGTGCGCGGCCAGCGAATCGCCAGCGACGATGTGCACAAACTCGCTATGTTGATTTAGCACGCAGCACACAGCCATATCCAGTCTTACCGAGCGCACGATCTGCTCGATTTCCAACCTCAACGGGTTGTCCAGTCGGCCCAGATGCGGCATAGGGCTCATCATGCACAGGGCATGAGTGTGATTCGTCGTATCCTCACCGCTGACGCCCGGCTGAATCATCTTGGCCCCACCAGCCCAGCCGGCCAGGCAGTGCGGCACGGTCGTGCCGATGGAAATGACCAAATCCGACTCGACCAGCAGCCGATTGACCTTGATCGGAGTACCGTTCACAGTCCTGCCCAGGTCGACCAGGGTCTCGGCGTCCGACCAGCGGTGGTTGATTACCTCATATCGGTGGGCTACCTCTGCTCCAACCTTGCGCACAATCTCTTCCTGGGTCAGCGGACGGTGCGTGCCGGTGGCAATCAGGAAACGTACCTGCAGGGCGTTTCGTTCCACCTCCAGCTCTTCCAGCAGCGCGGGCAGCACCTGATACACCGGCGTGGGCCTGGTGTTATCATCAACCAGTACCAGGACCCGCTGTCCAGCCCTGACCAGGTCGCGCAGGGGTGGCTTGCCCACTGGCGAACGCAGTGCCTGGCGCATCGTCACGGCGGGGTTCCGCACGCCAGCAGCATCGCCCGGCTCCAGCACGTCGAGCAGGTTCCGGCGTGGCACGCTGAGTGAGACCATCTCACTCCCGTAGGGTAGCTCGATGATTGCGTTCTCTTCCACCAGCTCTCCATTCACACGTTTTGGCCGCGTTTCCGTGAGCGGCAATTGCGCGCCGTAGAGACAGATGCTATCATACGCAGGAGATGATGCGCTCCATCCGCCCCAGCATACGCCTGGAGAGGGTTGCTTGCCTGCCGCGGCTTCTGGTTAGCGGCCTGCTGCTTTGCCTCTGTCTCGGCTGCGCGGCAGTCGGCCGACCCACTCCAACCCCCTATCCGACGTACACACCGCGGCCCACTTACACCTACTACCCAACTCTTTCGCCCAACCCCACAGCCCCACCGGCCAGTCTACCGCCCCGCGAGGGCTGGGAAAGGGCGCGGGTTCTCCGCGTGACGGACGGCGACACCATCGATGTTGTGATTGGCGACAGGACATTCACCGTCCGCTACATCGGAGTGGATGCGCCCGAGATCAACGCCCCATGCTATTCCGAGGCGACCCAGTTCAATTCCTACCTGGTGCAGAGCCAGGGGCGAATTGTGTACCTGGAGCGCGACACCAGAGAGACCGATGTCTACGACCGGCTGCTGCGCTATGTCTGGCTCATTGGCCCGGACAAGTATGTCATGGTGAACGCCGAGCTGGTCACCATGGGCTATGCCCTGGCCAAGGCCTATCCTCCCGACACCAAGTACCAGCCCTACCTCACCCAGGCGCAGGAGCAGGCCCGCCAGAACGGCTTGACAACCTGTCTCATTACTCCAACCCCTTCGCCGACCGCCACACCCGTTCCCAGTCCAACCCAGGCCACCGCAACTCCCAGGCCGCGCACCCCTACTTCCACTCCTGCTCCTGCCACCGATTGCCCACAGGGCTGCGTTTCACCGCCACCTGGTTGCACGATCAAGGGCAACATCAACTCCAGTGGCGTCAAGATCTACCACATGCCTGGCCAACGCTACTACGAGCAGACGGTCATCGACCCCAGCAGAGGCGAGCGCTGGTTCTGCACCGAACAGGAAGCCGAAGCCAACGGCTGGCGCAAGAGCAAGCAGTAGACTAGCGCCAATCGCGAACGAGCTGCACCAGCAGTCGCACCCCAAAGCCCGTCGCACCTCGCGGCTGCAGTGCCGTCTCCTTCTCAGCGCCTGACACTCCGGCGATGTCCAGGTGCACCCAGGGCGTATCTCCGGCAAACTTGCTCAGCAGGAGTGCTGCGGTGATCGCCCCCGCAGGCCGACCGCCCGTGTTCTTCATGTCCGCAACGTCGCTCTTGATCTGCTCAGCGTACTCGGGCCAGAGCGGCATGCGCCACACTTTTTCGCCGCTCTCTCGTGAAGCTGATTCAACCCGCGATGCCAGGTCATCGTTGTTGGCGAAAAGGCCGGCACCCACATTCCCCAGGGCAACGACGCAGGCACCCGTCAGAGTTGCCAGGTCAATCATTGCCGCTGGCTTAAAGCGCTGCCCGTATCCCAGCGCGTCGGCCAGGATCAGGCGTCCCTCGGCGTCAGTGCTGATGACCTCGATGGTCTTGCCAGTGATGCTGGTCAGCACATCGCCGGGCTTGTAGGCCGTTCCGCTGGGCAGATTTTCCGTCGCCGGAAGCAAGCCAATCACCCGCCTCGGCAGCCCCAGAGCGGCAATGGCTTTTACCGCAGCCAGCACCGCCGCGGCACCGGCCATATCGCCCTTCATCATCTCCATACCCTGGTCGGGTTTCAGTGAGATGCCGCCACTGTCAAAAGTGATGCCTTTTCCCACCAGCACCAACGGCGCGCCCGCCTTCCCTTTGGGCTTGTATTCCACCACGATGAACCGCGCTTCCTGGGCGCTGCCCTGGGCCACACCGAGCAAGGCTCCCATTCCCAGCCGGCGCATCTCCTCCGGACCAAGCACTTCACAGCGCAGGCCACTCTCACGCGCCATCTGGCGCGCCTGCTCGGCCAATGCGCTGGGAGTAATATAGTTGGCCGGCTCGTTGGCCAGGTCTCTGGCCCAGTTCACCGCGGAGGCAACGGCCTGCCCAGCACGGATTCCGGCCTCGGCTGCGGCCCTGGCCTTGCTGCCGTCCAGCAGAACCAGCACTTTCTCCAAGGGTTTGGTCTCGTGCGGCTCTTTTTCGGTGCGGTGGAGGTCGGTGCGATAGCCGGCCAGGATGGCGCCCTCGGCCAACGCTTGAGCAGCTGCTTCGACCTTGAGCCTGTTTCCATCTTCCGGAACCGCCGTCGTGTAGCTGGTCACCCCGATGGAGACGGCCTTGCGCGCCGCTGCGGCCGACGCCAGCAGAACGCGCTCTGTGTCCAGTTCAGCGCGCTTCCCCAGCCCGACCAGCAGAACGCGCTTGACCTTGTTGGCACCGGGGTATACGACTGACGTTTCCCCCTTGGTACCCCGAAAATCACCCCAGGAAAGCAGGTCAGTAATCCTGCCGCCAAGCGCCGAGTCGAGTGCCGCCGCCGCCCCGGTCAGCTCCTTCTCCTCCTCGAACAGGCCCACCACTGCCAACTCGGAAGCTTCTTTCGCAATCGAGCCGATCTTTGCTTCGATGAGCATTCATCACTCCTCTACCTGATTTTCGTTGGCCTTAGCTCAAACAGATGACCGCCCCGGCCACGGAACTAACGATCAGCAACTGTCCCAGCACATACGTGGTCCAGATAACATCGTTCACACCGGGCCAATCATGCCCTTGAACCTGCCAGTTACCAAGAACGAGGTCCGAAATCACAAACAGAGCTGCCCCGAGGCCTGCTGCAGCGAGGCGAGTCGCCAACACGGACAGATTCAGTGCCAGGCTCGTCATCACCGCAATCACCAGCGCATAGCCCAGGCTGCCCAGATTGATCACTTTGCTGCCACCCGGTTTGCGGATGTAGTGGTTCCAGGCCCACAGCACAAACACCCCCAACGGCACCAGCCAGAGCAGCAAGTACCGACACCCGTCGGAGGTCAGTTGCAGGGACAGGAAGCAGAATGCTCCCGAGTAGAGCAGATGGCCAGCCCCGAATGCCGCCATTCCGCAAACCAGCCGATTGGGCACTCGCACCAGCCGCGCCATAATCAGGTCACCCACGAAACCGCACAGCATGCCGAGGAAGATCAAGGCGGCGTATAGCTCGGCCGCATGGTCCCAGGCTCCCAGAACCAGGTGAATCAGCGCAGAGATGACCAGGATGCCCGACAGGCCGATACGCAGGGCGCGGGGAAGCCGACCGGTGCGCTCTTCATTCGGCTTGCCCAGGAGCAGACCACCGGCAAGTCCGGCCAGAACAAGCGCCGCCAGGACATACACTATGCGAGCTGTACCCGCCTCATAGGGAAGTGTTAGCATAGCTGACTAGAGCAGACTCACGGGATCTACGTCCACTTGCCACCCCTCCGGAAAGTCTCCACTCTCAAGAATACTGGCCGGGCTGGCACCGCGCAGGACAATCTGCCAGCGATAGCGGCCGCGGATACGCTCGAGAAAGCATGGCGCCGGGCCAATCACATCCACATCCGGCACCCCTTGACGTGCAATTCGGTCTCGGAGTTGATCGGCCAATCGTTTGGTTTCTGCAGCACATCTGTCCACGTTCGCATGGACAAACAGCAAGCGCACCAGTTGGCCATAAGGAGGATAGCCTTGCTGGCGACGGAACTCGAGCTCTTCGTGGTAAAAGGCCTCATAATCGTGCCGGCTCGCTGCCTGAATGGCATAGTTGTCTGGAGCATAAGTCTGCACGATCACCCTTCCGCCCAGTGAGCTCCTTCCCGCTCGTCCTGCCACCTGAGTCAAGAGCTGGAACGTTCTCTCCCCCGCCCTCAGGTCTGGCAGGTGCAGGGCGGTGTCGGCGGTCACTACGCCCACCAGCGTCACCAGCGGCAGATCGAGGCCCTTGGCGATCATCTGCGTTCCGATGAGCACATCGGCCTTGTGAGCCACGAACTGGTCCAGGATCTCCTCGTGGGCGTCCTTGCCGCCAGTAACGTCCCGATCCCAGCGCAGGATGCGCGCCTGGGGGAACAGCTCCCGTACGAGCTGCGCTACCTTCTCGGTTCCGATGCCAAAGTAGCGAATCCGTTCGCTATCGCAACGGGGACAGCGCGATGGTGCAGGAACCCTGAGGTTGCAGTGATGACACAGCAGAGCGTTCGTGTCACCATGATGGGTCAGCACCGCGCTGCAGCGCGGACATTGGACAACGTAGCCGCAGTCGCGACAGAGCACAAAGCTCGCTGTTCCGCGTCGGTTCAAGAAAAGAATGACCTGCTGCCTGGCCGCCAGCGTTGCTGCCATCGCGCGTTGCAGCGAGCGGCTGAACGGGCTGCGATTCCCGGCCCGAAGCTCGGCTCTCAGGTCGACCACCTCGACTGGCGGCAGGCCCGTCTCGCGCGGTGCCGCAGGCGCACCGACGTGCTTGCCCTCTCCGCTGACAGGCATCGTACCTGCCCCCGCGGGACGGATCATGGGCTCGTGCCCTACCACACGACGGGGCAGACGCAGCAGCCTGAACTCGCCCCTCTTGGCACGGTAGTAGGAGGTGACGTCAGGCGTCGCTGTACCGAGGACCACCGTTGCTCCCGTCAGCTCACCCAGCTTGATCGCCACATCTCTGGCGTGGTAGCAGGGCATCTCTTGCTGTTTGTAGGTCCATTCGTGTTCCTCATCCACTACCACCAACTTGGGGCGCAGCAGGGGGGCAAAGAGAGCCGAACGGGGCCCGATGACCACATCGGCTTCTCCTGCCCTGATGCGTCTCCACTCGTCATAGCGTTCTCCAACCGCCAGCCGGCTGTGAAGCACGGCCAGGCGTTGACCAAATCGTGCGGCAAAGCGGCGAATGGTTTGTGGTGTCAGCGAGATCTCCGGAACGAGCACGATTCCCTGCCCGCCTGCGGCCAGCACCTGCTCCAGCGCCCTCAGGTAGAGCTCGGTCTTGCCGCTTCCGGTAACACCGTGCAAGAGAAAAACGGTCGAATCGACCCTCTGCAGCGCCTGATCGATCTCGTGCCAGGCGGCTTCCTGGTCAGCGGTGAACTCGGGCCTTACCGAAGAAGCAAAGGCTCGCCCGGCCAACGGGTCGCGTCGGATCTCGCGCTCTTCCAGGCGGACCAGGCCACGCTTCGCCAGCGCGCGGACCGCTGTCGCCGGATTTCCCGTGGCCTCGCTCAGGTCGCCCAGCGCCACCTGCACTGGATAACCAGCGCTCGAGCCCAGCTCAAGCAGGTACGCCAGCAACCGTTTCTGTTGTAGTGCTTTCTCGAGCGCAGCGACGGCCTCGGGCTGAGGGGGCGCCTCGAGGCTGACCACTCGCTCCAGCTTGGGCTTGACTCCGGCCCTGCCAGCCAGGGGCTCTTTCCGCAGCAATCCCCGGCGCACCAATCGGTCGACCCAGGCTCGCACGTCACCTGGCGCAAACCTAGCCGCAAGATGAGTGAGACGCGACGGTCCACCGCTACGAAGATAGTCTACCAGCCCCTGTTCGCCTGCACTCAGCGCTACTTCTGCGGTGGCGTCGTCGCGCAGGCTCACGCTCCACTCAGGCGTCCAGCTCAGCTCACGGGGGAACATGCTCCACGCCACACGATGCAGAGGGGTTCGGTAGTAGCCGGCGATCCAGCGCATCAGTGCCAGTTGGTAGGGCCTGAGCACCGGTTCAGGATCGATGAGCGCGAGCAGGGGTTTGGTTCGCTCAACAGGAGAAGATTCCGCCCGGCCCAGTACGATTCCAGGCAGCTCTCGCCGGCCGAAGGGAACCCACACCAGGTGCCCCGGCAGGACCTCCATTCCCTCCGGGATCTCATAGTGGAATCCTTGGAGATGGGGGGACTGGTCAACCTCAGAGGCCGCCACCTCTCCCGTTCTCGCAGTGCTGCCACCGGGAGAGTGTACTACCACCTGCGCAAATCGCATCCCTGCTGCCACGGTCATCACGACTCTGTTCTTACAACGTGGTTACGATCGCATCAGAGCCGCTGCCGCGTAGCCCACCACAGAGCTCCGGTCGCCGGTGACATCGCCCGAGTTCATGTACTTGAGCAGCACTGCCCGGTTCGCTCTGAGCCTGAGGGCGGCGATCATCACCGCCATTACCGGGCCGGCGCCGCAGGCCTCGCCGCGGTCTGTTTCCACCGCATGAGCCAGCCCCTCAGCGTCGAGGGCCACGATATGCCTGACGATCTCCTGATCCAGGTGAACCGCGGCCTCGTAGCGATGAAAATGCGATAGGTCCGTGCTGGCGATCAGCAGCACCGGCTCGGTTCCAATCACCTCCGCCAGGGCCACACCCAGCTCAGCCGCCGACTGCTTGTCCTGGTCACCCATCATGATCGGCGTCAGGCTGAACTCTCCCAGAGTGTGCTGCAGGAAGGGCAGTTGGATCTCCAGCGAGTGCTCCAGATCCTCGCCGACGCTGTTGATCCGCTGTCGTACTGACAGAGCTTGCACCATCTCACGGTTCACGGGAACCAGCCCCAGCGGCGTCTCATAGTACGCCTTGTCCGTGACGGCCAGGGTGCCCACGTACATTCGATGGACCGGCGAAACCACAACCACCCGCTTGAACTGGCGTCCCTTCAACTGGGCGTAAG
>Ga0116142_10003989_pt1 | contig 14391 bp, 7 predicted proteins | sample AD_UKC033_MetaG_FD_89785 | JGI IMG/M metagenome (GOLD analysis project Ga0116142, IMG submission 89785) | Active sludge microbial communities of municipal wastewater-treating anaerobic digesters from USA - AD_UKC033_MetaG | ecosystem: Engineered > Bioreactor > Anaerobic > Digestate | place: USA... | reverse complement strand
GGGGAGCAATGCTGCCTGGTGGATGGATGCTACGCTCTGCGTGTGTTCGACAGCGCGGGTGATGGCATGACCACCGGAGGGTATGCCATGAAACTCGGAGGTGCGGACGATGTGCGCATCATTGACAACGTGGCCAATGGCCAGTTCACCTCGGTGAGCGCCATAGCCGGTGGCCAGGGCTTCTGCCTGCCTGTTGGTGAGGATCGGGTGATCTTCGCACACTGCGATCGTGAGTTCTGGGTAGCCAACCAGTATGTGGTGGCCACCGCCAATGAAGCGGTCAGTGCGACCTGGGTGCCCGGCGGTTCCAATGCGGTTCAACCGAGCAATAGCGGTTATGAGTTCTGGATCTTCGACCCGAACGGCACATACAGCTACCGCAAGTTCCGTAGCCACAATGTGAGTGATGGTTTCTCTCCAGCTTCAGCGACGAGGGCCTGCCACATGAAGATCAACAACTGGTACAACACACCGACAACACCGTTGATCCCGGAAGGTGTGCTCATGAACATCCGCATCCGTGGTCGTGTGGCCGGGGTGAACTTCCCCTTCGGTCCGGCCTGCAGGTTCAAGGTGGACGCGGCCCTGGCACAGTGCCCGCCGACCACTCTGGTGAACACGCCGACCATGGCTGAATTCTCCTGTGGTGTGCTGAAGCCGTTCGGTACGAACACCTCCAAGATCTACGCTTGGTCCCGTCCCGGCGCGAACCGTTATCAGTTCGAATTCACCGTACCGGGTGAGGGGGACTTCGTCAAGGTGGTGACCAGGAACAATAACGTGTGCATCCTCAACTGGACCGACATGCCGCTCGTGCCGGGCATCACATACGATGTCCGGGTCCGGGTGAGCGTGGACCAGGGAGCGACCTGGTGTCCATGGGGTACAAGCTGTCTGGTCACCATCATAGGAGCTGGAACGGCCGGTATCGCAGCTGAGCCTGGTGCTATGATGGGGCCGGTCGGTGCGATGCCTGTCGAGGTGACCGCCTGGCCGAACCCGAACAATGGCGAGCGCCTCTCCCTCTCCGTCCGGAACCTCGAAGCTTCCGTGGAGATGCTTGGTCTGGAGTTGTATGACCTCACGGGTAAGCGCCTCCTGAACACCATGGCGCAGGTTCAGGCCGGATCGGTATCGACCGGTGTGGACCTGGCTGGAATGGGCAGCGGTGTGTATCTGCTTCGTATCACCGCAGGTGATCTGGTGCGTACGGAACGCATCGTGATCCAACGTTGATCGCACCCGGAAGGGATAGTACCACCGGGGCCGTCTCGCAAGAGGCGGCCCCGGTGCTTTCAGGGTATTCGGCTGATCCATGGTCGCGATGGGATGGTCATGGTCCTCGCGGATGAAAGGCGGGGCGGTGGGTGCCGCATCTGCAGATTCCGATAGCGGGGATACGTCGGGACCGTCGATACCTTTTCGAAGGCCGGGCCCAGCGATCCCGGGCATCCAATGAGCCGCAGGAGGACTGCCGTAGAATGATGTGGGTCAATTAACGATGGTCGTTCCAGCTGGAATACCTGCTTCCGGGTATGGTGGCCCAGAACAGCCCTCGGGAACTTCGTCTTGTCATTCTGAAGGACATGTGTGGGCGGAGGATCCAGGACACACGCGACGAACGACAGGCCAAGGTCGCATTTATCATCGCCTCCGCGACCCATCTATTCCTTCTTCATGTATTGTCTTCCAGAGACATGTAGGTCGGCTCGGCGAAGCGTCCTGAGCGAACGCCTCTCGGCCGGATCCCGGGACCAAGGCGAAGTCCATGGTCCCGGCGATCATTCCATCCAGCCGGAAAGAGAAAGCCCTCCGCAAGGGAGGGCTTTCCATGAAGAGGGTGGTATCTCAGTAGTAGACAAGGCGGCGGACCTTGGTCACATGCTTCGCGAGCCGGATCACCTGCTTCGTGTAACCGAACTCGTTATCGTACCAGGCGTACAGTACAACGCTCTTACCGTCCGGCGCAACGATGGTGGCATTGCTGTCGAACACACTGCAACAGGTGTCACCGATGATGTCACTGCTCACCAATTCGGGATCCACTTGATAGTGGATCTGATTGACCAGGTCACCGACGAGCGCCGCGTTCCGGATCATATCGTTCATGCCTTCCAGACCTCCTTCGACGGGCTTCTTCAGGGTCAGGTTCATGATGGCGAGCGAACCATTCGGGGTCGGTACGCGCACAGCGTTGGCGGTCAACTTGTCCTTCAGGCTTGGGATGGCCTTGGAGACCGCGGTTCCGGCTCCGGTTGAGGTGATCACCATGTTGATGGCGGCGCTGCGGCCCCGGCGCGGTCCCTTGTGATAGTTGTCCAGAAGGTTCTGGTCGTTGGTATAGGCGTGGACCGTTTCGATATGGCCTTTTTCGATGCCCAGGTTGTCCTCCACGACCTTCAGGATCGGACAGATGGCGTTGGTGGTGCAACTGGCCGCGCTGAACACCTTCTCGTTCTCGATATCCAGTTCCTTGTGGTTGATGCCGTACACGATGTTCGGTACCTCTTTGCCGGGTGCGGTCAGCAGGACCTTGGCCACGCCCTTGCTCTTCAGATGCCGTTCCAGGTCAGCACGCTTCGTGAAGGCACCCGTGTTGTCGATCACCAGGGCATTGTTGATGCCGTATTGTGTGTAATCGATGTCCTCCGGGTTCGAGGCGGCGATCAGTTGGACCTGCTGGCCATTGATGATGATCTGTTTGTTCGGGACGTCCTCGATCACGGTACCCTTGAAGGACCCGTGCACACTATCATTCCTCAACAGCGCCGCCCGCTTGACGATCTCGGCATCCGTCAGTGTGCGTGTCACGATGGCCCGAAGCCGCAGCTGCTGGCCCTTTCCGGCCTGTTTCACCAGTTCACGCGCGGCGATACGACCGATGCGACCGAAGCCGTAAAGGACCACGTCCTGGGGCTTGAAGGTGTGCTTGTCCTGTCCGATGAAGCCGCTCAGGTGATCGTTGAGGAAGTCGGTGATCGACTTCTTTCCGGAATTCATGTATTCATGAGTGAGCTTGCCGATGTCGATCTTGCTGGGTGCAAGGTCGAGATCGAGGAGGACGCGCGCCACATCGGCCGTGGTGTGCACGTCGATGGGCTTCTTCACCACCTGTTCGGCATACTTGAAGAGCTTGATCACTTCGGAGATGCTGATATCCAGGAGGTGGTTGCGGAAGAACACGAGTTCAACACCTTTACCGTACATCAACTGGCCCACCGAGTTGATCAGGTCCACGGCGGCACGTTCACGATCCACATGTTCCTTCAGTCCGGCTTCATATCCGGTTGCAGCGACGGTCTCCATTAGCGGGTTTTGAGTGGGGGATTGGGGGTTGAGGAAAAACAAAAGGGGGCCGTGAAGCCCCCTGTTCGATCAGCCCAAGTAGGCTTTGAGCAATTTGCTCCGGCTCGTGTGTCGCAGTCGTCGGATGGCCTTCTCCTTGATCTGGCGCACACGCTCCCGGGTCAGGTCGAATTTGGCGCCGATCTCTTCCAGGGTGAGCCCGTGGTTGATGCCGATACCGAAGAAGAGCTTCACCACATCGCGCTCGCGTTCAGTGAGGGTGCTCAGGGCGCGTTCGATCTCCTTCGCAAGGGATTCATTCAGCAGCAGTCGATCGGCCGGTGCGCTGTCGTTGTTGGGCAGTACGTCCAGCAAACTGTTGCTCTCACCTTCCACGAAGGGGGCATCCATGCTGATATGGCGGCCGCTCACCTTCATGGTGTCGCTCACCTTTTCGGCTGGCAGGTCCAGGAAGGTGGCCAGTTCATCGGCACTGGGCGGACGTTCGTACTCCTGTTCCAGCTTGGCAAAGGCCTTGTTGATCTTGTTCAAGCTGCCGACCTGGTTGAGCGGCAGACGCACGATACGGCTCTGCTCGGCCAAGGCTTGGAGGATGCTCTGGCGGATCCACCACACGGCGTACGAGATGAACTTGAAACCGCGGGTCTCGTCGAAGCGCTGCGCGGCCTTGATCAGACCGAGGTTGCCCTCATTGATCAGGTCGGGGAGGCTAAGGCCCTGGTTCTGGTACTGCTTGGCCACGGACACCACGAAGCGCAGGTTGGCCTTCACCAGTTTCTCCAGCGCCAGCCCGTCACCTTCCTTGATGCGTCGGGCCAGTTCCACCTCCATATCGGCGGTGATCAGGCCTTCTTTGCCGATCTCCTGCAGGTACTTGTCCAGCGACTGGCTTTCCCGGTTGGTGATCGACTTGGTGATCTTGAGCTGACGCATCCTGGATGCCATACGCGAGGTGTCTTTTTGGGTGGATCCGAATAAGTTGACGGTCCCTTCAAGGCAAGGTCACTTACCCGGTCGGGCTGCGAAGGTACGACCCCCCACCCGTATGGGACAAGCCCACGGTCAGGTGAGGGGTCGATCCGGCAGGGGGGCAAGGGAATGGTCAGAGACCCAGGCCGTAATAGGCACGTGTGCCATTCGGGTAGACACCCTCTACCAGCACCCCTCCACGTTTGTTCTCCAACAGATCGGCCAACTGAGTTGGATCCGTCACGTCCTGCTGGTCGATCCGGGTGATGATGAAGCCCTCCTTGATACCGCTGCTACGGAACTTCCCTCCGTTGATGGCCTTCACCTTGACCCCGTTCCCGAGCCCGAGGGACTTCAGCTCCGCCGCGGAGACCGTGGAGAATTCGGCGCCGAGGGAGGCTGATCCGATGCTACGGGTGTTCACGGCAGCCACCGTAGTGCCCTCCTTGCCGCGCAGGGTCATGTCGAACACCTGTTCCCGTCCCTTCCGCAGGATCGTTACCGGCACGTTGTTGCCCGGCCGGAACTTCCCGACCTGTTCCTGCAGCTGCGGAACGTTGTTGACCTCGATGCTTCCGACCTTCACGATCACGTCCCCGGCCTGCATGCCAGCCTTCTGAGCGGCACCTCCGTCGGTGATCCCATTGACATAGACCCCACGGATCCGGTCCAGTCCCACTTCGTCGGCCAACTTCTGGTCCATATCCCGGATGCTGACCCCGATGTAGGCACGCTGGACGCTTCCGAATTCGAGCAGGTCGTTGGCCACCTTGCGCACGATGTTGGAAGGGATGGCGAAACTGTAGCCGGAGTACGCACCCGTGGTGCTCGCGATCGCACTGTTGATCCCCACGAGCTGTCCCTGTGCGTCAACAAGCGCGCCGCCACTGTTCCCGGGATTCACGGCCGCATCGGTCTGGATGAAGGATTCGAGCGGTATGATGTCCCGAGCAGCGTCGTATTGGAGCAGGTTGATGTTCCGTGCCTTGGCACTTACGATCCCAGCGGTGACCGTGCTGGTCAGGTTCATCGGGTTCCCCACGGCGAGCACCCATTCCCCGACCCTGACCTCGTCACTATTGCCGTACGGTACGGTGGCCAGGTCCTTGGCGTCCACCTTCAACAGGGCCAGGTCGGTACCCGGGTCCCGGCCGACCACCCTGCCTTCCAGCATGCGTCGGTCGTTCAGGTGCACCTGGATCTTGTCAGCGTCATCGATCACATGGTTGTTGGTAACGATGTATCCGTCACTGCTGATGATCACGCCACTGCCGGCCCCTTGACGCAGCTGCTGTTGCTGCGGCGCACGGTATCCCCAGAAGAAATCGGCAAAGGGATCGCGCACGTTCACGGCGGTCTCCGTGGTCACATGTACCACGGCGTTCACCGTGTTCTCCGCGGCATAGGTGAAGTCCAAGGCCATGGCGGAACCACCATCCGGGGTGGGGAGGTTCACGAAACGGACGGGTGGCGGAGCGGTGTCCGCTCGGCCCGGTTCGATCGTGTCCTTGGTAAGGGCTTGATGTCCCGCAAGCGCGAGCACTGCACCGGCGAGGCCCATGGCGAAGTATCCGATAGCTCGTTTCATGGTGTCATTTGGATTCGGTTCCCACGGTCAAAGTTCGTACCGCTGTCATTGATATGAACGCATTGTCAGTCCCATCGTGTCGCGTTGTCGCGTTAAGAAATGTTGATCAGAGAGTACCCCATCGCAAGAGCGCAGTGAATGCAACGGCAGGTGTTCGTCCGTTCCGGAACACCGCGCACCCCGGACTTCGCGTTGGTGCCTCCGCGGTCGCCGCGTCGTGGCAATGCCCGCCTTGGACGGTCAGCAACGCCCGATATTTGTCCAACGATGGTACTGCACTTCGCCAAGTGGCATGGCACAGGGAACGATTTCATCCTGGTGGATGACCGGACCGGCACCTTCGCCGCTTCCGATGAGTTGGTGCAGAGGCTCTGTGATCGTCATTTCGGGGTCGGGAGCGATGGACTGATCCTGATCCAAGCTCCACGGGAACGTGGGACCCGATTCCACATGGAGTTCTTCAATCCCGATGCCAGCCGCAGTTTCTGTGGGAACGGCAGCCGATGTGCCTTCGCCTTCTGGAGCGGGTTGAACGGTGGTGTGGCAGAAGCCTCGTTCACCGCGATCGATGGCTTGCATATGGGTGAGTGGCGGGAGGAGCTGGTGTCGGTCACCTTGCAGGATGTCAAGCGGCTCGTACATGCATCGGATGGTCCGAACGTGGACTTCGTGCATAATGGATCACCGCATGAAATGGTCTGGGTGGATGACCCCGCGACCGTGGCTGTCCCGATCGAGGGGCCACGCAGGCGCCATGCGCCGGCCCATGCACCCGGGGGCACCAACGTCAACTTCGTAAGGGCCCGGAACGGTGTGGTGGAGATGCGGACCTACGAACGAGGTGTCGAGGCGGAGACCCTGAGTTGTGGGACGGGTGTGGTGGCCGCTGCCCTCAGCGCCCTGGTGCGCGGGCAGGCACGGGTACCGGTACCGGTCCTGACGCCGGGCGGGGCGTTGTCCGTTGAAGCGGTGCTTGCCGGTGATGGCGCTGTTCAGTTGCGCTTGATCGGCCCTGTGGTCGAGGTCTTCACCGGTTCCATCCCCATCTGACGCATGACGAAGCGCGGACGCATGGCAGGTGGGGTCTTCTTCCTCGTGCTCATCATCATTGGTGTGGTCGCATTCTGGACCTGGTCGAGGTTGACCGGTCCGGTCACACGATTCGCCTCGGATAGCGAGGTGCTGTTGATAGCACGCGGGGCGGATCTGTCACAGGTCATCGACAGTTTGAAAGCCATCGGCGCCGTCCAGGACGAAACGGCCTTCCGCTGGCTATGTGACCGTAAGAACTACACGGCCAAGGTGAAGCCGGGCCGGTACCGCATTCCGAACGGCATGAGCATGAACGCGCTCGTCAACAAGTTGCGGTCTGGCGAACAGGAGCCAGTGCGTGTGACATTCAACGGTATCCGCCGACTTCCGGAACTCGCAGGCAAGCTTGGACGGGCACTGGAGCCGGATTCAATAGCCTTCCTGGAGGCATTGATGGACCGTGGGATACAGAAGAAGGCGGGTTACACGCCAGAGACCTTCATCGCCGCCTTCGTTCCCAACACCTACGAGCTATGGTGGACCACCACTCCCGATCAGTTCATCGTTCGGATGGGGAAGGAGCATGATGCCTTCTGGACGACGGAGCGAAAAGCGAAAGCGGTGGCGATCGGGCTCTCTACAGTGGAGGTGGCCACCTTGGCTTCAATAGTCCAGGCGGAAACGGTGAAGCGTTCGGATGCACCGCGGATCGCCGGGGTCTATCTCAACCGCCTGCGCATAGGGATGCCCTTGCAGGCCGACCCCACCTTGAAGTTCGCCTTGGGCCTGGACAGCATCAGCCGCGTGCTCAATACTGACAAGGAGGTGGCCTCACCCTACAACACCTACCTGAACACGGGGCTGCCACCGGGTCCGATCAACATGCCTGAGACCGGCATGATCGATGCGGTACTGGACGCCGAGGACCATGACTTCCTTTATTTCTGTGCACGCGCCGACCTCAGCGGCTATTCGGATTTCAGCCGGACCTATGACCAACACCTGGTGAACGCACGGAAGTACCAGCGGGCATTGAACGCCCGGGGGATCTACCGGTAGGTGTCGACATCGCAGCCGCGGGCAATGGACCTCTAAAGAAGGAGGTCCTAAATTCGCCACCTCATTTTTCCAGCAATGACCAAGATCAAGTTCGGTACCGACGGATGGCGTGCGATCATCGCGGATGACTTCACCGTTGATAACGTGGCACGCGTGAGCGTGGCAGTGGCGCAATGGGTGAAGAAGAACTTCCCGGACTCACCCAGCATCGTGGTTGGGCATGATTGCCGCTTCGCCGGGGAGCTATTCGCGGATACGGCCACGAAGGTGTTCATCAGCAACGGGATCCGCGTTCACCTTGCCAGAGGCTTCGTCAGTACACCGATGGTGAGCCTGGGTGCCTTCAATACGAAGAGTGCCATGGGTGTGATCCTTACGGCCAGCCACAATCCGCCCAGCTATAACGGTTATAAACTGAAGGGCATCTATGGTGGCCCGCTGATCCCCGAGCATGTGCAGGAGGTGGAGGACCTCATACCGGACCATCACGGACTTGACCTTGCCAGTATCGATCTGGTGAAGACGAAATCGGATGGCCTGATCAAGGATATCGACCTTGAGACCATGTACGTGGATCACGTCGAGGCCAACTTCGATATGAAGGCCATCCGCGAGAGCGGACTTCGTTGGGGATATGACGCGATGTACGGCGCGGGCCAGAACGTGATCAAACGCATCCTGCCGCAGGCAACGATGCTGCATTGCGAGCACAACCCATCGTTCATGGGGCAGGCCCCGGAGCCGATCGACAAGAACCTGCAGGAGTTCAGCAACCTGATCAAGAAGGGTGGGATCGACTGCGGCCTGGCCACCGACGGCGATGCGGACCGCATAGGCCTTTACAACGGCAAGGGTGAGTTCATCGATTCACATCACATCATCCTGCTCTTGATCCACTACCTGGTGAGGTACAAGAGGTTCACCGGAAAGGTGGTGGTGGCGGTGAGCACCACTCCGAAGGTGAAGAAGCTCTGTGCCCACTATGGCCTGGACTACCAGGTGACCAGGATCGGTTTCAAGTGGATCTGCGGTATCATGATCAACGAGGATGTGCTGTTGGGCGGGGAGGAGAGCGGGGGCATCGCCATCAAGGGGCACATTCCGGAGCGCGACGGCATCTGGATGGGGCTTACCATCTGGGAGTTCATGTCGAAGAGCGGCAAGAGCCTGGACGACCTGATCGAAGAGGTGTATGCCATCGTGGGGCCGTTCAAGTACGAGCGCAACGACCTGCACATCAGCGAGGCCTTGAAGCAGGAGGTGCTGAAGAACTGCACGAACGGTGCGTACAAGACCTTCGGCGACTACGCCGTGAAGAGCGTCGAAACGATCGACGGCTTCAAGTTCCACATGGACAAGGACCAGTGGATGATGATCCGTGCAAGCGGTACGGAGCCGGTGCTGCGCTGCTATGCGGAGTCTGACACATTGGAGAACGCCCGCAAGATCCTCAGCGCCACGCGCGCCACGATCGGTGCCTAACGTTTGACGAAACGGGAGCGTGCCAGGATATCACCCAGCTCATCATACAACAGGATCGTGTAGGTTCCCGTGGCGAGTTGCTGCAACGGTTGGCCGGTGATCCCATCTCCGGTGGTCGCGGCCTCCATCGCCGCGCGTCCCAGGGCATCCAGAACCACCACGCGGTGCACCGGTCTGTCCAGTGGGCTCCAGAACAGGGCATCATCGACCGGTACGGGATAGATGAACGCCTGACGACCACTGCGGCGCACCGCCACAACGGGGGAGAACTCCTCCGTCATATCCCGATCCACCATACGCAGTCGATAGTACGTGAGTTCGACCGGTGCATTCCGATCCAGGAACTCGTAGGTCCGGAGCCCCGTGCTGTTGCCACCGGCATCCACACTGCCCACCGGGGTGAAGTCGCTTGCGTTCGTCCCGCGTTCCACGATGAAGTGACTGCTGTTCCTTTCGGAAGCGGTGGCCCATTCGATCAGGTTCCCTTCTGACCGAGCGGTGCCTTCGATGCTCACCAGTTCGATGGGCAGCACGCCAATGTCACCGACCGCCGAGGCATAGCCATAGAACCAGCGGCTGAACCGTTGACCGTCGATGGACTTGTGCATCGGGTACTCCACCCGGACGCGCCATTTGTTCCGGTAGAAGCCGGGGATCTTTGGGACGACCTCCTTGATCTGGAAGCCGGTCAACCCGAGATCCGTGTATGCAGCGCTGATGCCCGTGGCTGAAACACTGTTCGTGATAGGGCTGCCGCTATAGGGCTGTCCTTCGTGGACCACTTCCCATTGAAGACGACCCGGGGTCCGCTGGATGTGGCTGCGGGCCCGATGGCCGATACCGAAGAAGTAATGGTCATCGGGGTCCTGGCCGTTCGTTGCGAGCGGGAAGGTCAGGTCCACCATGTACTGGCGCGTGAGCCTGTTGTAGGCGAGCCCATTGTTGCCACGATAGGTCCGGAACATGCCCTCGTTCGCCAGCGTGGGCGATGCGTTCGGGGAGCCGACGATCACATCGCTGTATCCATCCCCGTCGTGATCGCCACCACCAGCGACGGCCGTGCCGAACCCTTCCCCGGCAATGTTCATCTCCAATGCCTGGAAATTCGTGGTGCTGATCCCGGTGGTCCCGCCGAGGTAAACGAAGGCCATGCCTTCTCCTGCTTCGCCATTCGTGGATCCCGGCGCACCAACGACCATGTCCGCATAGCCATCACCGTTCACGTCCCCTGCCTCTGCAACACTGGACCCAAGCAGTGCGCCGGCCGAATTGCTCTGGATGATATTGCTTCCCAGGAAGCCGCTGACCGCCCCGTAGTACATCTGCACGTAGCCTTCATCGGCTTCCGGGCTACTGAAACCCGGTCCACCTGCAGCCACATCGAAGTAGCCATCGCCGTTCACATCACCGATCCCCGCCACGGAGGTGCCCAATCGCCTGCCCGCCGAATTGCTTTCGGCTGAGGTCAGTGGATTGGTCGGGAGGTTCTGCAGCGCGCCGAGGTATACGTAGAACGCACCTTCCAGTGCCTGGCCATTGGATAGGTCCGGTGCACCGATGATGGCATCGGAGAATCCGTCGCCATTCACGTCACCTGCCGTACAGACCGCCGCACCGAACCGGCTGCCAGGTATCGGAGCATCATAGATCACCGGGGTGGTCACCAGACCTGATGCGGAGCCTTGGTACACGAAGACCTGGTCATTGCCGGGTGCACCTACAAGTACATCGGAGTATCCATCGGCATTGTTATCGCCTGCCTTGAAAACGGCGGAACCGAACAGGGAACCGGAGGTTCCTGAGAGTGTCAGGACGGGCACTGCGCCTAGACCAGCCGCACTTCCGTGATAGATGTACGCATTGCCCACGCCATTGCTTTGTGGGGCACCGATCACCACGTCGGCATAACCGTCGCCGTTCACATCGCCGGCACTGGCCACGCTCGTGCCGAACGCAGCACCCGCGATGTTCGTTTCCAGAACAAGGGACGGTCCTGCCGAGGGTCCATTGATGCTTCCATAATGGATGTACGCCAATCCTTCACCAGCCTGCCCGTTCGAAGCGTTCGGTGCACCGACGATGAGATCCGAATAACCGTCGCCGTTCACATCGCCTGCATTGGCGACCGATCGCCCCAGTTGGACATTGGCCGCACCGGATGCCCGGGTGAGCGTGGGGGTGGTGCTCACGTTGTAAGTGCCGCCATGGTAGATATAGGCACGACCACCGGCAGTTCCAGGGGCACCGATGATCATATCACTGTAGCCGTCGCCGTTCACATCACCGGCCGTACCGACCCATTCACCCATTCCTGCATTGGCCACATTGGGCTCATACCTGATGAACGCAGAGGAATTGAGTCCCGTGGGCGAGCCTAGATGCAGGAAGGCAGCACCTTCGTTGCTCTGCCCATTCGTGAACTGGGTGCATCCGATCAGTACATCGCTGTACCCATCGCCGTTCACGTCACCCGCGGTGCTCGCGCTCATGCCGTAGTACAGGTTGGTGGTCCCGCCTTCCAGGATAGTGGCTGGCACCGTGATCACCCCGGCAGCAGAGCCGTGGTAGACGAATGCGACCCCCTCGAACAACTCACCGCCGATGTTGTCCTGCCAGTCGCTGACGACCACATCGCTGTAACCATCGCCATTCACATCCCCTGCTGAGGAGACCGACCAGCTGTTGCGGGTGGAGTATGCCGTGGTGGTGAAGGTTTGGGAGGCGCCGGGATTGAGACCGGCCCCAAAGGCATTGGCAGAGCCGCGGTAGATGTATATCCCGCCGGTAATGGCCGGAGCTGCTGTTGGTATTCTGATCTTATGCGCCCCGACCACCATATCGTTGAACCCATCACCATTCACATCGCCAGCTCCAGCCACCGAAAAGCCGAATTGTGCAGAACCGAAATTCTGTTCGAGCCGATGACGGAAAACCGGGTTGAGCCCGGTGGCTGAGCCGAGGAAGACCCAGACAGCCCCTTCACTGGTACTGGGGTAGGAAGCGAGCCATCCCCCAGCAGCAATGTCACTATACCCGTCTCCATTGATATCCCCGAGTCCCGCCACACTGGAGCCCATGTAGCTCGCCGATGTGTTGGTCTCCAGGACGGCTGATGGAACGGTCGATATCCCGGTAGCCGACCCGTGATAAACGAAGACCGCGCCTTCATTGGGAGTGCCTGCGTTGTTGTTCCAGGAGGAGGCTCCGACGATCAGGTCGCCATATCCATCTCCGTTCACATCACCAGCGCCATCCACCCCGAGGCCGAAGTTGTCGGCCAGTCCAGCCACCCCGGAAGAGAGGGAGACGTTCGGTGCAGCGCCGATGCCGGTGGCGCTGCCGTAATAGACGTAGGCAGCTCCAGGGATGGTCGATCCCGGTGCCGAATTGTCCGCTGGAGCACCCACCACCACATCGCTATATCCGTCTCCGTTCAGATCACCAGCGGAAGAAACACACCGGCCATACTTGTTCACACCGGGCGTGCTGAGCAATCGGTTCACCGTGGTGCTGACCGGGTCCACCGTGACCGGGTAGGTCGCATCCCGATCATCGACCACGATCCGCAATGCATGGCCCGGTCCAGTCGATTCGAACCAGGCCGTCAGCGGCATGCCGCATGCATCCCATGCCTTCAGTCCGCGATAGGTGTGCACGAAACCACCTTCTTGATCGAGGAAGTCGATATCCGTGGCATGAATGACCGGACATAGGTCCGTGCTCAGATCGATCGAAACCTGGAGCGGGCCGTTACCAGGCGGACGACCGTGGATCAGGAAGTCCTGGCGCAGACCTTCCGGCAACAGATGATATCGCACCTCTGAACCAGTGCCGGACCACACCACGGAGGTGTCCGTAGCATGAGATGTGGCACTTGCCCAAGGTGCGGAGAGATCGCCCTCCCGGCCAAAACCTCTCAAGGTGAGCCTGGTTTCCCACACGGGTGCGGCGATGGGGCCACGCAGGATAAGTTCCTGGGGAAGGATGGCGGCCGTCAGGTCCGAGAGCGGGGACCACGCCACGAACCGGTCGGCACCGTCACGCAGGAGCATCCCCTCCGGCTTCATGCCGGAGTTCTCCTCGGTCGCGCCCAAGAGCACGGAACAACTAGCGAGGAGGCCAAGGAGAGCTGTGATGAGGTGCTTCAAAAGTGGGGGTTGGGCCTTGGAGAATAAGATCCGTTGAGGTGATCGGAAAAGCTGACAAAGGTACGACCAAGCCGTCGGAGGCTACCTTTGGTCCGGATGGTCCGGATCGGCGCAACTGCTTGGTTCTCTGTGCTCTGGTGGCTCGTATCGGACATTGGTAAAGTGGCTGGGCAGCAACCCACAATTCCTGCTGGGGGATCCGCTTCCACGGCCATAGACGTACCCCCCCCCGATAAGGTGGCCTCCTGTCGTCTCACAACAGCTTTGCTTTCAGGTGGTTCCATGGTAACCGGACTTGCCTTACTGAACGGGGCGTGGTATACGCAGTACGATCGATCAACGTTCCATTCGTTCGATGATTCCGAGGAGTGGCTGCAAATGGACAAGGCCGGGCACTTCTTCAGTGCCTACACGGTGGGAAACTGGGGTCATGCGGCCTGGGAGCGTTGCGGTACCGGTGAGAAGGAAGCCCTTTTCGTGGGGGGCAGCCTTGGGCTCGTCTTTCTAACTGGGGTGGAGTTACTCGATGGGACCTCCGCGGGCTGGGGCTTCTCCTGGAGCGATATGGCGGCCAACGTGGCCGGAACCGGTCTTTATATGGGGCAGCAGGCCGCATGGGGAGAACAACGGATCACGCCGAAGCTCTCGGCGCATCTTTCGCCCTTCGCGGCCCAACGTCCTGAGCTGCTCGGTGAAAGCCTGGGCGAGCGGATCTTGAAGGACTATAACGGCCAGACCATCTGGCTGAGCGCCAACCTGGAACGATTCGGAACGGAGAGTGGACTGCCGCCATGGCTGAACCTGGCG
>Ga0116142_10003986_pt1 | contig 14396 bp, 9 predicted proteins | sample AD_UKC033_MetaG_FD_89785 | JGI IMG/M metagenome (GOLD analysis project Ga0116142, IMG submission 89785) | Active sludge microbial communities of municipal wastewater-treating anaerobic digesters from USA - AD_UKC033_MetaG | ecosystem: Engineered > Bioreactor > Anaerobic > Digestate | place: USA... | reverse complement strand
GGCTATACAATACCCCTGGTGGCTGATATTCATTTTACCCCGAATGCTGCAGAAATCGCGGCAAGGATTATAGAAAAAGTGAGAGTGAATCCTGGTAATTATGTGGATAAGAAAAAATTTGAACAGATAGAGTACACCAATTCGGAGTATGCAGAAGAGATAGATCGTATCCGGGAACGGTTTACCCCGCTGGTAAAAATATGCAAGGAGTATGGAACAGCTATGCGGATTGGTACAAATCATGGCTCTCTCAGTGATCGGATCATGAGCCGTTATGGTGATACCGCAAACGGTATGGTGGAAAGTGCCATGGAATTTTTACGGATTGCAAGGGCAGAAGCCTATCACAATATTGTACTGAGTATGAAGAGCAGTAACCCGCAGGTGATGGTGCAGGCATACCGGTTGCTGGTAAAGACAATGGCTGATGAATTTGGCGAATGTTATCCGTTACATTTAGGTGTAACGGAGGCAGGTGATGGTGAGGACGGAAGAATAAAGAGTGCTGTTGGTATTGGTACATTATTGGAAGATGGAATTGGCGATACGATCAGGGTATCGTTAACAGAAGATCCTGAATTCGAGATACCTGTTTGTAAAGATTTGGTGAAAAGGTATAACCTTGCTAACTCATCTGAAGGAAGCAGTTCAGTACCCACTTTTTCTAAATTGCCTTATAACCCTTTTGAGTATAAAAGGAGAGAAACATTTCCCATTGATAATATTGGCGGCAGGCATGTTCCTGTAGTAATAGCCGACCTGCATAAGGTAGAGAAAATAACTCCGCAGCACCTGCAAAGTATAGGGTATACATATAACGAAGCAACGGATAAGTGGAATATAAGTGATGCAGCAGCTGATTATATTTTTACAGGTAGCCAGCTATTGAATTTTGAATTACCGGGAACCTTGAAAGTAATTGTTTATCCCGGCGCCTGGATACAGGCAGTTGATAAAACAAAGTATTTCCCCATTTTTGAAGCCGGTGGTTTTGCAGAAGCAGAAATAAAAAGTGATAAACTGAATTTTGTGATGCAGGATTGTTACAGTGATGATACGCCTTTGAATGATTATACATTTTTAGATAGTATAGTCAAAGACCCGACAGTGGTGATCTGTCTGAGCAGTACTAATCGTAATGCAATGCAGTCTGTTCGCAGGATGTTTATGGAGTTGCAAAGCAGAGGTATTAAAAACCCTGTTGTATTGGTTACAGACAGCAACTGGCAAACTCCTGATGAGCATCTGATACATTTTGCTACGGAAACAGGTGCTTTATTTTTGGAAGGGATGGGTGATGGAATCTGCCTGGGCTACAGCAATAAAGCGCAGATGGAAAGTGTAAAAGCAACTGGTCGTACATACCTCGAAGTAAAAGATATCTACCAGTTTACTAATAATACGGCTTTTAGTATCCTGCAGGCCACCAGGACAAGGATCTCAAAAACAGAGTATATCAGCTGTCCAAGTTGTGGTCGTACTTTATTTGATCTGCAGGAGACCACTGCAAAGATCCGGGCCGTTACCAATCACCTGAAAGGGATAAAGATTGCCATTATGGGTTGTATTGTGAATGGACCGGGTGAAATGGCTGATGCCGATTTTGGTTATGTTGGCAGTGGCCCGGGGAAAGTTACTTTGTATAAAGGAAAGGAAGTGGTGAAACGGAATGTAAACAGTGAAGTGGCGGTGGATGAATTAATTAACTTATTAAAGGAAAGTGACGCCTGGATTGATGCATAAATCTGCAGTATGAAAAAAAGACTATGGATCATTGGCTTTTTTATTGCTTTGGTGACAGATATTGTTGGAATACAAACGGAGAATGAAATAATTCAGTATTTATCCAAGCCATTGATCATTCCTTTTTTAGCGGCTTATTTTTTTATTGAAACCGGTAACATAAGCAGCAAGCTGCAGAAGTGGATATTACTTGCATTATTCTTTTCCTGGGGTGGTGATGTATTGCTGATGTTCCAGGGTCAAAGGGATATTTTCTTTTTATTGGGGTTATCTTCCTTTTTACTGGCACATATTTTTTATATCATTTTCTTTTATAAGGTTCGTTTAGCAGAAAAAGTTAAGAGAAGCATATGGCTACTGCTCGTAATAATTATTTATTATGCAGCACTTATTACCTGGTTGTCGCCCTATTTGAATGAGATGAAATGGCCGGTTCGTATTTATGGGGTTGTTATTAGTATCATGTTTATGCTGGCTATGTATATGCTATACATTAATAATAAGAATGCAGGCAAATGGATGATGACAGGCGCATTACTTTTTGTTATTTCTGATTCGGTTCTTGCTGTAAACAAATTTTACCAGGCGTTTGAGGTAGCTGGTATTGTTATAATGCTCACTTACGGGTTAGCACAATTCCTGATTGTTGAAGGGGCAATTCGCTATATCAGGTCATCCAATTAATTTTAACACATGCACAAAACAGATTTTTTAGTTATTGGATCGGGTATTGCAGGGCTGACTTACGCTTTGAAAATGGCCAGTAAATTTCCGGACAAGAAAGTATTGGTGATGACAAAAGCCACAGCAGATGAAACCAATACAAAATATGCACAGGGTGGTATTGCAGTAGTGAATGACCTGGAGAATGACAGTTTTGCAAAGCATATTGAGGATACACTGATTGCCGGCGACGGACTTTGCAATGAGAAAGTAGTGGAAATTGTAGTGAAGGAAGGGCCGGAAAGAGTACAGGAAATTATTGACTGGGGCGCTCAGTTTGACAGAGAAGATGACGGAGAATACAAAAGAGGAAAAGAAGGAGGACATTCAGAGTTTCGTATTCTTCATCACAAAGATGTGACAGGCAAGGAAATGGAAAGAGCTTTACTTGATGCTGTAGCGAGACAGGCCAATATCGAATTCATCAAACATTGCTTTGTAATTGATATTATAACACAACACCACCTTGGATACCTGATCACCAAATCAACACCTGATGTGGAATGTTATGGAGTGTATGTATTAAACCTGGAGACGAACAAGATCGAGAAAATATTGTCTAAAATAACTTTGCTTGCTACGGGGGGCAATGGACAGGTTTACAGAACGACTACTAATCCCTCCATTGCAACCGGGGATGGAGTTTCAATGGTGTACAGGGCAAAAGGAAGAATTGAGAACATGGAGTTTATTCAGTTCCACCCTACTGCCTTATATGAACCTGGTGTAAGGGGGCAGGCTTTTTTAATTACAGAAGCTGTTCGGGGTGATGGGGGAATATTAAGAAACAAAAATGGGGAAGCCTTTATGGAAAGGTATGATGCCAGAAAAGACCTGGCACCCCGTGATATAGTGGCCAGGGCCATTGATAGTGAGATGAAACGAACAGGTACGGAGCATGTATGGCTGGATTGCCGTCATTTCACTAAAGCAAAATTTACTGAACATTTCCCCAATATCTATGAAAAATGCCTGTCAATAGGAATTGATATAACACAACATATGATACCCGTTGCTCCGGCGGCTCATTATAGCTGCGGAGGAATAAAAACAGATGAGTGGGGAAGAAGTTCTATTAAGAGTTTATATGCCTGTGGCGAATGTGCCAGTACAGGATTGCATGGTGCTAACCGTTTAGCCAGTAATTCATTGCTTGAAGCAATGGTTTTTGCACACCGGTGTTTCATTGATGCAGCGGAGAAAGTAAAAGATGTATCGTTTAACGAGTCTTTACCAGACTGGAATGCAGAAGGGACTACTGAACCCAGGGAAATGATTCTGATAACACAAAGTTTGAAAGAACTACAGCTGATAATGAGTGACTATGTAGGTATTGTTCGTAATGACGTCCGTTTACAAAGAGCCTCAAGACGTCTTGACCTGCTTTGGGAAGAAACAGAACAGTTGTATCAAAGCAGTTCTTTATCACCTCAATTGCTTGAGCTTCGTAATATGATCACTGTTGGCTACCTGATTGTAAAAGGTGCCAGCTTCAGGAAGGAAAGCAGGGGATTGCATTATAATACAGATTATCCGGGCAAGAGTCACCTGGTACAGAACATCGTTTTATAGTGGTTATCTTTGCCAGCTATGTATTATGTTGTATATGGGTTTCTCTGGCTTATATCTAAGTTACCTTTCAGGGTATTGTATTTCATCTCTGATGTGATTTATGTGTTTGTATTTTATCTGTTCAAATACCGCAGAGATGTGGTCATGAATAACCTGAATATTGCTTTCCCGGAAAAAGCAGAAAAAGAGCGGCTGAAAATAGCCAGGCAGTTTTACCATAACCTGATTGATACATTTGTAGAGTCGGTTAAGTTCATTTCTATATCGGCCAAAACTGCTTTAAAAAGAAGCTCTGCTGATATTGATCCGATAAATGAACTAATACAGAAAGGATGTAATATTCATGCGATGGCTTGTCACCAGTTTAACTGGGAGTATGTAAATATTCTTTATCCCTTACAGCTTTCTGCTCCGTTTGTTGGTGTTTATATGCCCATTAAAAACAAAATACTGAACCGGATATTTTATAACTTCAGAAAAAAGCACGGGACAGTGCTGGTTTCTGCTACTGAATTCAGAACTAAGATGCACCAGGTTTTTTCAGGTCGTTATGTTTTAGCGCTGGCAGCAGATCAGAATCCGGGAAATCCTGCAAATGCCTACTGGGTAAATTTTTTTGGGAGACCCACACCTTTTGTTACAGGCCCTGCTAAGGGAGCTGTGAAGAATAATACAGCAGTTATCATAGCCGGGTTTAATAGAATAAAACGAGGGCATTATCACTTTGACTGTAAGGTGCTGACAGAATCTGCCTCTCAGTTTACGCCACAGGAGCTTACTGTTATGTATAAAAACGAAGTAGAAAGAATCATTCGCAAGGATCCTTCTAATTATTTATGGAGCCATCGCCGCTGGAAATATGAATGGAAGCCGGAATACGGAAATATCCTGGATTAAACAGCCGCTTATATTCTAAACGGCTGTTTAAAGTTGCATTCAGCTTTTCTTTTTCTTTAATTGGAGATAATCAAGAAAATATATCACTTTTAAAGAAATATTATTATTATCATCTGCCTTCATCGTCCTGTCAAAGTTTTTGAAATAACTTCTCTGGATATGTCCGTCAAAATCTTCTACTGCATTCTTCCATACTATATTAATAAAACTACCGGGAGCAAACTGCCAGGTATAAACCATATCAATATTGAACAAATTAAAATTTTGATTTACCCCGGTGATAAAAGTGGGATTAGCTTTTAATTTTCCATCTGGCTGAAGAAAATAAAACTCTTTATTGTCAACAGTGCTCAGGTAGTGCCTGGCCCTGAAGGTAATTCCCATTTTATTGGTAAAGCTGTATTTGACACTCAGTATGTTCTCAATGGTATTTCTTTTGCGCCTTGCAAAGTTGATATCATTGCTGCCGGGTACATATACAAACCCAACATTATTAAATAACGGGTTGGTATATATATAGTGAGAAACAGTGAGCCGGTTGTTAAACCGGTAATTCTGCCGGAGGCTTATCTCGTAACTGAAGGCATCGTAGAAATTGAAAAAAGTACGGGTAAATAGTTCAGTATTGAAAGAATATTTCTTTGCCATGTTGCTTTCAAACCATCCGCCCAGGACAAGACTGGATCCACGACGGAAAAACCAGCCCTCTTTTCTTGGCTCATAAAAGTCATTGCCACGAAATATAAAATTGGTGAAGGCTCCTACCCACCATAGTTTTTTTGATTGTATGTTCATATTGAAGTTCATATTGGCCTGCTGGTATTGCTGGTCAATATGGCCAATTTGTTTCAGCAATTTGCTGAACCGGAAATTGGTATTGATGAATATCCTGTTGTAAAAACCTTTTGGTTCTGTCCACTTGTAACCAAACCAGTATCCATGATCTAAAAAATTATTATTGGTAAAATAGCCGAGGTCACGATGCGTATAGCGGGTATCAGTCAATTCCTGCCACACATTGAAATTGAAACGACCGCTGGTTTTTCCGACATATAATTGCTGGCTGTAGCCTGTCTCTGTTTTTCCGTTTGAAATGTAACCGATGCGGGAACTTACAGCACTCTTGCCACCTACATTCCACATATTCTTTTTATCATTCAGATCAAATAAAGCGGCAGTAACATTGGCATCATAAGCACTGCCACCCCGCCAGACATTTGTATTCACCAATGTTACACTGGAATTGTTTTTCATAGTCTGGTCTAATACCAGGATATTATAATTGGTCAATGGCTCCACTTCTTTTTTGTATTGCTCTTTGGTATTTATATCTTCTATTGTAGCATAACGAGGCTTGGTAATGGCGTTTAAAACGCCGATTCCCAATCCTTTTTGTGTACGACCTGAAATTTTTGAAGCGTTGATCAATTTCGATTCCAGTTGATTTTGTAAGATTCTTTCATTAGTGCCCAGTGAAATATCATAATATACCGGCTCTACGCCAATCCGGCGGGAGTAGAATAATCCTCCTTTTCCAAACAGTTCGGTACCTTCTGTAAAGAAGTTCCTGTTTTCATTAAACTGTATATCAAAAGGACCAAGATTAAGTACCCGGTTATCACTTTGTACCTGGCCAAAGTCAGGTATCAAAGTGGCATCTAAGGTAAAAGCCTGGTTGATGCCGTACTTCACATCCATACCACCATTTACCTGGCTGGTCCAGTTTTTTTGTCCTGGCTGGTTTGATGGAAAATGATTGGCATAAACAGAAAAATAAGGAGAGAACTGTAAGCGCAGCGGTGGTTTGATATTGGTGATACCTGTCCATATTCCTTCCTGCGTAAGAAACCCGTTTACATTTATATCGATTGGATTCCAGGTATATTGTTGTTCTGTTTTTCTTCTTCGCCGTGTAATATTTAATCCCCAGTCTTGTACTTCTTTTTTCCCAAATCGTATGGCAGCATAGGGGATGAACATTTCAAAACTCCAGCCATTGTCATGAATAACAGCACCACTTTGCCAAACAGCGTTCCATGAAAAGTCTTCACTGTTGCCGTTATTGTTGGGAGCCATCTTTGCATCCCATTGCTCATTTAACGGGGTTACGAAATATTCAAAACCATTTATCTTATCGTAGTAGGTATCAAATATCAAACCTACATAGTCATTTGTGCCAAAGCCATCCCGGCCGGCCAGTTCAGTAGCGATACTGTCTTTGGTACGTTCATAACAATAGCCGCCAAAGTAGATACCCTCATCGTTATACATCAGGTAAGTTTCTGTGCGGTTCTCATGATTTTCTTTGGCTCCCATCTTGGGACGAAATTCAACAAGATCTGTCATCATGGCCGCATCTTTCCAGGCCGAGTCATTTAAGAGGCCATCAATTTTTACCGGTTGTGTGGTTCTTTTGGCGGGTAATTGCCGGGGAGCAGGGGCCTGGGCATTACTGTACAGGCATAGGAGCAACAGTGCCCCCAATACTAAGTTGGTTTTGAATTTCATGGCTATACTTTGAACGTTGTTATGACGCAAATCCTGCAGATAGTGTTACAGGTCGAAACAGGTGAGCGGCAATAACTACTAATAAATTCGTAGGATAAAAATAAATGTGTAGTTCTTAATTCAGGGTCGAATTATCTGACCGGTGACAATTTCCTGACGAATGGCGAAAAAAGGGGGTCGTTAACTTTTTGTTGGCAAAAGAAAAGGAGCTGATTGATTAATCAGCTCCAAAAAATTTTTAAAAGTGAAAGTCTGTTTTCAGTTTTTCACAGGAATATTTTCTAAGTGTAAAACTGTAGCAAGAAAGAAATGCAAGCAGGGTATTAAAGAGGAGATTGGGAGGGTGAAAAAACGGGGGAGGATAAACTAATTGGGAAAACCTGTTCTATTTACCTGTAAAATATTATATGGGAAAAGGGATGGCTTGACTAGTATAAAAAAAATCAGGCTGCCCAGTTATCGGCCAGCACCTCAGCTTGTGATAATACCCTGTCAACGGATACGGTGTACTCTTTGGTTCCCGGAATATCAGGCGGATAGCCATATTCCCGTAACAATCGTTTTACAATCACTTTCAGGTTGGCTCTTACACTTTCCCTGATAGTCCAGTCAATCGAAGTATTGGCTTTTACTCTTTCCACCAACAGCCGGGCAAGATCACGGAGCGTTTCATCTTTCATGACTTCCCTTGCCGTTTCGTTTACTCCCAGTGCATCATAAAAAGCCAGCTCATCCATACTCAGGTGTAACCGTTCACCTCTTGCATCTGCTTCTCTTACCTCCCGGCCAATACCAATCAATTCATGAATGATCTCTGCACTGGTCAGTAAATTATTCTGGTATTTGCGAATGGCATTCTCCAGCATTTCTGAAAATAATTTGCTCTGCACCAGGTTATACTTGCTGCGGCTTTTTATTTCATCATTTAAAATCTTCTTCAATAACTCTAAGGCAAGGTTTTTATGCTTCATGCCCTGTATCTCTTCCAGGAATTCATCGGAGAGAATAGAAATATCCGGTCGCTTGATTCCTGCTGCATCAAAAATATCAATCACCCCTTCTGCTACTACTGCTTTATCCACCAATTGACGGATAGCTGTTTCTATTTCTTCATTTGATTTTCCGCTAACACGGCTTTCAAATTTGGCAAGCCTTGCTTTTACTGCCTGGAAAAAAGCAACTTCTTCTGCTACCGCATCTGCTTCTTTTGTTGATTTACTTAAGGCAAATAACTTAGACAAGGCTCCCACTTCTTTTATAAATCGTTCTTTTCCATTTTCCAGGCCAAGAATATGTTCTTCTGTTGCCAGTATAATACTTAGCTTATCCGTTAATGATGCAGTAAAATATTTTATATAGTCAAAACTATGCATCATCTGCTGAACGATTTCTAATTTTTCCAGCATAGCATTTACTGCTTCTTCAATATCTAAAGCTGGTTTTCCTCTGCCCCCGCTTTCGGTATAAACAGCCAATGCCTTTTTTAAATCGGATGCAATGCCGATATAATCCACAATTAAACCGCCGGGCTTATCCTTATACACCCTGTTTACCCTTGCAATAGCCTGCATCAGGTTGTGCCCCTGCATGGGTTTATCAATATATAAGGTGTGCAGGCTGGGTGCATCAAAACCGGTGAGCCACATATCCCTTACAATTACCAGCTTCAATTCATCAGCCGGGTCTTTTAACCGTTCACCAATGGCTTTTCTTCTTTCTTTATTTCTTATATGATGCTGATAGGATGCAGGGTCGGAAGAAGAGCCTGTCATAATAACTTTTATTACACCAGTTTCATCTTCTTTCTTATGCCAGTCAGGCCGAAGCTGTACAATTTCCTCATATAGCAACACCGCTATCCTCCGGCTCATGGCCACAATCATGGCTTTGCCTTCAAATACCTGTTGCCTGTTTTCAAAATGTTGCACAATATCTTTTGCCACTTCTTTTATCCGCTCCGGGTGGCCAACGATTGCTTCCAGCCTTGCCCATTTGGCTTTGGCATTCTGCACCACATATTCAGGTGCATCTTCTGCAGCAAGACTGAGTTCCTCGTCTATATTATCTTTTTGTTCTTCTCTTAAATGAATTTTTGCCAGGCGGCTTTCATAGTAGATACGAACAGTGGCCCCGTCTTCCACCGCCTGTGCTATATCATACACATCAATGTATTCACCAAACACGGCTTTGGTATTACGGTCGGTGCTTTCCACCGGTGTTCCGGTGAAGCCAATAAAGGTGGCATGCGGCAAAGCATCCCGTAAATGCCTGGCAAAACCATAACTGATCTTTGTTCCGGTTTCATTACCTGCTGCATCTTTCAGGTATTTTGTTTTGGCCTCAAAGCCATATTGGGTACGATGCGCTTCATCGGCAATTACCACAATATTTTTTCTATCACTCAGTTCAGGATATGTAGAGTGTTCTTCTTCCGGAAAGAATTTCTGAATGGTAGTAAAGATGATACCGCCTGCAGCCACTTTTAATAATCGCTGCAGTTCCTCCCGGCTATCAGCCTTTACAGGCGCCTGCCGTAACAATTGCGACGAAGCGGCGAAGGTGTCAAACAGTTGTTCATCCAGGTCATTCCGGTCTGTTATAACAACAATGGTAGGGTTATTTAATGCCAGTACCAACTGGCCGGTATAAAAAACCATACTCAGGCTTTTGCCACTGCCCTGTGTATGCCAGATAACGCCGCCTTTACGGTTACCGGCCCCCTCTAAATCTCCCCCTTTGGAGGAGACTTGCAAACCCGCAGCCCTGATTGTTGAAGCCACTGCTTTTTTTACTGCATAATATTGGTGATAAGCTGCCAGTTTCTTCACGGTTTCAATAGTAGTGATGGCCTCACCCCCAACCCCTCTCCCCTGGGAGAGGGGAGTATGAACCGTCTTTTCAAATACAATGAAATGACGTAATAACTCCAGCAATGTTGCCTTGTTCAGCATACCATCAATGATGGTGAGTAACTGGCTGGTGAGCCGTGATGCCTCCTGTTTGCCATCGGTGGTTTTCCAGGCCATAAAGCGGCTGAAGGCAGACGATATCGTTCCGGCTTTTGCTTCCAGCCCGTCCGATGCAATGACAAAACCATTGTAATGAAATAAGGAAGGAATGGCGGTGTAGTAATTCGTAAGCTGTGAATGTGCCTTTTTAATAGTGGCATTTTCGTCCGCCGCATTTTTTAATTCTATTACTACCAGCGGCAGCCCGTTGACGAATAAAATAATATCCGGCCTTTTGTTCTGGTTGTTTTCAATAACGGTAAACTGGTTGCAGACAATAAACTCATTATTCTCCGGGTTATTAAAATCTATGAGCCAAAGTTTATCGCCCCGTTCACCGTCTTTGCTGTTGTAGGTTACTTCTATTCCATTGGTGATGTAGTTATGTATGGCCTCGTTGCTGCTGAGTAAATCGGGATTGCCTGCACGGGCAATGGTATTGTATGCCTGCTCTATGGCAACAGCCGGAGCAGCTGGGTTAATACGACGAATAGCTTCTTTTACCCTGCCGGGGATAATAACCTGCTGGTAACTGTTCCTCTCCGGCTGCTCTCCATCCACGGCAATGGAAGGGCCATATACATACTGATAGCCTAATGCCTCCAGCTTTTCAATAGCGAGTTGTTCGATGGCTGATTCGGTGATGCGGGGCATGGGCTTAATGGGAATAAGCCATTAAGGTAAAAAGAAAATGCCGTTAGTTATAACACAACAGCTTTAAAAATATTAATTAAATATATCAGATAGTTGTATCCTGCAAAATTTTATCTCTTATTTTCTCTACACAAGCTATAGCAGCAAGAATATTCCGGCCTGCAAAGCATTTAGATTGGTTTATGAATACAAGGCTACCAAAATCATTTCCGCCCTGTCCGCCCAAATGATTTATTTTATCCAGGATTTCACGCCGGGTATCTTCATTGTCTATGCTATATACCCAGCTAACCAAATCTGCTTCCTTCATATATTCAATAGTGTTGTCAAAATAATTTCTATCCAGTTCAACGATTGAAATTTTCTTGCTTTTTTTTAAGAAGGTCAGTGCTATTTTAAAATCTGGCATATGTTTAATACTATTGTTATAATTATTTCTGAATCTTAATTGCAACTACCCAAAACTGCTGAGGTTTGAACTTAAACTCTTTGAATCCTTCAACAGGATTATCACCATAAGTAAATGAGCCGCCGATTATCAATTTAACAGGTTTATATATAAGAAAAATATCAAGGCCTGTTTTTATTAATGGGTGAAACCTGTTGTCGGTGTATTCTTTCCCAAAAAGATCATATTTGCCTGACATATCTGCTGTAAAAAGCCATTTGTTCAGTGGAATTATCTTATCGTCTGGATCAGGTTTCATTGCTCCAAAGCTCAAACTAAATTTACCAACTCCTCTTCCAACAAAACCTGCAATTTTTGTACTGTCTGCTTTGAAATTATGTTGGAATTCCACACCGAATTGAGGTGTTACTATCCACGCAAATGTTTTATTCTCATTAATATTCCATGAGCTCCACCATGTTTTATACTTCGAGCCCTGCTGAAAGTAAGAAAATAGAAATGATCCTGCTATTCCATGCGAACCATCAATATCATCCCATCTGTATTTAATTGCAGAGTTAAGTTTAAACGTCTTCCATGCATCAAAATAATCCGGATTTCCCAAATCTTCAGGTTTAACACTAACGACTGGTTTCTTGAAAAACCATTCATGTTTGTATCCAATCTGAAAGTTATTCACTTCTTCATCAGTGAGATTTATTCTATGATATTCAGCAATCAAACTCCCAATCTTTGTGTTGCTTTTAGAGTTCAGTTTATACAAAACTCCCATATCAATTAAATATGAAGACTCCTTTCCTTTTGGAAAAGTCATTGTAAAAGCAGCCGGGTTTTGCTTAGAGTCATCATCTTCAAATGATTGACGAATTTTGAGGTTTTTAATCCAGGATGGAGAGTTTTGTGCATTTAACGCCAGATTAAAAAGTATCGTAATAAACAGGATAAGCTTTTTCATTTTGTTAAATTTTACTTTTGACAAGATCAATACAATCTCCAACTGTTGTACAACCCATCACTTCATTAAGGGAAATTGTGGCGGTTGGCTTAAACAATCTTGCAATGCCTTCCAGATATGCTCTTAAAAGAATGTATTGTGCATTTGAACTAAATAAATCTGAAAGTTCTGCATCATCAGATAGATCTTCGGGATTACCCGATCTGCCCGCTGCTTTAAGAATTGCTTGTTTTACCATAATTTCAACGGGCGGAAGTTTTCGCAGATCAAATGATTCAATTAACTCATCGGATGAACTAATTTCAGCCTCGGCTAAACCAGCAAAATTTCTTTTTAAGGACCTTTCTCTTTCATCTTTTATCACCACTTCAATAATAATTCTGATTGGCGGTTGTTCTGTTGGAGAAGTGACTTTTTTCTTTGTTGCCATAAACATTCAGGTTTAATGATTAAGTAATTTTAATACCTCTAAAGTAGGAAGTCATTATTAGCTAATCAACCGTGTTTGCAGGGAATCTACACCGTGTTTTCACCCTACCCTTAATTTACCACTCATGAGCCGGGGCAATAAACTATCCCGCAATTGGGTGAGGGTTTGGATTTCTTTTGTATTGTTTCTTATTTTCTTAAAGTAAGTAATTATAGATGGTTGAAATTTTTCAATCCATAATTCATCGGGAATTGGAAATTCAATCCCTTTAATCATTTGGGAATTAACTGCATCTGCAATTGATGAAGTACTCCCCATTGAACCAAAGTTGAAGGTTTTTAGAAATAGATATACGAACTCAGAAACAAAAGGAGAATCAGCTTTTATTTTGAAATGAGCAATAGCTTCATTCGATAACATAGTTTCGGTGGTAATCGCTACTCTTCCTACAGTTAATTTAAAACTAAGTACAACTGTATTAGCTGGAATAACTGGAATATTAAAACGTTCAACTGCCTCACTAGTTAGATATTCTGCCGTAGTGTCAACATAAATGCCGCTAATTCCCAAATCTCTAATTGAAATCCATTTAATGTCTGAACTGTTTTCAGTAAACCACTCACCTTCCTTTCGTGGTGGAGTTCTGCCAATCGTAATGTCGAAAAGATTACCTACTTCATCTGTTTCAAGATTTTCTTTATTCTCAACAAACCACTGCTTAAAAATAGTTTGGGCTAATTGTTCCAATGTTTGGTTTTGGCGGCGCAGCAGGTCTATTTTGTTGTCGAGGCTGCTGAGTATGGCTGCGATGGATTGTTGTTCGGGGAGAGGGGGTAAACTTATTGGAAGTTGATTAAGCTCCTTTAAGTTAAGCGTTGCCTGTACAGTAGTATTTGCCCAACTATTAATTATACTTTTTATTGTAGTTGTTGATAGTAAATATTTAATCCACTCAGGATTTACTTTTTTTCTATTCAAATCAATTACACCTATGGCTCTTGCAACGTTCCATCCTTCAAATTCCTTAGTTGCAATTGCACATTCTCCTAAGTTACCAACTAACGTTATCAATAATTCTCCGCCTCTCAATCTTGTTCGCTGATAATTTTTTTCAATCTCCTCGTCAACTCTAAGAACTTCATCAATTATAATTCGTCCATCCTTAATATTATTAACACGTAAAATCGGTACGCCTTCTTCATTATGGAAACCCGGTTGTACAACACCATAAGAAATACCTCTTTCTTCATTAACAAGCTTTTCAAGAGTTATTATTTCCCAATCATTAGGTAATAAACCCAAATCAGTTTCTTTCCATTCACTCATACACTGCAATTATTTTGGTGAGTAGCAAACAGCACCCTGAACGGAGTGTCGCAACGAAAGATGATAGTAGCACTACAGCCTCGTTCATCATTTTATTTTTTCTTTTTTACCGATTTCTTTTTTTTTACCGGTTTTTTCAACTGCTTATATCCTTTATTCATTTCAGCTTCC
>Ga0116142_10003983_pt1 | contig 14403 bp, 17 predicted proteins | sample AD_UKC033_MetaG_FD_89785 | JGI IMG/M metagenome (GOLD analysis project Ga0116142, IMG submission 89785) | Active sludge microbial communities of municipal wastewater-treating anaerobic digesters from USA - AD_UKC033_MetaG | ecosystem: Engineered > Bioreactor > Anaerobic > Digestate | place: USA... | reverse complement strand
TGGAGCACGGAGTTCCTTGAGTACGCATAAAGGGTACTCTCCGCTCTATGCAGCCCCTGAACAATTGGATTCAAGTTTATATGGGAAACCTGACTTCAGGACTGATATATATCAGATTGGGGTTGTGTTTTATGAATTTCTGACCGGTAAAATGCCGTTTGAGGCGAGTTCCCCGGCAGCCCTGGTGGGGAAAATCATGGCTCAGGATGCCCTTCACATACCGGTTTCAAAAATGAACTCCGATTACCTGAAATATGACGGGATTTTTGACCGGTTACTTGCAAAAAGAAAAGAAGACCGCTATCAGTCGCTTGATGAATTTCTCACTGCATTAGAATCCATTGATCGAATCGATCTCATCAAGAGCGAATTAAAAGAGAGTCTTGATAATACAAAATCTGTGTTGAAAAAAAGCACAAACAAGGATGAAATCATTCACCTCAAACGGGAGACGCTTTTTAAAACAAATAAACTTGCAATACTCTATGCCCAAACCAACGATAAACCCGGATTAATAAAAATGCTCGAGGAATTGAAGTTTTACACGAAAGAAAATCTTGAGGAACTCCTCTCCGCCATTGCACATCTGGAAGTGATGATTGCGGAGAATATATCGATATCTCCACAATTCATGGATAATTTACAGTTATTGCTCAACAGGATTGAAAAAGAATGATGAATGATGAAATTGCTTGAAAAGTTTATCGGAGGAAAAGGAATGAAAAAAGTCTCTATTATATTCTTACTTTGCATTCTTGGAATTATGATTGCTTTTTCAGGGTGTTCCTCATCGCAATCAGGGGGTTATGGTCCTTCCGGGTATTCACCACAGATCTTACCACAGGCAAAATTGAATATTCAGATGACTGGAACCGACTCCTCATGGTCGTTTGGATTGGGTTGTTACTGGGATGCATCTGGTGTGGTATACAACTCAGGGAATGCAGCAGCCTACAATGTTCAAGTCATTGTCAATCTGATTGATACCAACACGAACAGTATTCGAGATAGCGAGAGTGTCTTTATTGGGACAATTCAGCCCGGTGCATCAGTGCCCTTCGATGCACGTCTGGATGGTGAATGTTCGAAAAATTATCGCATATCAGCGAGTATTCATGCCTAACATTTTTTTTTAATTTTTTATTCTGATTTTAGCATTGCTTCCCAATCTTCGGAAAGATTACATTTTACTCTTCATTAAAAAATTGCGGGAGTTATAAATGAAATTTTCTTGGAGTAGGTTTACAGAATTCCATACTGCTATTGACAAAAACATTGGTGGGCAGGCAAAAGACTATTTTGAGAACGAATTGAGTAATTTCCCAAATATGCCCCAAATATAATCTCATTCGGAAATAATATGGGAATTCGACCAAATCGGGCCTAAATATATTATATGGTATAACTAAGGATAACGAAGCAAGAACTAATTTTCGTGATACTATTATTACGTTATTTTAGGCTTTTTCGGTCGTTTTTTAATAAAATGCGGTTGAATTGAGTCAGTCGACGCCACCACCATGCTCGCTCCGGTCACCGGTCCGCTCCTCCTCTCGTCCGGTGCTCCCGGGCACCTCCGCTCACATCGTGGGGCTGCTTCTCACGTTGTCCTGGGGCCATGACGACGGCCATGCTCGCTCGCTCCGCTCACCTCGCATCGCCTGCTCCATCCCGCTCCTCGCAGACCATTGAGATGGACTGCTCGTTGCTGTACATCGGGGCAGCATACGGCCCTCCCCCACACCCGCACGCCCTCAACACCTGTCCCGGGTCATACCGGAGGGCAATCTCCCTGGTCTTCCCCCCTCTCCCTTTCATCATCGGGTTGACACAAATCAGCCGCAGTTGATCGAATTTCTTGATTCTCTGGTGAAAGGCCGTGTAGCTCATCCGCATCTGCATCTGGGTCGACTCATAGAGCATCCCGGTTGTGATGGGAGCATCCGGGTCATCAATGGCGAGCCGGGCGATGTGGGAAAGCAGACGCACGTCCTCCGCTGTCAGGGTCTTCATCGTCGTCTCCAGGTGCACATGCTGCGAGAACTCAAATGCAGATTCGATGTGACGGCTGCCGATCGCCATGAGACCTTCCCGGTCGGCACTGGTGGTTGCCCTCCGTATCAGGTCCAGCCCTACCCGGAGGTCTCCACATGAGACGGTCCGGTCCACGATGAGGTCCAGGGCCTTCTCCGGGACTGCACCGGGGAAGAGGGCCTGGCGGATCCGGCACTGGAGGATGTCGTGGATCTCGTCGCGGGTATAAGGGGGGAAGTAGATCTCCATTGGCTGGAAGACAGACATCACGCAGGAGTCCAGCTCCCGCGAGAAATCGGTGTCGATGTTGCTCACCGTCGCAATGACCCCAATCTTGGTACCGGGATACGTCTCGTAGGTCCGAAGCAGGACATACAGCACATTGTTGAGTAACCTTTCCGGCATGAGGTAATTGGCATCATCGAGGCAGACTGCCAGGACAACCTTCCGCTCCATCATGGCCTTCCCGATCTTGTGGAGGAGTTGCCGGCCGGGGTTTCCCAGGACCGGCGGGGAGTGCCCGAAGATGCGGGAATGGATCTGTGACAGGATGGCATAGAGCGTTCGCTCACTCTGGCAGTTCACATAGACTGGAATCATCCGCCTGGTGGTCTCCTCCGCTTCGGCAAAGATCCGCTTCACGCTGGTGGTCTTCCCGGTCCCCGGGAGGCCCCGGAGGACTGCATTGAGTGGTCGTGAACCGTGAATGCCCGGGCTGAGTGCATACGCCAGGTCCTTCATTTGGGCATCGCGGTAATTGAATTGTTCGGGGACATGGTCGAATTCGAGCGCATCGCGGTCCCGGAATATGGTATGGTCCGAAGAGAAAGGATTCGGTGGCATGCCGCTCAGGTAGGCATAAGGATATTTGAAGGAGAGGGGGAGGGGTGGTGAAAGTGGTGGGGAGAGGGGATTAAATAGGATAGAATATCGCTACAATTTCGGAGGTAAAAAAAGGAATTGTCAGATATAAATCCAGTTTACAGAATAATATTCCCAATTTGAATAACCAGATAATAACCTGTTGGCTGAGTTAAAATGAGATCGTGCATTTGCGATATATTGTTTTGCAGTGTCAATTTGTTTATCTGACAAATTTTTTTCAGGATCTAAAGAAATTCCCCAAGCAGCGCCATATATAAAAAATGCAGCTTTTTGTAAATTTGAGTTACCTGAAAGATACTCTTGTTGAGCGCGATATAATTTGGGAGATACAATTCCACGCCATAAGGACCTAACATCTACACATCTTCCTACAACATCTTTGACAGTTTCATCACAATCTTTACCAGATTGATGAATCGCGTTAGCATAATGCATTGCAGATTGGTAATCTCCGCTATTGTAATAGTCCCTCATTTTAATCCAATTTTGAGAATTTAAATCGTGGAAAGAGACCGATTCCTTAAGGAAATATTCATCCTGATAAACAGGTTCTTGGGTAGGGGGTATAGTGGTGACGGGAATTGTTGGTGTTTGGATTAAACCAGTTCCTACTAGTTCAATTTTAGAATTATTATAAAGTGAATTTTCATTAAATTGTGGAGGCGAAGTCGAGGTTATTTCAAAATCTGGAGAAACTGCAGATTCTGAAGTCATTGTTGATAGAGATTCGTTTTCCAATAAGTTTTGATTTCTATCTGTTGTAATCATTGGTAAAATAAATATAATGCCCATAATTATTATTGCGGAAAAAATTGCAATTTTAAAAATTTTCTTGAGTTTTGGTTTATTAGAAGAAAATTTTCCGCTTGTTTGTTTAATCTCTTTTACCTTTCTGATGCACCTATCCGCCTCCTCATTTTTTCCTAGTTTAAGATATGTGTACCCAAGGTTATTCCAGGCATCTGAATAGTCATGGTCCAATTCAATGGCTTTAAAATAGCATTTAATCGCATCTTCATACAAGCCTTTGGAAAAATAATCATTTCCAGATTTTTTCCAGAATTCCGGATTGTCTTGGTTTTCTATATTGTCCGGCGATGGCATATTACCAGTAATATTTTCTAGTCTGAAAAGGATTGTTTTTTAATTTCAAAGTTTAATGAGGGTCATTTTTTCATTTAATTCAACTCTTGAACACCGCAAGGATATTATTGATATTCTCTCCTTTTGGTGAATAAAATTTCACTTCAATTCGATTATCCCATCATATATCCAGTTATGGCAAAAATACCCATTAATAGGGCTCCCGCGCCAATTGCTCCTTTTTGGTCAAATGATGTAATAGGATTCGCCGCAGTTCGGTTTGCCGCCATTGATTTTTCAATCATATATCCCACAATGCCCGCAGAGCAACAAAACAAAATAAAAGCAAAAAGGACCATACCTAAAGTGGACGCCTTTTTAAAAAGAAAACCAGATGAAAAGGCAATAATGATCGCAATAAACCCCCCAATAACCGTTGTTCCTTTACTCATGAGCACAAATATGTAGTATAAAAAATTATAAAATTTGGGTATTTGAAAAGCGGCAAAAAAAATTAATCACGTAATATTGTCCAATTAATTATTCGCTTTATATTCCTGCAAATATGCTTCTGAATATCCCTTTTTATAAACAGCAGAGTTTAAATATGAACCTGCTTGTTGAAGCAATGTCGACCCCGTCAACCCATTACCACCTTGAATCTCTTTATTCCCTTGTTCAAATAATCGCCCTGCAGCCGCAAAATCTTGAAGGCTATCTAAATAATAAGATTTCACGTTGTATAATGAATTTGTAACAGGCTTATCAAGTAGCAAGTAATAATCCGTTTCAGCTGTTGTTATAAGAGTTGAATAATCCCGCCCGTTTAACCCATCCAACGCATTTTCGATATTCATTTGAGACTTGTAATATTGTGTAAGAAATTCGGTATCGGGGTCTTGAACCGCAGTAGTTGGTTTATTGACAGTTTGAGTTATTTTCGCAGTAATCGGCAATTGATTGGACTGAACAGGTAATGGCCTGCTCAAAAGGATATGATCAACGATGATACAATTTTCTCGAATGGCTTGGGGAGAGTGAAGTCCATACACCCCAGTGGCCTGATTCTTTTTTATTACCCATTGACCTTGTTCATTTTTTTCCAAGTAGCGATAAGTGTATGTCTCACCATCTTTATTCTTTGAAATTTCCGTTATTTGGATATAAATTGCGTCATTTGTTTTCATCTTTAGAATGTCCCCAGGGGTAACGGTTGTTATCCCGGATGTCTCCACTTTAGCATTCCCTAGCATGCTAAAAGCGAATGATGCCATTACTGCCAATATTACAATAAATAGAAATATCCCACCTATCACGGTAAATATTGATTTAAATTTGAATTCTCTGACAGTACTTAAATCTTCTTCAGATTTGGCCTTTCCAAAATTTTGTCTCTCACGGGTAGTGTCAGATTTTTTTTGTTTTTCTTTATTTACCTTTATCTCGTTTATTATTTCTTTACACCAATTTGCATCATCCTTTCGACCCAATTTATAATACGCGTACCCCATATTATTCCAGGCTGCTAAATAATCTGAATCTAAATCAGTAGCTTTATCGTAAAAATCGATTGCTTCAAGGAATTTCCCCTGATTAAACGCATCATCACCTAAGCTTTTTAGTTTTTTAGCTTCAGCTCTACCAATCCCGGAATTTTTATCCTTATCAGGCATTCTCTTTTCAAATTTCTATTCCGTTATCATGATGTAAATGTTTACTCATTTTTATAGCAGTTGGATTATTGTTTTTGATGGGTGGGAAATTCATTCTTGGTAAATTCAATACTATTAGGGATCGTAATTTTACATTGTAGAATATGGATTTTTACTATCCGATAGTTAGCATCAGAATGCCCCGACTGTTGAATCCATAAATGTATGACTATACTGGTTATTCATGAATGGAGAAGGGACACTCAACTAATCATTAATCAAAAAAAGGGAAATTTTTTAAAGGTTTTTCCATCGATTGATTGATACCATTTCTTCATAAGTTAATTCACGGCCATCAGGGAGATGTAATGTAAAATCAATTATAAAGCCGTATACTCCATAAGAGTCTTTATACGTGCGAATATTCTCAAAATTAATATTGTCTATATTAATAGTGGATTTTTGATTTGGACTCTCTGTGATTATAATCCGTCCGCTGTAGAGATGATCAGTCTTATATTTTGGCATAATATCTCCCTTATCGGTATATGAATTTCGTATTTCAATATCCATAGGAAGATTGATACCCGTAACTTTGAGGGTATTACCCTGGGAATCCTTTAAAATCGGATTTATGATGATACTATCTTGGTTTTTATCATTGTTTGAATCATAACCTCTTGAAAACGTTTGGAAATAATGTATTTTACTAGAGATATCATTTGCATTAACAGTTTTAACGGAATCATTTGATGTTGATGTACATCCCGAAGAAAATACCAGTAAAAATATAATTAATGTTATTAACAGGACAATTTGCACTTTCATATTTTTATGTTCAAAAAAGACATTATAAAAAACATTTGCTTTTTAGCAATACTCATATGAATTATAATGACTACAATCCTGCTCGATTAACCCACTCCCCCGCCCTTACGGCATGCCGGGGGATAGACGAGTATCCCCCTCTCTTCGCACCCTTCGGGCAGGGCTCCTTCTCTCCCAAAGGAGAGGCAGTACTAATCGTACCTCCCTATTCAGGGCTGGCTTTACGTTTTAAGAGAATAATACCCCAATATTTATGCAGCAATAGGGGTCGTTAGAATTCAACCCCTTCTACTTAAAACTATAAAACAATTTAACTAATAAAAATTTAAAGTCTCAATCATTATATCTCTTGGTAACCAAGTACTTCTTTCAGAGGTTATCATAAATTCTCGACCATGAACGACAGTTATCCATTTATCTCCATATCCTTGATTCTGTCCATATTTATTTTCTATAGAATAACGTTGCCCACAGGCTGAATAATCGCCAAAACCAAAATCCCATGATTGTTTATCTTGTGTTTTACTAAAACTCATAGTCGGATCTTTTTCCATCTCTCTAACAAGGGAACCACAAAGATTACTATAAGGTCCATAATGAATACTTGCTCCTTTTTCTTCAGAAGAAATTGGACCAACGATGCCTCGATATTCAATTGAAAACAGATTTATTGGATACGCTCCCTCATCAACAACTGGAACAAATTCCACGTATGCATTTTCTCCATGTTCATTATTTTTTATTTTTACTTGCCAGGTTTTTGGATAATTTAACGTGTAATTATATATCGGGTGGGTAAAGGACAATACCTCAATAAATACTTGCGTTGGGGTGGATGTTGGTGTTAAAGGGTCAGCTTTTTGGTAACTTCCTGGAAATTCCATATATTTTACATTTAATGAAGGCGCTGATACTTGCTGCCCAAAAACAGTTTCATAATTTTCTATTCCGTTTACCGTTCCCCAGAATTCAACGACATCATTTTCAAGGAATCTTTGTCCAGAATACCAAATTAAAATAACGCTATTTGGGTATTTAGCATCAAAAATTGCTACTCTGAAAAGATAAAAGTTATTTCCATATGTAATCACTTGAATAATTTTACCTTTGAAATATACTGTTTTACCGATATATCTCTCATTATTTCTGAATAAATCATCATAGGTAACAGTTAAAGCTTTATCTGTATATTGTTCACGAGTAATCTCGGTTTGTGTAACAATTTGTGTCATTGTTGGTGAAGTAGTAATTTGTTGATAGCTTGTTTCTTTTGTATACTGTGAAGATTGGTTGATACATCCTGAACAGACGATCACAACTAAAAAAATAAGAAAAATTGGCTTTATTTTTTTTGCTAACATAGGATGTAATTTACAAAAATATTCTAAATAATTGTTGCTTTTAATTTTGATATCCATCTATTGAGAAATGATAATATCAGCCAATCCCCCACCCTTGCATCGCGCTGGGGGATAGGCGAGTATCCCCCTCTCTCATCATCCTCCGGATCGGTCTCCTCCTCTCCCAGGGGAGAGGCCGTATATGTGATATTATGTTGATTAATGACCGACAGTATTTTTCAAAATTAAAACATATTGGACAATGTTGAGTTGAATGAAATCGAAAATAATAGTAGATATTGAAAAATTGCAGAATCGAATCGAATCAGGAAATTACTTGCAAGATATTGACATGATAAAAGAGTGGGGTGGAGCTGATGTCATGATATCAAATCAAATGACGAAAAGTATTCAAGAATGGTCTGGGAAACAACCATTTACAATAAGTTTTCAACAAACTATCCCCAAAAAAAGAGTAGTTATTACTCCACACTCAAAGGAACTGAGCTGGTTATTCTATCAATTAAGAGATATATTTCGGGGAAAAATCGACAATATATCAAAATACGATTTTTATGGTTTATTGGCACAATCCGCGATTGATTACAGTGAATCCCATAAAAATAGACAAGACTGTACTGAATTATTATCAATTGTTAATGGAAAAGCCAAGGAGTATTATTACAATGAAATTGCCCAATAATACATGCTTACCCTTTTTCGCATATGGGATATTTAAACCAGGACAAATAGCTTATTTTCGAATAAAAGAGCTCGTTGAAAGAACAAAGGAAGCAAAAATATCAGGATCTCTTAAGGAACGGGATGGAATACCTTTACTTATCCTTGGCCAAAATATGAAGGGTGTTCAAGGATCTTTAATCGCATTCAAATCCGGCTGCGATGTTGATGCATATCGCCGAATTAATCAAATTGAGCCCAATGACGTATATCGTTGGCAAGAAGTAATTCTATGCGATAAAAGTAGGGCAAATGCATTAATTGGCCGAAAAATTGGCAGAGGAAGTTCAGATTTTGAAGATGAAGTTTGGGATGGAAAGAAAGATCCTCTTTTTAATCAAGCCCTCGAAATTGTTACAACGATATGCAAGGAAAATTCAGAGTTTGATTGGAATTATAAACCGCTTTTAAACTTACAAATGGGTTATTTTCTTTTATGGATGTCAATAGAGAGGTATGCAAGCCTTCGGTATCATTTGGGATCGAATGTAAAGCATAAGATTGATCAAATTGCCCATGAAAGTTCCTTTGCGAATGGTTTGAAGAAACATGTTCATAGAAAATATCAAGAAGAAATTTTCGATACAAGAAACCCCGAAACGAAGATTAAACTCAATCTAGAAGATCCCTCATCATCATTACGCTATTATTACCAAGTCCGTTCGAATTCTGTGCATCGTGGAAAGACAGTTCCAAGAGATTTTGACATATTAAGTAATTCTTTGAGGGAACTTCTTTTGATATACAAGGATATGTTGCAAGAGGCATTTAGTCAATCTTGATAATCTTTTTATCAAATTAGAAGCGAGGAAGCACCCGGTTACCGAGCGAAGCGAGGTCGCGGTGCTGACGAGCGTCAGAGGGCAATGGAGCAGGAAATGGGCGGGAGAGGGCTGCCCCGGAACGAGCGGGAGCGAGTCATGGCGGCCCAGGCGGGAGGCGGTTGGCGGGCAATTCATGAAAAGAAAATTCTGCAATGGTAAAAGGTGATAAACCGGGCAATCCTATTCATGATTGACCGGGCTGCAGCCGGTGCCTATCAATACCATTGGTTGTGCTTTGATGTTGGGGCACCGGGAATTCCCCGGTCACGCCTGGTTCTCGTCAATAAATTGCTGCAGCTGTTCTTCGCTGATCCGGTATTCCCGGCCGATCTTCAGGGCCTTGATCTGTTTCCGGGCGATCATGTCGCGGACGGTCTTTGCCTTCACCTTGAGGATCTCGGCGACCTCATCCGTCGTGTAAAAAGTGGGTGCCGGGGACATTACCCCGCCTCCGTGTATGGCCACATCCATTCTCTCAATCTTCCCCCGGGAGCATAATGGTGACGACTGGCTCCCCTTCATCGCCGGGACCGCACACGGCCCGGAGGGTCACGGTCCTGTGTTCGGTGATCACGCTTCCATCGCGAGTCTCTTCGGCGAGGAGAAACGTGCAGGGGAACAGGACCACAGATCGGTGCTGCCCCCGGGTGGACCGGGCGGCACACCCACACATCCAGAGCAGGTCCCAGGTCCTCCCCTCCACGCTCTGCCCCAGCATCTCTTCCAGGTTGCCAGGGTCGATTAGGTCCCACACGGACGCAGTCACGGCGACCGGGACAGAGAACCCGGTCTCCCTGCAGAGCCCTCCGGGAATCTCCACGAGGACCCCGTCCCGGATGGCATCCGAGCGGGTATAGGCAAAGATGACCTCGCCGAAGGGGGAGGCCAGGGATTCCCCCTGCATCCCCGGGTCTTCCTTCTCACAGGTGCTCATTGTCTCTCGCTCCAGTATTCCAGGGTCTCGACAATGATACAGGACACACACCCATGAACCGGGTGATTCATCGCACACTCGGAGCACTCTGCAGTTGGGCTGCAGGAGATCTTTTCGTTGCATGCAGCCAGGCGCTCCAGGTCCTCGAAAAGAGAGATCATGGGGACCCCTCCAGGAGGTCACCCGTCAACTTCCGGAGGCGGACCGCCTCCCGTATCCGGGACTCGAACCCGGCCGGGTCCCCGAAGTCGCCATAGATCTTGACAGCCCCGCCCTTTCCCGGCGTCCCGATCTCGATGCTGTCCTGGAAAGCCGGGCCTTCCAGGATCTTTTTGATGGTGATCACCTGCTCTTCAGCCATGGTCACACCTCGATCCGGTCGATGATGCCGAGGTGCTCGTATGTGCTGCCGGAGGAATTGACTTTCCAGAGTCCTCCGCGCTTGATAACATGGGTCAGCTCGCAGGTGGGACTGATCACCCCAAGATGTGCACCGAACCGGGCAAGGCACCCGGGGAGGGTGAGGGCCCCCCCGCTGGCCATAGTGATCTTCATGCCTTCGCCCCCTGTCCGGGCAGCGGGTCAAAGCGCCAGGAGATGGCGTTCTGCCGCTCTGCCTCGGCACGGCAGGCCTCCCAGCCATATTTTTTTACCTGATAGCGGTAGCCTTCCACAATGTCATCCGCCCGGGTGCGGAGGTCCTGGGCCTCTGACTCCATGACGAGGGCCTGGTGCTCGAGTATTACGGCCCGCTCCTGGAGGGCGCTGATCCGCTGCAGGTCCTTGAGCGGGATTACATCGTGCACGCTCTGGCGGGTGCTCATGCGGTCACCCCGGCGGCGGCCTGGGAGGTGAGGGGGAGAGGGCCCCCGGACATCTCCCGCAGGATAGAGACGTTGGCATACTTCCGGTCCCCCGAGATGATGCCCTTCACCTGGGCGAGGGGAGAGATGTACTTCATGCCGTTGATGGTGTACATCACGGCCCGGCCGGACCGGGTGATCCATGCCCTTCCCACCGGGTCGGCATCGCCGGCGGCTTTCATCACGTCGCTGATGTCGAAGATGTCCACCGGGGCGTGGTCCATCAGTAGGGACACATCGGACTTTGCGATGACTGCCTGCATGGTTTTGATGTCGATCCGCATGGAGCCGCCGAAGAGCCGCGCAGCCCCGATGTGTTCAAAGAGTGTTTGGTTGTGCATTGGTGTTGTCACCATATACTACTGGGTCTTGAGATGTTATAAAGGGTCACCAAGCACCGTGAAAGTGTTTGGAAGTATGTGAAAATACATAAAAGCGAAGTGTCAGACTTTCCCAGCGGCCCGCAGGGCATCGCCCACGGCTCGCTACCGCTCGCATCGAGGGCTTGCCCTTCGGGGGAGTTTGCCGAGGTCCTCGACCGCTTCGCTCCGGCGACGCCCTCACTCTCGTTCGGTGGCGGCCTCCGCTGTGCTGGTTGAAGGTTGTCCCTGAAAATTCCTCGTCTCTACCCCGAATAAGCACCTTCATTAGAGGTGTCATGAGGTAACAGCCCGGACTATTCACTGAGTGTCCAGGATGGAAAATGCGATAATCTGATACTTACTTGTCAAAAAGAAAATATCCGCTTGAATTTTTCATTATTCAGGAATTTCCATTCTTTTTTCTGCAATGGAGTAACCCGCTCATAGCAATCCCCACTGCCATCCCACATCCAATTCCAACAGACAACCAAAGGGCAATATCATGAGCCATTACCCCAGCGATGATACCAAACGCAGCACCGAGCGCGAATCCAATTGCAACACCCATGGCTATTTGCCGATCCAACACAAATCCCAGCTCCAATTTGAAATAATCCGATATACTCCTACCCCATCATCTCTTCACCGGTTTGTCCTGGCGAATCTTGTCCTGATGACGACCGCCAGGCTTGACTCTCCCGGCCGGCTGCTTCGCTCTCGCTCCGCTTCGCCGTCCGGCAGGTCAACCGGGCGGTCTACAGGGTCCTGGTACACCGATTCTGGCCCGAAGGGCATCCCTCATGATCACTGCCTCTCCCTTGGGAGAGGAGGAGGCCGTTCCATGGGACGAGGAGCGTGGGACCGTAGCAGTGCCGGTCCCGGAAGCGACGAGAGGCCGGGGGAGTGGGATATCTGGGAATGACAACTCGAATTTCAGCAAGAGTTGAAGCGTCCAGATACCTGAAGCGTTGGTCCGGAGCCGGATGGCTTCCTGATTCCTGAAGGAAAAACTTCAAAACGCAGATATCTGCTCAAATCGTCTTAACAAAGTCTTAACATTGAAAAAAATGCAAATAAAAATAATTAAAATTTTTGAATTAAAAAGTGAAATGGGCCTAATTATGCCTTTTTATTGGTCTTTACAGTTCGAAGCATTCTTCTAATCAATCTATTAATTGAAGAGTCCCAATCCAAATGATAAACACCAATAAAAAAATCTTTTAATGAGGAAAACAAAACCCAATCAGAATCTAAATTTCAAAAAGAATTGTACAGGCTCCTTAATTCCCCCTGGGGGCCCGGCTGGGGCTTTAGAAGTCAACCTTCAATTTTCTTACCCAAAATTTATATACATCCTTTCAGACGCCCTTTTATGGCAGAATCTTCCACACTGATTCAACACCATGCGCAATTCTCGGGCATGAGGCCTGAATTCGCAGACAAATCCATCGAGAATGGACTGAAAAAAGGCTGGATAACGCAGAACGACATATCTCTGATCCGCGACTTTGTCACTGAAAAGAAAGTCTCGGGATGTATCGGCCTGTCCAGAGTGAACAAGATCACGTACACCCTTGTGCACTGGCGCAGGTTCCTCCCTGAGTTCAGCGGGATGACCATTTTCGATGTCTACAACGGCATCGAGGCCTTGAAGAATGGAAATACCACGAAAGGCACTCCGTTCGCTCAGAACACCAAGCACGACTTCGTCCGGATCCTGAAACAATTCCTTGTCTGGCTGGTGGAAAACGAGTACACCTCGCTTCCCGAAAAGAAGGTCATGAGGATCAAGGTCCCGCCGGATAATCCGATGACCAAGACTGCCTCCCAGATGATAACTCCTGAGGAGATTCAGCGTCTCTACAAGGCATGCTACCGGAGCTACGACCGGGCCATGATCACCTTCATCTATGAAGGAGGCCTCCGCATCGGCGAGGCCGGGGCCATGAAGTGGAAGGACCTCACCTTCAACAAGAACGGGATCGTAGTGAACGTGAACTTCAAGACAAACGTCCCCAGGTACATCCCTATCATCGCAGGAATGGAGTATATCATACAGTGGCGCATGGACTATCCCGGGACTCCGGAGGGAGACGCTCCGGTCTTCATCAACTACCGGGGAACGCTCCTCAGGAACGAGGCTGCCATCGCCCAGCTCCGGGTCACTGGGAAACGTGCAGGGATTGAGAAGCGCCTGACTCCCCATCTCTTCCGGCACTCCCGGATCACCCATATGGTCCAGGAGGGCGTCTCGGAGAGTGTGATCAAGTTGATCATGTGGGGGTCAGTCCATTCCAAGATGCTCCGCACCTATGCCCACCTGACCGGGCAGGATATCGAGCGGGAGCTCCGGAGGGTCTACTGCCTTGAAGACACGGAAGGAGAGAAGAAGAAGTCTGCTCTTGAGCCCCATGTCTGCTCACACTGCCACATGATCATGCCGCCCGCAGCGGAGTATTGTGCCGTCTGCGGGCAATCGCTGATGGGGACTGGAACGGCAAGCGAGGACGAGATCCAGGACTTCGTACTCAGGCACGGCCCGGAGTTGATGGAATTCATCATGCAAAAGAGCGGGACGAAGCCGGCTCCTGTCCTCCGGCAGATCCCCACGCTCCCGAAGGTGCCAAGGTGATTCCCTTTATGTGATACAGTCAGGCTTATCCTGACCCACTTTCAGGAGCTCCCGTTCACCCTTATTTCACCCGTTCGGCCATGCTGGTATGCATGTGGCGGCACAGCTTGCCGGCATGCGGGAACGAAACACCATGGAACAACTCGTGGTCACACGGGAAGCAGTCGAGGCCTATGAACGCCGGACCGGGTTCGTGGGCATCGGGGAGTTCTTTCTGCGGAAAGG
>Ga0116142_10003975_pt1 | contig 14419 bp, 15 predicted proteins | sample AD_UKC033_MetaG_FD_89785 | JGI IMG/M metagenome (GOLD analysis project Ga0116142, IMG submission 89785) | Active sludge microbial communities of municipal wastewater-treating anaerobic digesters from USA - AD_UKC033_MetaG | ecosystem: Engineered > Bioreactor > Anaerobic > Digestate | place: USA... | reverse complement strand
GGGCAGTGATCATAAACAAGATCTCTGTTAGTTGTAATAACCCCCTACCAAATCCAATTTTATATGAAAAAACCAGTAATCCTGCTTTTATCAGCAGTACTTCTGACATCTATTGCCAGTTATGTGATTTTCAGGTATGAAAAACCTGGCAGTGTTATCAATAAGGATAATGACAAAGAAGATAATAGTGAAGAAGAAAAAGAACTGCAAAGTGGAGCCGCCAGGCAGCTAAACGGTTGGTTCCAGGCTAAGGGATATCCTAATCCCGAAAATATAAGTGCTAAATATCAAAAAGCCTGGAAAGAGTATGAAGAAATAAAAAAGAAATCCCAGACACATGTTGCCACCAGGCTTACAAGTCCCAGTAACTGGACATCATTAGGGTATTGTACAAACGGTGGTACCAGGATTGGCGGCAGGGTAGTCTGCATGGCTATCGATCCAAATAATACCAATAATTTATGGGTTGGTTCAGCCAGTGGTGGTATATGGAGGTCTACGAATGCTGGTACAAGCTGGACAGCTGTTCCGACTAATTTGCCTGTGCTTGGTGTGTCTGCAATTTTAGTGGATCCTTCTAATTCAAATATAATCTATGCAGGAACCGGCGAAGTTTACCATACTGAAGTTCCGGTAATGGGATTCAATGTATGGAAAACAAGAGGAACATATGGAATAGGAGTAATTAAGAGTACAGACGGAGGATCAACCTGGTCACAGGTTATGACCAAAGTATCTTCAGATCTTTTTTCCATTCAATCAATGGCTTTTTTGCCTGGGAACAGTAACACTATCTATGCCTGCGCAACTGATGGTGTATATCGTTCAACGAACTCCGGAGGTGTCTGGAGCCAGATCTATACAGGTATTAATGTAAGAGATATTGCAATCAATCCTTCTAATACAGACCAGATAGTTATCAGTGTAGGGAACATGACGAATGCCACCAAAGGAATATTTCGAACAACTAATGGAAATAGCGCCACACCAACATGGACCCAGATTACAACCGGATTGCCAGCTTCTTTCCAGGGATATATTAAAATGGATAATGTAGGGTCGGGAGAACTGATCGCCAGTATTGGAATCAGTTCAAGTACAGCCAACTCAAACCGGGAGATATATAGATCAACGGATTTTGGATCTACATGGGCTGTTGTTGGTGGTACTACATCAGGAAGTACAACAAATCATTGTTCTTACCAGTTTTGGTTTGCACATACAGTAGCTATCAATCCTTTTGATACGGATTCATTGATGTTTGGAGGGGTAAATTTATACCGTTACCGCAGATCGACAACTGTACGTGTTGCAGAGAGTGGACCTCATGCAGATCACCATGACATTAAATTCGATCCGGTTCGCAGAGGTACTGTTTATGTGTGTAATGATGGAGGAGTATATAAAAGTACTGACGGCGGGAATAATTTTACAGCTATTAATAATGGCCTTAATGCCACACAATTCTATGCATCATTGGGAGTTTCTAAAACAAATGCCAATAGAATGGTTGGCGGCCTGCAGGATAACGGGCAGGTTGTATATAACGGTACAAATTGGGTGGCGCCAACCGGGGCCGGTGGGGATGGTACGGCTTGTGCAGTTCACCCTACAAATGATAACATCATGCTAGCCTGCAGGGATGCAAGAGCTATTAAGCGTTCAACAAATGGGGGATCAAGTTTTAGTGAGTTAGCCAATAGTTCCTGGGCTTTTGATGGCGATTCGAGAACAGCTTTTGTGGCGCCAATAGCATTTGCCCCATCCAATGGCAATATAGTATACCAGATATCAGATAATATTCACCGGAGTACGGATGCGGGTGCAAGTTTTAGCAATAATACGCTGGGTGCCACACCACCATACCCGGCTGCCACACCTAATGCTTATGTTGAACAACAGCATAAAACTGGTATTGCATTGGCAGTTTCGCATACCAACGAAAATAAAGTATATGTTTCTACCTCTCCTTTTGCACAGGCAGATAATGATGTAAATACGATATTTATAAATGGTAATCCTAATGTATTTAAAACTACCACACCAACCACCACACCTTATACAAGCATAAAAGGTTCATTACCTGACAGGTTTGTTATGGATTTTGCCATTAGCACAAACAATGATGATAGCGTATATGTAGTGCTGGGAGGTTTTGGTACTTCGCATGTTTATTTAACTCCTGATGGAGGTACTACCTGGATCAGCCGTGGAGCCGGATTACCAGACGTACCGTTCAATGCTATTGTAATTGACCCCATTAATGAGGGATATATTTATGCCGGATGTGACTTTGGTGTTTATGTAAGCCCGGACAGGGGAGCTACCTGGTATGATTATAACACCGGGTTCTATGATGCTACTCTTATCATGGATCTGCAGATAGATGCGAATAATAAATTAATTGCGGCCACACATGGCAAGGGAGTATTCAGAAGTGATCTGTATCAGCATAGTGTACTTCCTGCTACACTGACTGATTTTAGTGGAACGGGGCATACAGACTATAATCAATTAAAATGGACAGTGACCCAGGAACAAAATCTATCCAGGTATGAGTTGGAAAGAAGTATTGATGGATCTTCATTCGCAAGAGTGGCCACTGTTACGGCTCAAAACCAAAACACAGAGACTACCTATACGCACAACGATAATACTGCACTATTCGAAACTTATTACCGGTTGAAAATAATTGATATTGACGGCAGCTTTACTTATTCGTCAATTGTGTTTATCAGGAAAACTACTGCCAAAAATGAATTTAGTGTATTGGGTAATCCTTTTGACAGCGAAATTGTGTTGCAGTATAAACTATCCCGTGATCAAAAGATCTCTGTTCAATTAATAAATGCCGCAGGTTCTTTGCTCAGAAAAGAAGAATATGCTGCAACGGCCGGTACAGGAATATATACAATCGGCGGGTTCCAGTATCTGACTCCCGGAATGTACCTGCTAAGAGTCGATAGCGGCAATGATCGTCAAACAATAAAACTCATGAAGAAGTAATCTGATTATAAATCGGTAGCTGGTTATTACCGCAGGGTAATACCTGCAAACCTCCTCTGCAAAGGGGAGGTTTTTTATGCTGGATTCCTATCAACTACCTTTGTGCTATGTACACTCTGAAAAAATCACTAGGTCAGCATTTTTTGAAGGATGAGAATATTTGCCAGAAAATTATTTCGGCTTTACAGCAACAATCTTTTTCTCAATTACTGGAGGTGGGTCCCGGGGGCGGCGCATTGACAAAGTATTTACTGGAATTGGAGGAAATTAATTTTAAAGCTGTAGAACTGGACGAGGAAAAAGTATCGTACTTATTGAAAGCATACCCGAAGCTTGAAGGAAAGATCATTCATCAGAGTTTCTTAGATATTGAAAAGCCCTTTAGCGGAAATTTTACTGTAGTTGGCAATTTTCCATACAACATTTCTACACAGATATTGTTTAAGTTGCTGGAGTGGAGAGATAATGTGGAATGCATGGTAGGAATGTTTCAGAAAGAAGTGGCGCAAAGGGTAGCTTCAAAAGAGGGTAATAAGATCTACGGTGTGTTAAGTGTTTTGGTACAGGCATTTTTTGAAGTAGAATACTTGTTTGATGTACATGAAAAGTGTTTCCAGCCGCCTCCTAAAATAAAAAGCGGGGTGATAAGATTGTTACCGAAACAAAGCCGGTTGAATATGAAAAGTGAAAAAGAATTTTTCCTGCTTGTGAAAACCGCCTTTAACCAGCGGAGGAAAACACTAAGAAATGCTGTAAAAGGGCTATTTGATGCAGCAATTCTGGAGGAGGAATTGTTTAATAAAAGAGCAGAACAGTTAACAATTGAGCAATTTGCAGAACTTACTTTTAAAATGAGATGAGCAAAGTAATTATAACTGGGAAGTCACATCAATATTTGATTGATCAATTACAGCATAAGGGATACGAAGTAGTATATGCTCCCTCAATTTCATACGAGGAATTGTTGGACTCGATTGACGGTGCAACAGGAATAATTGTAACAACCAGGATCAGGGTGGATCAAAACCTTATTGATAAGGCTGTAGCATTGAAATGGATCGGAAGATTAGGCAGCGGAATGGAATTAATTGATGTTGAATATGCAGAAAACAAAGGAATAAGCTGTGTCAGCAGCCCGGAAGGTAACCGGAATGCTGTGGCAGAGCATACCCTCGGATTATTGCTGAACCTGTTAAATCATATATCCTCCTCCCGGGATGAGATAAAGAAAGGAATCTGGAAAAGGGATGAGAACAGGGGTATTGAACTAAGTGGGAAAACAGTCGGAATTATTGGTTATGGAAATACGGGCAGTAGTTTTGCAAGATTATTACAACCTTTCAATGTAACAGTATTAGCCTATGATAAGTATAAATTCGGATTTGGTGAAGGATATATAAAGGAAGCTAACCTGGATCAAATTGCACGGTATGCAGATGTTATAAGTCTTCATATTCCACTGACTAATGAAACTGCTGAAATGGCAAACACTGTTTTTTTTACTTCACTTAAGAATAAACCATTTTTTTTAAATACATCCCGTGGAAAAGTGATCAGCCTTGACGCTGTCATACAGGCTTTAAAAGAAAATAAAATTTCAGGTGCAGGGTTAGATGTATTGCCCAATGAAAAATTATCTACTTACTCGGCCAGGGAAAAAGAGCAACTGGATTGGCTGCTCGAACAACCCAATGTGCTCATCACCCCACATATAGCCGGCTATAGTGAAGAAGCTTCTTATAAGATGGCGGATGTTTTACTTCATAAGTTGAAAATAATCTGATGGCGGTAATTCTTTGTTAATTTCTCTTTATTTAAAATGAGAGGTACTATTTTTTAGGGAAAACAGGAAACAGTTTTATGAGAAAAATTTTACTTCTTCTATCAACTGTGGTAGTTCTTCTATTGTTCTCCTGCTCAAAATCACTGGAAGACAGGCTTATTGGGAACTGGCAGCTTGAAGATGCATGGAAAAGAGTTTTTTTGGGCCGGGACCATTTTCAAACAGGATATGAATCCGGAGTTTTTACATTCATGGAAAATGGAGATGCCAGCTATACCAGCAATACAGATACACTCACTGGCTTCTGGAGAGCTAATAACTATACTAACAGCTTATTACAATAGCGTCACAGATCAATGGGAATCAAGGCAAATGAGAAGGTTGAGGATAAGCCTTGTCAATTTTCAGCAAAACCGGAGGCTTGAATGGGAATTTGATGATTTTAGCTTCAAAAATGACTGGGAAAAAATAAAAGCAGAACAATATTCCCTTAGTAATGCAGAATATATGAGTTTGGCAGGCTGTAAAAATTTTAAGGGTATTCCCTTTTTTTAGTCAAAAAAAGTTTTTTATCTTCATTATTCAATAATGCAACGCTTCAGTAAGTAAACTGAGGCGTTGTTATTTTTTTATTTTATCAAAGGAGGTGAACATGAGTGGTATTCAATATGTGACAAAAGAGACGTTGGAACAAATGAAAGCTGAGTTACAGCGGATGAAAGCAGTAGATCGTCCTGCTGCCAGTAAAGCTATTGCAGAAGCGAGGGAAAAAGGTGACCTGAAAGAGAATGCTGAGTATGATGCAGCTAAAGAAGCCCAGGGTATACTGGAAGCAAAAATTGCAGCCTTTGAAGGATCGCTGGCTAATATTCGTGTACTGGATGAATCCAGTATTGATACCAGTAAAGTATCTATTCTTACAAAAGTGACACTTACTAACCTGAATACGAAAAAACAGGTCACTTATAAAATTGTAAGTGAGCAGGAGGCGGATCTGAAAGCTGGAAAAATTTCAGTTACCTCTCCTATCGGAAAGGGTATCCTGGGAAAACAGGTAGGGGAAACAGCTGAGGTAAAGGCTCCTGCTGGAGTACTTACATTTAAAATTGAAGAGATTACAGCATAAACCATCTGCAGGAATTCAAAAATTAATAAAGCCTTCGTAAACTCGAAGGCTTTATTAATTAAAAGATTGATAGCTTTAATCTAAAATCCTGCTGTGCTTGAGAGGATAAAGTATTATTTACTTTCATTAAAGTCAAAACTATTTGGTGGTATGACAATATTTTCAAGAATCATTGCTGGCGATATACCATGTTATAAAATTGCGGAGAATGAAAAATTCTTTGCCTTTCTTGATATATTTCCACTTAGAGAAGGTCATGTACTGGTGGTTCCTAAAACAGAAGTGGATAATCTGTTCGACCTGCCACCCGAATACCTGCAGGAAATGTTACTGTTTGCAAAACCCATTGCCAAAGCAATTGAAGCTGCTTTTGATTGTAACCGTTGCGGTATCAGTGTAATCGGGTTAGAAGTGCCACATGCACATATGCATCTTATACCTATACAGTCAGCTAACGATATTAATTTTACACAAGCCAAGCCAAAGGCATCTGATGAAAGTCTGAGAGCAGTGCAGGGAAAAATTCTGAATAAGATGAACTGATTTTTATTTAGGATGATTTTTTATTCTGCCCGGATTCTTTTTTATAAATTCATCCCAGCCTTTTAGTCCTTTGGTAGTTTTTCCTAAAACATGGTTGGTTTGAAAATGATGACACAATGCTACTGCCAATGCATCTGTTGCATCATACTGTTTAGGGTTTTCCTTGAATGATAGTAATGTTTGCAGCATTTTCATAACCTGTTCTTTATCTGCATTGCCATTACCGGTAACGGATTGTTTTACTTTTTTTGGAGAGTACTCTGTTACTTCCAGTCCATGGCGCATAGCGGCAGCAATAGCAACTCCCTGTGCACGGCCCAATTTTAACATGCTTTGTACGTTCTTGCCAAAGAAAGGAGCTTCAATGGCAAAGTCAGTTGGCTGATATTTGGTTATCAATCCGCTCACCGTATTAAAGATCAACTGCAATTTTTTGTAACTGTCTTTTACCTTACCGGGTTTTAGCACACCCAATTCCAGTAAGGAAACTTCACTGCCATTGACCGTTATCAGGCCATAGCCCATTACTATTGTACCGGGATCTATACCAAGGATTATTTTAACAGGCTTTTGCAAGCGGGAACGTATTTTTACAAGAACTGCCTGGCGGCAGGTAGATTAATGAAACTAAACAAAAATATCAAAATCTTCATCAATTACTTCCTTGGTCCGATATTGTTTATCTGGCTTTCATGGTCAATTTACAGGGAAATCAAGAACCAGCCGGATATTGAAATGGCGTGGCAAAAAATTGGCGAGTCATTTTCAAGTCCTTTATTGCTTAACGTGGTGGCAGTAATACTGCTGATGATCATTAACTGGTCTATTGAGGCTATCAAATGGAAGATATCAGTAAGTGAGATTCAGAAAATAAGTTTTACAAAAGCACTAAGAGCAGTTTTATCCGGGGTTTCCTTTTCAGTAAGTACTCCAAACAGGGTGGGTGAGTACCTGGGCCGGGTTTTATATATGGATGATGGCAACCGGCTCAAGACTATTTCCGTTACCATTGTGGGCAGTATCAGTCAGTTGATTGTAACAATATTCATGGGCTTAACCGGGTTGGTCATTCTCCGCCCTTATATTCAGGATGAACATGTTATTTCTTCTATCTGGCTTTCAATGATCATCTATGCCGGGCTGGGCGTATTACTTTTTTTAACACTATTTTATTTCCGGCTGTCTTGGCTTATCAAATGGGTAGACCGCCTGCCCGGAATGAAACGATTTGCTTACCTGGTAAAGGTTTTGGAGGGTTTTAATGCAACATTATTATTACGGATACTGTCTTTATCACTGTTCAGGTTCATCGTATTTATCATACAATATTACCTGCTGTTTCGTTTATTCGATGTGGAAGTTTCCTTGTGGCAAACTCTTTGGTCGGTAAGTGTTTCGTTCCTGGTGATGGCGGCCATACCGACTTTTGCGATTGCAGAACTGGGATTGAAGGGTAAAGTAAGTCTTATTTTCACCGGGCTATTTAGTGAGAATAAAGCAGGAATAATTTTTACAACGGCTGGCATCTGGGTTATCAACTTAATCATCCCGGCCATTATCGGAAGCCTGATGATACTGAGTATAAAAAAAATAAATACAGAGAAGAATGAAGGGACTTAAATTCTTAGCGCCGGCTTTTTTAGTGTTGCTTGGCTTTTCCAAACAAACAAGCGTACCCGCTGACACTTTTTGTGGTATCAGGAATGTATCTTTCCAGGTGGATGAGGAAGTGACTTTTACTGTTTACTATGCAGTAGCAGGAGTATATGTAAATGCCGGAACGGCCACTTTTACAAGTAAGCTGGAAAAAATTAATAACAGACCAGTATATCATGTAACCGGGGAAGGAAAAACAAATTCGTCCTATGACTGGATCTACAAAGTGAGAGATAAGTATGAAACGTATATTGATACGGCTACCATGCAACCATTGAAGTTTGTCCGTAATGTGAATGAAGGAGGATATAAAATCTACCAGAATATAACGTTTAACAAAACTGCTAATACAGCCATCGCAACAGATGGAGTGTTTAAAGTACCCGCCTGCGTACAGGATGTGGTGAGTGCCATGTACTATGCCCGTAATATTGATTTTTCCAAATTGCGACCCGATGATAAGATACCTTTTTCCATGTTCCTGGATAATGAAGTGTACAATATGTATATCCGCTATGTTGGTAAAGAAGAGATAAAGACCAAGTATGGAAAATTCCGGGCCATTAAAATAAAACCTTTGCTATTAAAAGGGCAGATATTTGAAGGCGGAGAGAAAATGACCGTTTGGGTGACAGATGATAAAAACCATATACCTATACGAGTCGAAAGTCCGCTGGTAGTGGGGAAAGTAAAAATCGATATGATGGGCCATTCGAATCTCCGTCATCCGCTGACATCATTAATCAAAAGAAAGTAATTATTTTTTAGATTTCTTCCAGCTTAAAAAAATCTTTTGGGCGAACTCCTTTTTCTGTTTGTTGCAGGTTGCAACATTCATACACCGGATCATGCTCAAAGAAAAGTATATAATCACCTTCTATTGCTTCCTTCAAAAAAGATTTCTTTTCATTTAAGGTTGTGAGAGGAAACATATCATAGGCCATTACATAAGGAACGGGAATATGTCCTTGTGAAGGAAGAAGGTCAGCCATGTAGACAATTGTTTTGCCCTTGTACTTTACCTGGGGTAGCATCATGCTTTCGGTGTGCCCGCTTACAAACCGTACAGATATATCAGTGGCAAAAGCTGTTTCGCCAAGTTTACCGTCAACCATTCCGGCTACATCAACAAATTTCAGCTGGCCGCTTTCTTCAATCGGTAAAATATTTTCTTTTAAGAAAGAAGCCTTTTCCCTGTCGTTAGGATAAACTGCCCAATCCCAGTGTTCTTTATTGCTCCAGAAAACGGCATTCTTAAAGGCGGGAACTAATTTATCACCTTCTCTTTTAATAGAACCGCCACAATGATCAAAATGAAGATGGGTAAGGAATACATCAGTAATATCATCCGGGTGAAAGCCATGCTTTGCTAACGATTTGTTCAGTGTATCATCTCCATGCAGGTAGTAATGACTGAAGAATTTTGCATCCTGTTTGTCACCATTGCCATTATCTACCAATATCAGCCTGTTGCCATCTTCAATTAACAGGCAGCGCAGGGCCCAGGAACACAAATTATTTTCATCAGCAGGGTTGATCTTGTTCCAGATGCTTTTCGGTACCACACCAAACATAGCACCACCATCTAATTTGAAATAACCTGTATTTATCGTGTAAAGTTTCATGCAATCTTATTTTTTGTAGCAGCATTGGCATAAACCAGCAACAACAGTCCAATTATGAAAAAGGTAGCAAGAGCCAGCACTGAACTTCTTTGAGAGCCTGTTAGTTCTGTAATAAAGCCAAAGCTAAAAATACCGACTACTGCAGCTATTTTTTCTGTTACATCGTAAAAGCTGAAAAATGAAGTGGTGTCTTTAGTAACCGGCATCAGTTTGGAGTAAGTAGAGCGGCTAAGCGATTGTATACCACCCATAATAAAACCAACGGCGGCTCCCAAAGTATAAAACTCGAAGATGCCGCCTACCGGCAGAAAATAAGCTGCCACACAAAGACATATCCATAAAACTACAAGTGTCATTAGTGTTTTGATATTGCCAATTTTAGATGAAAGCCAGGAGATGGTAAAAGCACCGGGTATAGCAATAAGCTGAATGATCAGAATGGCCACTATTAAATTTGTAGTAGGTATTTCCAGTTCACTTTTACCATATAAAGCAGCAACCAGCATAACGGTTTGTACTCCCATATTGTAAAAGAAGAAAGCTGATAGAAACCGCTTTAAAGAAGGAATTTCTTTCAATTGGCCCCATACTTTTTGTAACTCTTTATATCCTTTTGAAAGCACATGATGCTTTAAATCACCGGTACCAGCCGGAACCGGGTTAGGTAAACGGCGTAATGAGTATTGCCCAAATCCCCACCACCAGATGCCAACCAGCAGAAAAGAAATCTGCGAACCTTTACCTTCAGTAATGCCGAATTTTTCATGCATTAATACAAACACAAAACAAATTACCTGCAATAAAACACTGCCTGTATAGCCATAGGCAAAACCTTTGGCACTGATGCGGTCACGGTCTTCAGGGGCGGCTATTTCGGGTAAAAAAGAATTGTAAAAAACCTGGCTTCCCCAAAAGCCGATACAGGCAATGATTATAGCTGCAATACCGAGTGCCAATGTACTCCTGTCAAAGAAAAACATAGAAGCACAGGCAAGGCTGCCCATTGTAAGAAAGAAATTCAGGAAGTTCTTTTTATTTCCCTTATAGTCTGCGATAGATGACAGTAATGGTGAAATAAATGCCACTATAAGCATGGCAAATGCAAGAGCATAGTTGTATAAGGCTGTATTTTCAAACTGTCTCCCCAGAAAAGTGACTGCTGTTTTTGAAATGTTTCGGTCATCAACCGCTACGGCCTCGAAGTAAGCAGGAAAAATTGTAGACGTAATAACCAGGTTGTAAGAAGAGTTTGCCCAGTCATACATTGCCCAGGCATTTACTACTTTTTTCGGAGCCGTTTGCATAGTGAATGCTTTGAGTAAAAATAGGGATTGCCCTTCGAATTAAAAAAATGCCCGGACCGCTTAGCTTCCGGGCATTTTCCGTTGTCATGCCTGTTAATCCATTTTGTAAGTGAATGTTTTGAAAGGACTAAAGGTGTCGTTAGTCAGGTGGAAGATAAGCGGCACGCCGCCAAGCTGTTCCTCTGATATCTGCTTTGCCATGCTTTGAAACTGACTGTCCGGAAGAGCATCTGCTTTTGCCCGGTTAGCAACCATACTTACTACTACAGTCCCATTTTCATTTTTACCAATCTGGAAGCTGATGATACCGGCCGGATGGATTTCCCTGCTGAGAAAAGAAGCCATAGATGCTCCTTCCTCTTCACTAAAACTATCTTTGACATACACTTCAATATTTCCGGCAGTTAGTCTTTTTCCAAAAGCAGGTTTGTCTGATTTTTTAAATGTATAAGTGCGGATCGTTTTAAAATATTTATCTGCAAGCACCACATTGACCGGAGCGGCGCTAAAAAGATTTTCTGATAACTCATTACCGGTGGTATAAAATATATCATCTTCCATTTTATCCATTACCTCCATATTAGATACCATTTTGAAATTGATGGTATCTCCGTTTTTCGAAAGCTGGACACTTTTTCGCGGAGTTTCTCCGTCTTTGTTTTTCCACCGGGGATAAAAATAGTCCAGTGTTTTTTCAGCCTGCTCTTTTGAAATCCCTTCTTTGTAATAGACTTCCATAAAGTCCTTTGAGACCTTATCTCCATTAGTGGAACAGGCAAACAATACGGAAGCAAACAGGAATAAGGAAAGATACTTCTTCATATGTTGTGGTTTGTTTTGACATAGATAAGTAAAAAACTGATCCTGCAAATACCATTTTCGGGTGATTTTACCCTTTCAGATAACCTGTAGCCAACATGATCAATAAAACTATACCACCAATAATACGGTAATAACCAAACAGCTTAAATCCATGTTTCTGCAGAAAGCCAATAAAGAACCTGATTGCCAGCATAGCCACAATAAAAGCCACAATATTTCCTATGGCAAATAATTTAATATTTTCTGTACTGATGGTTTCATACCCTTTCAGCAATTTGTAACCGGTGGCAGCGGCCATCGTAGGTACTGCAAGAAAAAAAGAAAATTCAGCAGCCAGTTTACGGGTCAGGTGCTGTTGCATACCGCCAATGATACTGGCAGCACTACGGCTTACACCAGGAATCATAGCCACACATTGCCATAGCCCGATCATAAATGCTTTTGGAAAGCTGATCTGTTCCTCCGTTTCTACCGGGTGATGTTTGAATACATTATCAATGAAAAGCAGGATGATTCCCCCAAGAATCATTGTAACGGCTACCGTTAATGAACTTTCGAGCAGGTCATCGATCTTATCAGAAAAAATAAATCCGAGTACTAAAGCCGGAATAACAGCTACCAGTAATTTCAGGTAGAACTCCCAACCTTTTCTTCCAGTCGTTAAAGGGGTCATGAATTTTTTCCAGTAGAGCACTACTACAGCCAGTATGGCTCCTAGTTGAATACCAACAGTAAACAGTTTAGTAAAATCATCATGGGGAACACCCAGCAGTTTTTCTGTAATGATCATATGCCCGGTAGATGAGATGGGCAGAAATTCTGTAATTCCTTCAACAATGGCAATGATAATTGCTTCTGCGACACTCATGGGGTAAGTTGGTTAAGGTGTATTATAAAGGTCGTAAAGATAACAGTTTGATGAACGTACAGAAAATACAAAGGCGATGGATAACCACCGCCTTTGTAAAATATTAATTATTGAATTAGTTGGCTGTTTTGGGTTTCTTAAATATCGCAAAGATTTCCACTACCAGGCCTGCCAGGATAAGTATAGGTGCTACAGTGATCCTGGTTGTACTGTAAACAGCCTCTTTGTTAAAAACGGCCGGATTGGTATTACTTTTTCCACCAGACATCAGGAACATACCAACTGCTATCAGTATAATACCCGCCAGCATCCACATATAATTATCCTTGCTGAACATAGCAGGTGTTGCTTTCACTTCGCTCATTTCTTTCAAATTTTAGTCGTGCAATATAGGAATTTTGGTGGAAACAGAATGAATAGCCCGCTTGTATAGAGCTCTAATCATTAATATAAATCATCCAGTTTCATTTTCAGGTATTTTATTACACTGCGGTGAGTACTGAAAAGGGTGATACAGACACCCAATATAATCAGGCCCGAGAAAAGTAATACCAGGCTGGTATTATCATGTATGGCTTTCATTTCCGGGATGAATTTTTCGATCACAAACAGGAAGAGGATAACGGCTATGGCTGCTATAACACCGCTGATGGCGCCATTGATAATGGCTCTTACATTCATTGGTTTGGCAATGAACCAGCGGGTGGCCCCTACCATCTGCATGGTTTTAATAAGGAACCGGTTGCTGAACATAGCCAGCTTAATAGTATTATCGATCAATACGATCACCACAATGGACAGCACCACTGCCAGTATCAGGATGCCGATACTGATATTGCGGAGATTGGTGCTCATTTTTCCAATCAGTGCTTCGGGATAATCCACATCGCTTACATAAGTCTGATTTTTCAGGTCTGCCTTGATGGCTGCCAGCGAATCGGTATTCAGGTATTGGTTTTTCACTTTAAAATCGATACTGTTAGGCAGGGGGTTTTCAGTGAGTATCTCTCCCCAATCTTTATTACCATCAGCCAGGTATTTTTTCTTGGCCACTTCTTTGGTCACATAGGTATACTCTCTGATATATGGCTGTGAACTGATATAAGCTACCAGGGCAGCACTGTCTTTGGGGTTCAGGTCGCCCCGCAGGTAAGCACTTACAGTTACATTTTCTTTGAAGTGATCGGAGAGTTTGCTGGTATTGATAACGATCAACCCGATGATACCCAGGAAAAAAAGAACCAGGGTAACACCAAGAATAGACATGAAGTAAGAGGGTTTTCCCCGTTTGATAGAAGCTTTGCCTGATTGGGACATGCGATTGTTTTTTCAGATTAATGGATTGCACGCAAAAATAGCAGTTTAGGGCTACAATCAGTATTTTTGCTGCCCGCCTGACAGCCGTCAGGCAAGTTTAAACGATTGCTCCCGGTTCGTATTGCCATCTGTGGCTGCAGATATTTGTTAAAGAATTACCGTTGGTATTAATATCGTTTCAAAAAAACATAAAGGAAGGCTGATATATATGGAATACAATTTCAGGGATATTGAAAGGAAATGGCAAAAACAATGGAAAGATAGCCAGGCTTATAAGGTGAAGAACGATTTTTCCAAACCCAAGTATTATGTGCTGGATATGTTTCCTTATCCCAGCGGAGCAGGATTGCATGTAGGTCACCCGTTAGG
>Ga0116142_10003969_pt1 | contig 14442 bp, 16 predicted proteins | sample AD_UKC033_MetaG_FD_89785 | JGI IMG/M metagenome (GOLD analysis project Ga0116142, IMG submission 89785) | Active sludge microbial communities of municipal wastewater-treating anaerobic digesters from USA - AD_UKC033_MetaG | ecosystem: Engineered > Bioreactor > Anaerobic > Digestate | place: USA... | reverse complement strand
CGAACGCTCTTTTCCTCACAACGCCTACGTCTCTAAAGCCGGCAAGTCGTCAATCACCCCTGACGATCATTCCGCCAGAGGGAGCAAATATTCACCGAAAACAAACGGGAGCCCCTCTCACCACAGTTCGCACGTCTCTCGGAGCAGCAAGCCGTCGCCGGCCTTTAATCATCACGCATCCGGGACGACCCGGCATACCAGCAAGATCAATCAGACCCCTGCAAAGCATGACCGTCACCCTTCAAGGACCAGCAAGCCGCCGGTTACTTTTGGGGATCGTTTCCCCAAAGGCAGCGTAACGATCGCTAAAAGCTCCGAATTCAGGGTCAAGCATGATGATCATTCATGCAAGCATCACGATCATTCCGGCAAACATCAACATCATGCAGGCAAGCACAATCATTGTTCTGGCAAGCATGACGATCACTGGAGCAAGCATCATCATTCAGACAAAGGCCATGGCTGCTCCGGTGATAAACACCACACCGCTCACCACCGGGGCCATTCATACAAACATAATAAATGTTACGATGACGATGGTGGATGTGGGATTGCTCAAGGTATTTTTATCGGTGCAATTGGCTGTCCCGCTCTCTCTTCGGCGTTGAGAGTCCCGAACCAAACGATTATTATTGAGGAACCGATTACGATTGTACAGCCGTACTATATTGCCACGTACGCTGACCAAACCGTTGTCGTGACCGCCTCAGCCTTGAATGTCCGCTCCGGTCCGGGATACGACTTTCCGATAATCGGCCTTCTCGATCAGGGAGACGGCGTGATAATATACGGATATGACACTTCTTCCGAATGGCTCTATGTACAGCTCCCCTCGGGAGATTTTGGGTGGATACTAGCCCACTACACCGCCCCCCTTAATGCTTTCCAGTGCGGCTAAGCGAAACTCTCTCCTTCGCGTCGAACTTTGAGTCCCATCCCAGGTAGCCTTTCCGCTCCGTAAGCCACATGCTATTCCCGCATATCTGCCTCGAACCTCCCGCTGAACACTGGATCTCACGTCCTTCGCTTCCAGCGCACGTTTTGCCGTCCCGATATCAGTACTGTCCTTGGCAGGGTCACATACTGTGCCCGCGAACATCTAAATACCACCTTACCTCGACAATTTTCTGCTTTCACTGTATTGAGTGGATGCTCATCTCTGTTTTTCTTATTGGAATTGAGCGTTTTGTTCGCTATAATTATTTTTATACGGCATTCATGTTCTGTGATTCATCTGACCGGTTGAGAACCTCACGATCCGCCTCACACCGGTAGTATTGTACAGTTCCCTTTTCATGAGCCGTAAAAGATCGGCTTCTGCCAGATACCGCGTCTGCGTTGATCACCCAAGGGGAAATAGACTCCCATAAGGAGGAGAGTCCGTGAAAAACTACATACTTGTCGTTTTGATTGCGGTGCTTCAGGCACCCTTTTCCCTCCCTTGTCACTACGGATGGACCTATGATTGGACTGAAGTCAATGAAGTGATGAAGGATCTAACCCAGGCAGCCAAACTCGAAGGAGCGGCGCTGCTTGTTGCCGACGACTTCAACGAGGCTACCAAAGAGCCTGTACTCGCGTACGAAAATTACCAGAACGGCTATACCAGAAATACCGAGCGTTGCGTGTACTCGGCTACCAAATGGTTGACGGCAACCGTCATCATGAAGATTGCCGGGCCGGACCTCGAACAAACGTTAATCTCCGATTGGTTCGACAACGGTTGGGATACGTATCCGAAGAACGAGATTACCCTTGAGCAGTGTCTCTCGCATACCTCAGGGCTGCCAAAAGACAGTCCCATCCTCAATAATTGCAGCATAAATTTTTATGATGAAGTAGTACGGTTAGGCGACTTACCATTGGACGCTGAGCCCGGTACTCAGTTTTGCTACGGCGGCGTTTCTTACCAAGTCGCCGGCAGCGTTGCCGAGCAACGAGTGCAGGACCTCTATGGATCGGAGTATCATTTCTGGCAGCTTTTTCGCGACTCTATTGAAGTCCCCCTCGGCATTGAAATTCCCGGGCGCAATGACGGCATGGGCTGGGTCTGTTCTTTTGGCGAAATAAAACAAAACAAGGCATGGACCCCTCGCATTGGCGGCGGGCTTGTTACCACGCCATTCGATTATATGAGGTTCTTGGCTGCTTTCCTTGAAGATAGTATTCGCACCTCCGGCACTCCGATTCTCCTCCCCAGGGAGCACATCGACTCCATGCGAACACCAAGAACAAGTGCCATGCCGAGGTGTTCGAACCGGGGAATGAATGCGGAATATGGCATCGGCTGCTGGCTGCCTCACTCCGGTATTGAAAACGATTTCGGATACGTGATGAGCAGTGATGGCGCGAAGGGAACGATCCCCTGGATCAACTGGAAGCTCGATCCTCCTTATGCTGCTCTGTTTTTTACCGATGCGTATATAGAAACTGTTCAAAACCGGGTCTGGTATAACCTTGTACCTGCTGTGAACGCTGCTTACGGCGATTATTCGGTGCTGTTCATGTCTGGATTTGATAGCGATGAAGCATGGCCGGGTTACTGGACCGTCAATCCCAAAAGCGAGAATGCTCAAGGCACCACCATGCTCACACCTCATTTGGGCGATCGTTCCTGTTATCTCAAAGGAGCTTCCGGTGTTACCCGCAGAGGCTATATCATGAAAACGCTGGATACCAGCGCTTACTGTCAGGTGATTCTCAAGTACACTGCCAAATCGACATCGGACAGCATTCTTCAGGTACAGTACTCGGTGCTGTCAAATCCCCGGGTGAATAGCGACGCTGACTGGAAGGCGATTGAAACATACGAAGACGCTGAATGGAATACGAACTGGGGTTACCTTCCGGCAGGGAAGCGGAATGTGAAGATTCTCTTCAGGTGCAATGAAGCCGCCAGAAGTGCCTGCAGTTATGTTGATCACGTCGTTGTCCTCGCCAGATAGCCGGTCTCGCTTTTTTTCCGGACACCACCCGTGCTGACTCTCAAATAAGGCTGTCTCCGCGGCACAATACTATTCCCGTCTGTATCATTCTGTCTCAGCTATCTTGACAATAGTTAGATTCCTCCCTAAGTTTAGTGTCCATAAAGGCGACCTCACAGCCCCTCATGAGGCCATTGCCCACTGGCAAGGCCACCTCTTAACCTTCGGCAGGAGGCTCCGCGATGAGATCGTTCTACGCAGACATTGCTTGGTTTTTGATGACGGCGATCCTAACCGTTGCTTCCTGTACGCCTAGCACCTCCCCTGACGTCTATTCCCGGGGTGAAGTAAAAACCGCCCAGCGACTCGATCAGGGAGAGGTGGTCTACGTCAGACAAGTGGCTATTGAGGGGACCTCTACTGCGGGTACTATAGCGGGTGGAGTGATGGGCTATGTATTAGGGGGTACGATCGGTGCAGGGTCTGGCCGCGACGTCGCCAGAGCCGGTGGCGCTATTGCTGGTGCTGCTGCCGGCGGAGCTGCTGAACGAGGGGTAACAGCTGAAAAAGGCCTCGAGATTACTGTGGAACTTGACAGCGGAGAAAGCGTTGTCGTGGTTCAGGGCGCTGATGTGCCCTTTACTGCCGGCGATCGGGTCCGCGTTATTCGGCGTACCGATGGGGCGGCCCGGGTAGTTCAGTAGAGTATTCTTCCTTATCGGGATCCTCTGAAACAAGTAAATAGGAGCATGTGATTCTCATCGTGCGAAAAAATCCATACGGTGAGAATATTTGACAAACCGATCAGCCCGTCTTAGCATATCGGGGAAAATAGTGTATTCGGATGAATGGCTTTCTCTCATCCTGACGCCGGGGAAGTATCACCTCGAAACTCAGGCAGCATTCTGCAGCAAAAAATGTCAGCAATCATTAGCCCTTACTCGACGGTCACGTTCCCCACTCCTTGAAATTCCACGATAGATGTTCCTATTATGTATCTTCTCCTGTCTTTTGCCCGATGAACTTCATAGTATATCCAGTAATTTCGCTAGGACGAGACACCGTGCATGATTTCTCGCCCGGCCGAACAGAATCTTTCCAACCAATTATCCGTCATGAATGATCAAGCTAAAACTAAATGCCAGCTTATTGCAGAACTACAGCTGCTGCGCCAAGAAGAAGCGCGTAGCCGCAAGCGAAACGAGGCCAGGATCAAGAATATCTTTCAGGTAGTGCCCACAGGAATAGGTGTTGTGAGTAACCGGATTCTGATTGACGCAAATGATCGTCTCTGTGACATCGTCGGGTACTCGCGAGATGAACTCATTGGAAAAAACGCCAGAATTCTCTACCCCAACGATGCCGAGTATGACTATGTCGGGAGCGAGAAGTACCGGCAGATACGACAATGTGGCCTCGGAACCGTAGAAACGAAATTCAGACGCAAGGATGGTAAAATCATAAATGTGCTCCTTAGTTCGAGTCCATCTGACGCGACCGTTTCTCCTTCAAAGGGCGTAACCTTTTCGGTGCTTGACATCACCGAGCGCAAACAGTCTGAGAAAGCCTTGCGTGAGAGTGAGGCTCGGTATCGCCTCCTCCTTAGTGCACTGCCTGTGGCGGTATTTACCTGCGATGCCGAAGGACGCATCAACCTCTACAATCAGGCGGCCTTTTCCCTCTGGCAGCGCAAACCAAAGCTCGGTCGTGATCGCTGGTGCGGCTCCCCGCGGGTCTACCGTCCGGATGGTACGCCTTTGCCCCCGGAAGAAAGCCCTGTTGCCCTCCTCTTGCGCACTGGTGAAAGCCGAACTGATCAGGAATTAATCTTCGAGCGACCGGACGGCAGCCGCGTTCACACCTTGCCTCATCCCGAGCCGCTGCGTGACCCCTCAGGTCGGATTAATGGGGTGGTGAATGTGCTGGTGGACATTACCGAGCTTCGCCAGGCTGAGCAGTCAATGCTCAAGCTCAACGAGGCACTTGAACGACGCGTGAAGCACCGAACCACGGCCCTGAAAAAATCCCAGAATCAGTTTCGACAGCTTTCCAATGAACTGTTGCAGGCACAGGAAAATGAGCGCAAGCGGGTGGCCAACGAGATCCACGATAACGCCGGCCAGGTGCTCTCAGCCGTGAAATATCGGGTGGAAGCAGCATTGCTAAAGGTTAAGAGGGAACAACCCACACTCGACCTCAAACCGATAGAAGATCTCGTTCCACTGATCCAGCAGTGCGTGGAAGACATGCGCCGTCTCCAGATGGAGCTGCGACCCTCCATGCTCGATGAAATGGGTCTCCTTGCTGCGATCCACTGGTTTTGCCGACAATTCCAGACTACCCATCCGTCCATTCGGATTCACCAGGAGATTACAATTACGGAAAACGATGTGCCCGAGCAGTTGAAGATTGTCGTCTTTCGGGTGCTGCAGGAGGCAATGAACAATGCCGGTAAATACAGCGAAGCGGATCTGTTGCTCCTCTCGGTACATAAGAAGACCGGACTGCTCACATTGCACATAGAAGATAACGGCCGGGGCTTTGATGTAGAACATGCACAACACGTCCAGGCATTCAATAAGGGTCTCGGGCTCTCCAGTATGCGGGAACGAGTGCAATACTCCGGCGGCCGGCTGCTTATCCAGTCCGCTCCGGGCAGCGGCACCTGCATCGAGGCACGGTGGTCAAAGAAGCTGCTGGTATAGCGCGACCGTCGTAGGGGTACAGCTCACCATCGTACGCGCCCGGCCCTTTATGTAGGAACACGGCGCCGTGCCCTTACTCATCCCACCGGGCCGGGTTGTTGATAACGTATTTCCGGATTATGTTCAATTCATAGTCATCGCGAATCACGTGTTCGTAGTAGGTGCGCTGCCACAATCGTCCGGCGAATGGTTTCCATCCGCCATTCTTTACATGCTTGATGTATTCGTTTGTCGTCATTGTCTTGAACCATTGAACAATGCGCTGTAGGGGCGCACCCGTGTGTGCGCCCGTGTTGTCCGGGCAGACACACGGGTCTGGTGGGCAGACACACGGGTCTGCCCCTACGTTTGTGCCGGATTCATGTGAAAGAACGATTATTCCATGGATGTGATCAGGCATAACAACAAAGGCATCCGTATGCACGCTACTGAATTTCCCCGGTATCCTTTGCCACCACTGTTCAACCATTTTCCCTGCGTCAGAGGGAACGCTTGCTCCACCGTGCACCTCTCCAAGCACCCACTCCTTTCCCTGTGTACACACGGTCACGAAGTACGCCCCGGCTGAGGAATAATCATATCCACTCAGACGGACCGAGCGGCGATGATGAAGATAGAAGGCCATTGGTATCTGTTGCTCCATTGTAGCGCACGGCGTTGCATCGTAGGGGCACGGCGCGCCGTGCCCCTACAAAATCTTGTCCAAACAACGCCACGAACACTGAGCACCGCGAAGCGCGGGGCAAAGAATCTCGTGGTGTTCGTGTTGCATGCATTCTCAATGACAACCGCGGAACTCGCAATGGCAAGCGGGATGCTCACGCATAGTGCCGGCATCTAAGATTTCACGTTCTTCTTTCGCTAGAATTCTTCTTGTATCCATGGTTCCGTCCTATGGTATCTCATTATGCAATCTCAAAGATCCTGCAGCCCGCTGGCAATTTCCACATACAAGCTGTGGATGCGCTGCAAAAGCTCTGCTGCAGATTCGCCAGCAGAAAACTGACTCAGGTCCCACCACCCTAATTCATTCAAGTGGTCAGTCTGAGGCAATTCTTTTACAAAATATCTCTCGTTCCATTTGGCGGATTCTACCGAGACCAGTCCGTCATTGGGGCCCTCCTGCTCAGAAATAATGCGATGGGGGACTACTAAAGGCCAGAAGACACTGTCCAGCTCCTGGCGGCCAGCATAGGTCTGAAGTCGGGTGGTTTGGCTGAGTTCGTTTTCAAAGTCAATCACGTCACGATTGCCATTGAACTCCCGACATCGATCAGTTCTAAGATCCCATAATGCCTTGAGGTCCAATCCGAGCGCCTGAGCAATGTGAAGGACCTCGAGAAGATGCTCCGTTCCCCAGTCTGCAAAAGCGCTCCCGTTATGGGGAGTAGAGATAGTGGTCAGCGAAGCGATGTGTTCATGTATTCTTCCGTTGCTTCGATCATCAAACATCATGTGCCGTGCATCCAGACCTCCCATGCTGTGAGCGATAAGGTGCACCTTGTTGCATCGTGGTCCCTTGCTAAGAACATTTCGAATATTCTGCTTCAGGGAAATCGCGCGCTGTCTTACAGAAGCGCCCCACGGGACATCGGAATGCCATACTTCGAAGCCTTTATTCTGTAACATGGTACGGACTCCTTTGAAGTAATGGCAGTCATCGATATTCAGCTTGTCGTTATTGTCGGACTGCAATGCGTCCTTCCAAACATTGTCGAATCTGCATACGCCGTGACAAAGAATGATTGGATACATGTCCATCTCTGCTAGATCTGTGTGTTTTAAAGGCTGTGCAAAGTGCACAGACAAAAAAAGCGAGATCGCTCGCTATCCATGCCTCTTTGGCATGCACGGCGACTCTCGCTCATCCACGAGACTTACCCTGTCCCAGTATGGAAGATCCAGTCCAGGTGTACGCAGGTCTCAGGTACACAGTACTCCTCCCTCTTCTCACCAGCCAAGAGAGTTTCTATATCATTAAGCATAAAATGCTTGAAATCTTTTCTTTCTAAATCAGATTCAGCTGCTTTTGTCAAACAGAAAAAGTACAACAGAAATTGTACGCAGGAAGCCTTCTTTTGTCAGAGGCGAAAGATAGAACAAGACTCATGACTGATGTACCGGCGAAAGGTGAGGATTCTGAAACGTATCGAGTTGAAGTCGACTTCTTCGTGCATTAGGCCGAACAGGACTGCGTCAATCCTGCCTTCGGCGGAATCATTTCGATCGCAGCGAGAAATCTCAGCTCTGCTTCTAAGAGTTCTCAGGCGTCCCGTGTTCTCCACGGGCAAGCCATACTCCCTCGCAATGGCACCCGGTGCAGCAATCCAGCTCTTCACACTATGGATGCACACCTGCGGCCACATTACAATTCCTACTTCATCTTAAGGCCGGAGATTTTCACCATCCCCGAACCAAGCACACTAAGCATGTAGGGTATATCAGGCGAGAGCTTAGAAACGAGGATACTTTCAGAAGTCGGGAGTCAGAATAATGCGTCGTGCAGGTGTGCTGTGGTGGACTTCTTCGAAGACTTCATTTATTGTGCTCATCGGTCTGGTTTCTACAAACGGCTCGATTTCGATCTGTTTGCTGAGCACCATATCCAGAACTTTCGGATAGTACTTCGGCAAGCATGCCCAGGTACCGATAACATTAGCCTCCAAGGCCGCAACATCGGAAATCATTATTGTATGGATGGAAGAACCAAAGCCGATGAGGATGAGCTTGCTGACGAATGAAAGCAGCTCCAGACCGATCGCTTGGCCGCTTTTGGTACCGGTGACCTCAAAGATGTTCCAGTCGTAATGAGATGGCCAGCCATTCTGTTTGCAGATAGCTTCATAATCTGCCTTAACGTCTTTTTCTGTTTTGCCCTTCGCATTTATGGTGTGAGTAGCCCCAAACTGGAGCGCCCGCTCCAGCTTGTCTTCGCTTCTACCGATGGCGATGACTGCTTCTGCTCCAAGTGCCCTGCATAACTGTGTCACATAATTCCCTATCCCGCCTCCGGCGCCAATCACGACGGTGCGATCACCAGGCTTGATGTCTGCTCTCATTGCCGCCTGGTACGGCGTCGACACTGCATCGGCGACAACCGCGAGGTATTCGAGCGGCATAGAATCACGATCTTTGACGACACACAGATCAGCTGCGGGAACGACAATGTGGCTGGAGTAGCCTCCGTAAATTCCCATGCTGTTTCCCGGCATCTTCTGGTGCAGACAGCGGTTGCCGCGATCCTGGGCGCAGATGGGGCAGTTGTTGCAGGGCATGACTGACGGGATGATCACTTCCCGGCCGAACAGCTCGGAATCTCCGGCGATCACCCTTCCGCTGATCTCATGACCGAGCGTCAATGGTGCTTTCTGAATAGTCGGTACGCCGTCGTAAAAGAATCCCAGATCCGTATGACAGACGCCGCATCCTGCTATCTCCACGAGCACATCACCAGATTGTACCGGAGGCACATCGATCTCGGTTTGCTCGATTCTTCCTGGAATGACGTGGCTGCCTTCCTCGCTCCAGGGTTGAGTCATTTGCCAGGTTTGAATTTTCTTGGGTATCATCGCTCGCTCACCTCTCTCAGGAACTTCCTGTCGCCTCCGGACATTATAATACGAAAAGCCGCTATCTCCTAGTCTCTTTCTTGCTCTCTCTGCCCCTCAGTATTCTGAACCAGGACTTTTTCTTCGCTGAAGGTAGTAGCACGCATCCCTGGCTGTCAAGGTTTTCACCTATAGAATAACTGTGAAAAAAGCTGTAGGCATCCGGAAGAGGTGCAATGCAGAGACAAAACGGCTGCAAAGCAGCCCTGAACTGACACAACATACCCGCACCAACGTGTCCTCACAGCAATCGAACGCAAGAAAACACATGCGTACCCAACACCGCTGTCTTCTTTTTAACTTCTCTCAAGGGCTACACTATCGTTGATAGAAACAATGCCAAAGACGTTATAATACGCTTCGAACGCTTCCTTGAAAAGTCTTTCTGCTCCCGAAAGTTTCAGAAAAAACGAAAAGGGCTTTCAACAATCACAAGCTCTTATCTTTTCGTAACTTTTCAGGTCCCCGGGACGCACCTCCTTCACAATGTTCAGTGCAAGCCCACCGCTGGACTAATGGGTAACCAGAATCAGGATTGCAGATACAGCTATTTAATTGATATTAAATGCTATTGTATGGTTGACATTTCTAGAACAAAAGGAATTTTTCCCGCTAACTGTTTGATTATGCTTGGATGCAATAGTACAGAGCTTCAATAGTATTTGATTGCACCGTCTCGCAAAAATCTCGTGATCGTTAGGCACGTTTCTGCTTCTCTGCTTTGGGACGATTCGCGAAAAACAGCGGCTGCACCTTCTTCCAAAACTCGCGTCCACAGCTCCAGCCGAGTTGGGTAAGATCATCTACTTGTCTAATATCGTCCATATCGAAGCGGTCGGGGTAAACCGCCACGTCAATGCGAACTAGTTCCCTGCATAGCTTCTTCGCCTCCTCTATTGCGCCGAGCTTTGCGGCATGCATCAGCAACGAAGGAGCCGGACGAGCCCAATCCAAAAGACCGCCCTCCCGTGCATTTCGCTGGACGAATTCAGGGATATAAGTTGTTCCAATGCTGAGAATCACGATATCTGAAATTTTGCACCGAAACAAGCTTAAGGCCTCAGTCACTCCCACCATTACGGGGCAGTTGGCCCAGATTCCACCATCGATCATTACTCCACAGTCAGTATGAGCAGCAGCGAAATACGTTGGAGCAGCCGATGTTGCCAGTGCAACTTCTACCACGCTCAGATCCCTATGTGCTGTGAGTGATGGGTGGTACGAGGTCTTGAACACGACGGGCTTGGCGCTCGACGCGTCGAACGAGGTGATCGCTACATTGTGTTCTATCTTCGTGAAACGACGATTTGGGAAGATTTCCTCCAATATACTCTTTAAATCGTTGGTCTCATATTTAGGTCCAAAAATCCATTGAAGCACCCCGCTGCAACCAGTGGCAGGAGGGGGAAATATCCTGTCCCCTCGCTTTTTGTACAACGATAGAATTTCCCGGGCCGGGATCTCGCAAGCGAGCCCGAGACTGATAATACCCCCGGTCGAAGTGCCAACGATCAGATCAAAGTGTTTCACCACTCGACTTTGTAACTGTTCTTCGAATTACTCAAGCACAGCAGCTGTGAACGCACCTTTAATCCCACCGCCATCTAACGCAAGAATACGAAACATAGTGCACCTCCTTATCCGATCCACGATACCGGTCGTCTCTGTCTCCACTGCTGAACCGACTGTCTTATCTTCACCCGGTGCCATATGGAGAAGGGATCGCAATGTAGCGGCCTACTCAAAGAATCAATCAGAACCATTCCACAATAGCTAAGGTGCGAGCCAGAGTGATAGGTTGACATTTGGTAGGTTCAACAGGATCTCGTTGCAAGATTCGCCTTCAACAGTAATTCAGAAAGACTTATCAGTCGATCTGCTACAGACTCGAGCGGCATCTCCCAAGGATTGTTTACTGTAAGTTCACTACCGAGCACAAAATCATTATCGTCCTGCAGCGGATACCCTTCTCAAAGCAGCTCCAGCTTCCACTTTGTGAGCTGGGAACCAGGCAATCAGCCAATAAGTCGACGACCGAAGGGCATGAAATTGGAAATAAAAAGGCGAGGCCGTTTCCTTGTACGCTTTTTCGGCATACTCGACGAACTCGCCAACACATCCGATACAGGTATGATGATGACAGCCGTGGCAAGACAGAACAACACCTGCCAGCCGCCCCCCCCGCTTCATCTCTCTTTTCTCCACTCCTCTACTTACCATCCACCATAAGATTCGTGCAAGCACTCATTCGGTACTGCAGTTCACCGAACTGTCCATGCTCCCTACAGCAGAAGCTTCGAGGCAGATTGTTGACCGCGCCTTCTGCTCGGTTCAATTAAAACTACATGGATCAAGTTTGTCAATAATCTAAGACTCCGGGAGCGGGATCATTCCAGTCAGCACAAGTACAAACAGACACCTGAGCACGTATTTTCTTCCGCTTCCTGCAGCGTCGCTTGCGTGAGCCCGCCTGCTTGCGCACATCAGAAAGCAGTCGGTCAAATAGTAGCTGAACTCACTCGCAGTAACTGCTGACGCACCGCGGGATCAAGCTTCAAGTGCCCATGTCGCTCAAGAGCATCGACGAAACTGGGCAGCAGAGCCTGTAATCTTTCCCGCAGATCCGATCTGAGACTTCCCAACTGACGATGAGCGCTTCCTTTACTGCCTCATCTTAGATGCGCCTGGTTGTGTCTCTCAAATGCGCATCAGGTTCGGCCGCTCCTTGCCCGAGTATTCGGCCGGAGCGCTTACGATGGTACCCGGTCAGTACGACGAGTTCATCCCAAAAACCTTCACCTTGTCTTTCTTAATCGACTTCTGATATCGCTTCCTCATAGCATTGAGAAGTTCTACCCATGTCTTCCAGCTGATCTTTCTAGCCATCTCGTTGTCTCCTTATTTCGGTAACATGCAATACGCCGCAAGGAGGAGCGATCGATGGCAATTCCGCGCCACGCGGGCTGCGCTTCAGCTCAATATCCCCCGCAACGCGAGACAGATCGTGCTTTCTTGCTGGTTCAGGGAAATAATCAGCGCTTGACATGTCCTCTGGCTATGCTAGCGTAAATAGAGGTATGCGTGATTCATGCTGGTGCGAAACCATTATCAGCGATGCCGCCAGGAATGATACGACAACGCAAGAAGGAGAACGCTTATGAAAAAATCAGCTCTTTTCGTAATCTTTTTGTTCTTGTGGATATCTTTTGGTTACGCTGGGCTTCTGGATGATGTCAAACAGCAGGCAGGCATTCTCGGCCAAGCGGCTGTTCCCGGGCAAGGGGGCGTTGACAATGATACTGCCGTATCCGGACTCAAGGAAGCGCTTGCCATTGGAACGGAAAACGCGGTGAAGTCGCTCTCCCAGATTGACGGATACTTCGGAAACAGCCTCGTCAAGATTCTTATGCCGGATAAGATACAAAATGTTGCCGACGTCCTCGGCAAGGCCGGTTTCCAGAAGCACGTGGATGACTTCGTGCTCAGCATGAATCGAGCTGCTGAAAAAGCTGCTCCGGAGGCAGCATCCATTTTCGGCGACGCGATCCGGCAGATGTCAGTTCAAGATGCCACGGGCATTGTGAACGGGGGCGATACTGCCGCAACCGACTACTTCAAAACGACCACCTCTGATCGCATTTATGGGGCATTCAAACCCATCATCTCCGCAAGCATTAATGAGGTAGGTGTCACCCAAGCCTACCAGGCGATGATGGGCAAGTATACGTCGTTGCCCTTCATGCCCTCGGCATCATCTCTCGACCTCGATCACTATGTTACCACCAAGGCGATGGACGGCCTTTTCCTGCAGATTGCTGCCGAGGAAAAGAATATCAGGACCAATCCAGCAGCCAGAGTGACCGATGTATTGAAGCGGGTGTTCGGTCAGTAGCCGCTTCTCTCGCTAGGAAGGTACTCATATCCATCGCCTGGAGCATTTTCCACCTGAGGAGGTTTTTAGGGAAGAGGACCGGATACCATGAACATTGCCGTTGATCCCGCTATGAGCGACTGGTGTCATGCCACAGAGGAAACGTTTACCAACCTGCTTCCCCAGGATTCCGGGCCGCTTAATCCGCTGGGAAAGATAAAGTTCCTGTTCCCTCGTATGAAACTTTACCTCGCGCAGGGGCGCGGAGCACGCGGAGAAAAAAAGATATATACATGTTCTTCCTTGCGCCCTCAGCCCTTCGGCGGAGCCTGCACTGAGCGGGTCGAAGTTCTCAAGGTAAACTCCGTCAGCGCGAGTTTTGTAGCCTGGGTAGAGCGAAGCGAAACCCGGGGATATGGTACGAGACGTGAACTCCCCAACCCCTCTTTGGAAAGAGGGGACTTGGACGTGTCATTTCGAAGGAGTGCCGCCTGAAGCGGGACGACTGAGAAATCTCTGCCCGGATTTTCTCGCTACGCTCGAAATGACAGGTGGGTCAGGGGAGTTCGGTCCCACAATCAATGCGTCTTATTTCCGCTTCGATCTACCTGGCCCCGGCCAGAGGCTTTCGCTAACACGTATGACGTCTATCTTCACGACATCCCGGCGAAAGGGCTTGTTTGTACGTTCTAACCGGGCCCATAGCTCTGGGTGCCTTATAGTATACATCCCACTGACTATACTGCCGGTATGGATCGCACAGCAGCATAGCTAGAGCTGACTTGGTATAAAGAAACGGTTAGACGATAGATAGGAAAACTATCGCCGTATGACCCGGTAGAGTATCAGAAGTACAATAGCCCCGCCGGTTGCCAGCAGGATACTCCCGATATTAAACCCTGTAACCGGGCCAAGGCCCAAGAAAGATCCGATAAATCCGCCGACAAAGGCACCCGCTATTCCCAGTAAGATAGTAACGATAATCCCTCCGGGATCATCACCAGGCATGATGAATTTTGCAAGCACACCAACGATCAACCCCATTACGATCCATGACAAAATTCCCACTGTCTACCTCCTTGCTCACTGTGCCCTGAATCTCGTTGCTCAAAGCTTGTTTCCCATGACTGCAAAGTCGTCTGTTGTAATCCTCGAGCAAACCGCAGCCGTGGGTGAGCTTCTATTTGGCGAATGCTTTCTTTACTATTCCGACAATTGCCATCAGGATCCCGCCGCCTACGCCGCCACTGGCAATGCTCCCGATAATGCTGTTAACATCCAGGCTCCCCCCAGCTGTTGCAACGCCAATCACACCAAGCAACTGACCGCCAAGG
>Ga0116142_10003968_pt1 | contig 14443 bp, 22 predicted proteins | sample AD_UKC033_MetaG_FD_89785 | JGI IMG/M metagenome (GOLD analysis project Ga0116142, IMG submission 89785) | Active sludge microbial communities of municipal wastewater-treating anaerobic digesters from USA - AD_UKC033_MetaG | ecosystem: Engineered > Bioreactor > Anaerobic > Digestate | place: USA... | reverse complement strand
TATAAAACCTAAGTTAACAATGTGATTTTGGCCGTCATAGTAAAATGATTCGTAGCTGAAACCTTTGTATGCTTTTGAAAAAGAAATTGACGCTTCATATACATCTCTTTTTAAAAGAATCTTTATCCAAGAATTAAAAAATTGATTGAAACCTAAGCAATTAGAGGAGGCATCCCGGAAAAGATAAAAATAAAGACATCCTGCATAAAGATATGTTTGAGGGAGTCTTATTCTCAAACCTTTAAAATAACGCACTCTTTATAAACCTCCTTCCGAGTTAGGACGCCAGTGATTCTCTTTTCTATTTTTAAGAGTTTCTACAATCTCATTCAGCAAAGCATTGTGCATTTTTTGTTCTTCTTTACTGTATTTATCCATCATAAAGAAAGTGAAAGAAGCTTCTGCTAAAGCCCTTTTCAGAATATATAATTCCACAGGGGTTAATTGTGCAAATCGTTCGGGTTTGTTCATCTTTACTTTATCAACCTTCTTCTGGTTTCCCCGCAAGAACAAATGAAAAGGGTTTTGTCTGTTTCAGATTGAATTATTCGGACACAGCCGCAAGCTGCGGGTTCAATATCAAGAACAACCGGTTTTGCAGAAGTTACTTTCTCTGTTGACTCTTCTACAGGAACCAGCTTTATTTTCTCGACAAGAAGTTTAGCCGCTTCTTTTACAATATCTTTTTTAAGAGTGTCGCCCTGAAACAGGTCATGTTGATAAAGAACACTCTTTACAACTCTTTCCGGGGAAAAGTTGTCGTAAGTATTGTTGACAAGACGAACAGCTTCGTCTTTTACCGCTTCTTTTACCCACGCCCGGATATCCTCTTTTGTTATACCCAGTTCGTGATGCAGGAAATTCTTGAAAAGAATCCATTTACTGTTTCGTTCTTTCTCGTCATTCAGGTAATCTTGTTTAGTTGTCATTGTTTACCCCTTGCGCTTTTTGAAATTGAGAATTAAACCATCATAAGAACAGGAAACCCAATTACTATACATCCGGTGGTAATAACACAAGTATTTACCGCCCTTTTTCGGCATCTGGCTTATGCAATTTCAAATTACAACCAGATTGATTACAGGTAACTATCATATTTTTATCCTAAAACTTTCTGAACAAGAAGGACTCGAATAGTATTCCCCTTCATAAAGAAACACTTCTCTTGTTAAATCTTCTACTTCTTCCCAAACTTCTTCTATGCTACCGTTCAAGCAAAGTTATAAAACTTAAACTTGTTTGCAACAGGCACCGTATAGCCCTGTAAGTTGCCGAGTTAAGATATTCATTGCAGCGTTATAATCCGCATTTATCGTGTAGCCGCATGATAAGCACTTGAATATCTCACCAACTCGGTTCCTCCGCTCAGTATGACTACATTTGGAACATGTTTGCGAAGTATAAGCTGGATTGACAGACCTGAAGGCAGAACGTCTGTATTCAGTCTCTCTTTGAAGTCTTTCCAACCAATACCTGTATGTCCAAATACCAAGCGAGCGACGAATGTTTTTGCTCAATCGTCGTTTGAGTTTTGTTCCTTTGTTAAGTGATTTTAGTCGTTCGACCACGACCATTTGTGGATTTTCGGTTTTGATAACTTCCTTGGCAACCTCATCAATGCGTTGCCGTAATGCTCTGCGGGCTTTCTTTTGTCCTTTGGAGCCATGTTTGCAACGCTTGACTCGTTCAATCATTGGTTTGATGTCTGTCCCATATTGTTTGCCTTCAGAAGTAGTTGCCAAAGCATTGATTCCTGAGTCGATACCTATTTGTTTACCCGAAGTCACTTTTGTTCCGGTTTCGATTTCAAAAGCAAACTGAACATAATTTTCAGTAACTATGTAGGATTCCAGACGCTTGCCCATTCCTCGAAGTTTCAGAAAGTGCCTGTGATATTTGATAGGAATATCCAATATAGTATCATTACCAATACTTGCAAGATGAAGCCAAGCATCGAAGTCTTTACTATTTTTCTTGATTTGTAATTCGGCGGTGGTGGAAGAAACATTCATTCTTCTCCCTTTATGGACGGGGATTTTGGCTTTGTCTCCCCATCGTTCGCGAGACGCTTTAATCATGTCAATCGCTTCTCTAGCGGCAACCTTACGAAGTCGTGCTGTGAGCCAAGTTTTCTTGGGCAAGTCAACAATCGGCTTGAGCAATTCTGCCTTTGAAGGCAATCCGTTGTTCCAGAAATGTTCAATAAAGATGTTTGCGACACGACCATACTCTTGCAAAACTTCTTTAAGTTTTGAGAGTTTCGCTGGATTCGCAAACTTTGTTGAACACTTGGAACTACGAAGGATTTTCACTTTTTTCTAAGTCCTCCAAGTATTTGTCACAAGCCCTGCGAATAAGATCAGCAACGGACAAGTCCTTTTCTGCTGAAATCTTTTTCAGCCGTTCCATCATGGGGTCAGGAATATAAATTTGAAATCGCTTCATACATTTATTATACTGACGATGTGGGTTCGTGTCAAGGGGCAAAAGAATAATTTTTCGGGTAAGTTTTTACAAGATTTAGTAGGATTTTATACCTTTTATTGAACTATTCCGAACCCCCGGATCCTGTTGCGGAATATCTGGTAATAGAAACTTGCTGTTCGAGAATTTCTTTTGTTTCGAAAATATCCCCGTAACGAAAACATTTAGAGATTCTTCTTATTTTTCCAGTGTATTGTTTTTTACAATATAAGGTTTCTGAGAACTGAATTTCTTCCATTTTCTTTTTCTCCTGTATATCTAAAATATAGATGCGTTAAAGCTCGATTTTTACTTTTTTTTAATTCCTGCCGGATAAATAATTGTAACTGTATTCCGTCTTCTTTATCTTCTATTTTCCAGTTCTGTAATTGTTTAAGAAGTGACAAAAGCTTTTTGTTTAATTTCTCCGGGGGAATTATTTTCTTATATTCTTTTAGGAAACGACAATCTTTATATGTCTTGCCTTTTTTAAGAAGGGCTTCAAGAACCGAACAGTCTTCTATTCCAAAAGCCTTATCCTGTGCAACACATTTCACTTTATTTGCCACTTTTATTTTATCTACTGTGCAATATTTCATTTTTCAATATACTTCTTTTTCTTTAGCGGTAAATTCCCCGCAAGTTTGATCTTTATATGTAACCGGGAAAACAGAACTAATTTGTGCTCTAAGACCAAGACCTGCAGCAATAGTTCTGTTTGTAGATTCATAAAAAGAAACTAAAGGAACCGGGGGAAATCGACAACAGTTTCCAGAGTACCCATCTATTGCTAAGTAAAACTTACATTCACCACAAGAGGTTTTCATTTGTTTAAACTCATTTCTTCTAAGGCTTCTACAAGTGTGAATATTTCCGGATTTAAAACAAGTTTTGGTTCGAGTTTTTTATATGCAACAGTAATAGTGGTTCCGTCTTTTACATAAGTATAGTCACCTTTTGTAAAAGAAAAAATATTGTTACCCACTTCTTCAACTGTTAAAACTTTTGTACCTAAATTTTTTTTAATTCTTTCTGCTTGCGCCAGAATAATAGCTTCTTCTTTATACGAAGCTTCAACTATTATTACTGTAGGGGGTTGATAAGGATGGGAGAATAAAACCCTATATTTTTTATTCATTTTTTTTATTGCCTCCAGAGTGATGTCGGACGTTACAATCCGTTCTTAAAATCTTAACAAACAATACTGTTTGTTAAGTTTATTTCCTGTTTCAGCGAACCGTTTCTGGAAGTTAAGGTCAACTCCCCCGAAAGAGGATTCTCCGCAGGCTTAACATCCCGGGGAACTCCCGGTACAGATTTACTACATGCTGCTAGATTTATAGCAGCATTAATATCCCGATCAAGGACAACATTACATTTAGGACAAGTCCAGTTTCTTACGGACAAAGGTAATTTATCAACTTTATAACCACAACTTGAACACAATTTAGAACTCGGGTAAAAAGTATATACTTTTGTAAGTTGACTTCCGTACCACTTAGTTTTGTATTCAAGTTGTCTCACAAACTCAGCCCAAGAAGCATTAGAAATTGACTGAGCTAATTTGTGATTTTTCATCATGTTCTGGACTTTCAAGGACTCAACAACAATTTCTTGTTTGGTTTTCGCAAGATTTGTTGTCACTTTATGTATAAAGTCTGCCCGAATATATCTAACTTTACGGTAAGCTTTAGCTAACTTAACACGAGCTTTTGTTCTGTTTTTTGATGTTTTCTGTTTCTTCGACAATCTTCTTTGCAACAATTTTATTTTTTTCAAATATCTTTTAAGAACTTTAGGATTCTCAATCTTTGTCCCATCCGATAAAGTAGCGAATGTTGTTAAACCAAGATCGACCCCAATGATTTGTCCGTTCTGTATTTTAGGTTCTTGGATTTCCTGTTCTGTTGTAAACGAAACAAACCAGCGGTCTACATCTTTACTTACGGTTGCAGACAGGATTCTACCTTCTAAAACTCTTTGTTCTTTACATCTAACTTTTCCGATCTTAGGAAGGTGAGCATAATTGTCCTGACAGAAAGCTTTCTCATCGTAACTAAAACTTTCTTTTGTTCCTTTTTTCTTAAATCTTGGGTAGCCCGGCTTTCTACCTTGTTTAAGATTTCTGAAAAAATTCTTGAAAGCGGCATCTAAGTTCCGTAAAGCTTCTTGAGGTGCTGATTTACTTACTTCGTACATCCACGGGAACTGTTCTTTCTTAACGGCACAAAGCTCTTTATGTTGAGTTATTGCGGTTGTTGACTTCTTTGTTTCTTCATACTGTTTTATTCGTTGAGCTAAACCCCAGTTGTAAGCAAATCTTGCAACACCACAAGATTTATTCAACAAAACTTCTTGTGTTTTGTTCGGCTTCAACTCTATTTTGTAAGATTTATGTGTCAACATACTTATATACGAAAAACAACACGAGAATAAGACTTATAAAGAAAAGTAAGGTCTGTTAATACCTTCTAACATTTAAAGGACTAGTTATCAACCTTTTCGTCTATTCTATCCCGGCACTCTTTACAGATGACGGAATTTACGTAGCTCTGGCCTTTTGAATTGAGTTCGAGAACAAGATGGACATTTGTGTTCTCTTCCGTAATAACATCGGCATTACACAAATCACAAATTACTTCTTCCCCGAGGTTTGCAATTACTTTTCCGTTAAATACAATGTTTCTACTTTCCGGGGGAAATATTTTGAAAAATTCTTCTCTTGTTACAGAAGTTACCAGCATATTTAAAAATCTCCTTTATTTATGTATTCATATTTAAAATATATTCAAATATTTCCGGTTTTTTATACTTCTACAATAAATTCAGGATTGAATTTAAAATTCTCTCCGTGTTTATAATATCCATGCGGGTTACAAGCAATTCGTGTATTTCCGAGATAAAAATCTTGGTTGTCGTGGGTATGCCCATGCACCCATAAAACCGGCTGGTGTTTGTAGATTAATTCTTCTAAGTTTGAAGCATATGCGGGATTAAGAAAGTTGCCCATAAACTTAAGAGGAACGGATTGAAAAGAAGGTAAATGATGTGTAACTACAATCTTTTTGTTTCTGCAGACAGACATAGCGGAGTCCAGAAACATCTTCGAAACGGAATGTTCTTTCTTTGTATATTCCGGCTTTATTTTCCAACCACCTTTTTTTATCAGATGATAATCGTTCATGTAATGCTGAATCTGATCTTCATCTGCTTTCAATAAATCTGTCCACAAAGTAGCACCGAAGAAAGAATACCCGGGGAATTGTGGTAAAGTTAATTCTTTGTTGTCGAGCAGGAACAAATTCTTTTCCGGGCAAAATAAAGCTTCTTGATATTGTTCTCTTACCTCAAAGACATCATTTCCGTAGTATTCGTGGTTCCCTAAAACAATTATTACAGGGACTTTATTGCATCTCAACAGAAATTCTCTTACCTTGTAAGGATCACTCCCTGTATCTCCAGCGATAAGTAAAACATCCCCTACAATATTAGAAGGTAAGAAATTCCCGCTTTCTCCGAATTCCGTGTGTAAGTCAGATACTATTTGTATTTTCATTACATATTCCTGAATGAAGTTTTAAGATCGAAACCATGCTGCTTTATCTTGTCTTTGTCTGACACAGTAACCGGGACTTCTTTTTCTGTAACAAGGAAAGTTTCGTAGAACTGTGAAATATCCTGAAATAAAGTGAACGGGTCTTTTACTCGCTGAAAATTGTATTCCTTAAGCGGGGGGTTGACATATAAATTCATAAGAGAAGAATGAATTGTTTTTGCAAGAAGTAACAGAGGACTCTTGTAAAATCTACAAACTTCCACTGCATTTTTTATTTCTGGCCGAAAAAATTCTTCAGCTTCTTCTCGAATATGTTTCATATCTAGTTTCTTCAAGAAAAGAGTTTTACTCAACTGCGGATGTTTTTCAAACACTTGCATTATATCCTCGACGGTATATAAATATTGAAAACCTTCTTCAACATTGTAAGTCTGTATTCCCGCGAAGACTTGATTTCCTACAACAACATGAAAAAAAGAACCACTGGTAAAAGGAACTGCTGTTAATTTCTTCGGGTGATAAAAAGGGAACAACAAAGAAGGTATTTTGTTGTCTTTGTTGTAAGAATGTTTCTTGAAAAACTTGGATTGCCCGGTAATAATTTCCGGCAATAAACTCGGTATAGGTTCACGAGCACTACCTGTAAATTGTTTCCCCTGCCGGTTATAAATCGTGTAAGATTCTTTGTCGCTGAAAGAATCATAATAGTCGTGAAAGTTAGATATTATTCTCATTTCTTTTTCCCTAAAGCTTTCTCTGCAAGAAATATTATCTCATTTATTGCAATTTCCGGATTATATTCTGGATCGTTTTTATAATCTGCAATCAATTTCAGGTAGTGCCGATATCTTTTCAACTTCTTCAAATTCTTTATCGGATAGAAGACTTCTTTTGACTTATACAAAGAATTCTGCTCCGGGTAGGTGTGAATCTGAACAGGAACTGGTCGATATTCAGGTACTTCAAATCGCGCCCTATTTTGTAGAATTTTGTAAGCTATTATGGGAGATAAACAGATAACTGAAAGAATAATCGTTACCCCGTATAATAAAATATTTTCCATATCGTTAAAACCCCTTTTTTCTTAATTGTCTATATTTAATATATGTGATTTAGGAGGGATTTTTAAGCTTCTTTTGTATACGTGAGTAACTTAATATTAGGGTTAAAAAAATCCCGCCCGGTTCTTTCCTTATAAAAGGCTAAAAAGTTTTCGTATGTGAAGTTTTTGTGTCCGTATTTACTGTGAAATAAATAATGCTCTTTCGGGGAAAGGAAGACTCCGTTCCAAAGCTCATATCTATATTGCGGGTAACTTTTATAAGAATATAGATGGTGGCAATGCCCCCTTAAATATTTTTTTCCCTTCAAATCGAATAACTTCTGCGTTCCTTTCTTGGAACCAGTTCACTATCCATTCCGGGGTTTGTATCAGTAGGGGCATTTATATAAATGACAACTCTCTTTCTTTAATCTTTTCTTCTTTTAATCGCTTTAAATAATCTTCCATACCCCTACGAATAACCTCAGAGACAGAGATATCCTTTTCTTTCGAAATCTTTTTTATTTCTATATAAGTAGGTTCGGACATGGTAATTTGAAGTTTTTGCATGATAAAAAATTCCTTTTTGTATTTTTTAGGTTCTTTTTTACACTATATTGTCTAAATCACTTTTTGTCAATACTAAAAAAAAGAAAAAGACCGAGAGATTGCTCTCCCGGTCTTTAAAAAGCAGGTTTATACTAGATTATGCCCCCGCGTTATTGACTGCTGCCTGATTAATAGCAAGTGACGAGCCCGTACGGGTTATCACCAGTCTGAATGGAATGTACTCAACAGCTTGAACGGGCTGAATATACAGGTCTACGTTCATTTGATACTGGTCAATGACTGCTGGCGGGTTGTTGGTGTCATCACAAACTACGTCGAACTGATAAACACCGCGTCTAGCTTGAACAACAGTCATGTAGTCGTTGATAATACTTGAAACCTGAGAACGAGTTGCAGAATCATTCAGTTCAAACAGGAAGTCCTCAAGAGTTCTAGCAATCGCAGGTTCAATAACACAGAGCAGGAGCCGCACCGAAAGCCTACTTAAACTCGACGGTCTGCCGAGAAGGGTCTTTTGACCCCATATCATTATGCCTCTGCCCGGGGCAAAACGTAACGGGTTAATACCACCACCACCGGAAACAGCACCGTCGTAGAGATAGTCCATTTCGCCTTTGCTGAAGCGTCTGCGAAGGTCGAGAACATTGACTTGGCCTCTTCTGAAACCTGCAACCGGATACCACATTTCATAGTTCATGGCAGTAAAGCTGACTGCTGCTGCTGCGTAACCTTCCGGGCTTACATACAGGGCGCGGTCGTTGTATTTGTCATAAACTTTAACGTGAGGGGTATACAGGGCTGAGAAAGACGAAGACAGGTTAAGAATGTTCATCCAGTAGTCTACGATATCATTGAGGTAGTTTGCAGAAGCTTCTTTATCGTAGGGGACAGAGAGCATACAAACGCAGTCGTGTCTGTTCTGAGCAATCATGTCGATGTGTTTCTGGAAAGCGGGGGTTGCCCAACCACCATCCATAAATACAGTAACCGGGTAGGTGTCTGCATTTGTGAAAACATCTGCTGCTTGCATCATTTTACCATCGGTAATAGGATCCCCGTCGTTACCACCGTTCATATACATAGGGATCATCTGCGGGAGCGGAGTTCCAGTTACAAGAGGGTTAACCTGAGCACGAATGTAGTTTGAGCCTTCCAGCAGGTCTTCGATGAACATGTTCTGACCTAAACCGTTTTTCTGTCCGGGGACGAGAGAAACGTAGAAAGATTCCAGAGCTACGTTCAAGTTGTTTCTGTGGAAGATTTCAATAAGGAAAGAGTTCGGTTCAGAAACTGCCTTCATAGGAACAAGCTGCATAGTTCCTGAGCCTACTGAAGTCAGAATAATTGTTTTACCGGCAAGAGCATCTTCAGGGGTTAAAGCAAGTTTCATAGTGGTAGCTGAAGAAGCTACTGTGTAGAAAGTTGCAGTGTTGTTGAGACCACCGGGGAGAGAACCTGCAGTCAGGAGCAGGAAGCGAACCGGTTCACCTGAAGCAAATTGCTGAGTAACAGTAATTTCACTTGCAGCATCAGTGCCGCCAGTAAAGGTTACAGTGTCGGTGCCTTGTCCGATTGTCCATATCATAGATGGGTTAGCAGCTACGATTGAAGTAAAGGTTCCGGCAACAGTAAGAAGAGCAGTTCGAATCTGAGCTTCGGTACTTTCACCGTCTTTAATCTGGACAGTAATGATGTCGCCTACGCGAGTAGCGATTTCTGAACCAGCAGCAACAGCCCCGTCAGTAATTTCAACTTGAATGTTATTGCCTGCAGAACCGGGGAGAACAGTCATTGTAATTTCACCGGTAGAAGGAACAAAATAAGAATCTTCCCCGCCGGTAAGGGTTACAGTGTCGGTACCTACACCAAGAAGCCAGATATCTGAACCACTTGCAACAGTAATTGTCTGGAAAACACCAGCAAGGGCAAGAAGGGCTGTGCGGATTTGATTCTGTGTGCTTACTCCGTCTTCGATAGTGACGGTAATTACAGAACCAACCTGTACGGCAGTTTCTGAACCAGCAGTACCGCCACCGACAAGGTTAATTGTAACATTGCCTGCAGCACCAGCAACAGCGGTAATATCAATTTCACCATCAATAGAACCGGTTGCGGAAACAGCCGGAACCAGAAGAGGGGTTCCAACACCGAGTAAACCGGTAGCGGAAGCTGCTGCAGAGTTTACAATATTCGTGTTGTTGAGAACAATACTTTCTCTTTCTCTCGGGATAGAGAGAGTAATACAAACATCAGAAGACCAAATTCCCGGGTCTGCTTGGTAAAGGGTGAAAAGATCATTTGCGCCAAAAGAATAGGCTGTGGGGTCTGTTAAACCATTGAGCCAAGCTAGGTTGCTTGCAGAACCCAGAGGTCTTACAACAATACCACCGGATTTGTGGTTATCACCGATAACACGCTGAACCCAGAGTTTATCAGAACGCTGCAGGAAAGCAGTTGCAGAGAAGAAAGCAAGAGAGTCGCCGACTTCAATTTTTTCCTGCGGGGTATATGTTCTCATTAACTGAGTTTCATAGGTCATAAGACGAGGGGTGTCAATCGGGCCTTTTCTTGCTGGTAAGCAGATAGCACCGTAAACACCGGGGAAACCCGGAACACGGGTCGAAAGATCAATTTCTTGAATCTGTACAGAAGCTGAACCGCCAGATACTGTCATATTAAAATTCTCCTACTTGGTTTTTTAAAATAAAGTAAAATTACTTACTCGGATTGAGGATGAACATAACACCTTTCGGTAATGCCCCAACCTTCTCTTTGTCCACGTTGTTTACTTTCTGTTTCGGGGAAAGGACAATAGATTCCCCCATATACGAAAGATAAACGGGGTGGTCAAGAGTGTTGACAAGAGCACCGATTTTAGGTTTATTTGCAACCATGTTCTTTTTCTCCTTTATTCAGGGAATAAAATAAAATAGGTGTCAGACGAACTGACACCTATTTGCATGTTATTACTTGTTTAAGAGAATCTTATTTTATTTTTTTAAGAGGGTTTTTTAAAACGGAAATAAAATGTAACTGCATCCTATCTAGCATTTCCATTTTTTCTTTCAAGGAAAGCTCTTTTTGTATTTCTCGCAAATCTTTTTTTCTTTGCAGAAAAGATTCTTTATCTAAAATATGTTCCGGCATAGAGTTTATAACCTTTCTTTTAAATCTAGGTATTTTTCAAACAGGTTGTATTTTTTGAGAATTTCTTCGAGCAAAGGCAGGTCAACTTTTGCATTAGAAAGTAACATTTCTGCTTTATATCTGTCTTTACTTCTGTTTGTTTCAAGAGCTACTGCTACAAGATATTCCGGGGAGAACATTTTAAAATGTGTTCCGGAAACTTCAAAAAGATTTGCATTTTGCATTGCTTCTTCTACCAGTTTAGTTGTTGCGGGGGTAAAATCAACAGGCCAGACACCTAAAACAAAAACTTTTTTACCTTTTCTTTCTTCCCACCTACCACCCCTAGATTTTAGGTATTCAAATAAAGGATCAAGAATTACAAATATTGAATTTTGTTTATATGTGCAAAAGAAATCAATATCCTCTGTAAAATAAGGGACTTCATATAAACTAGTGGCAGCACCCCCACCTATTACAAAATCAAGAATAATCCCCTCTTCTACCATATCTGAGATTGCTTGTATTACTTCCAACATTCCGGCAGTATTCGACAAAGAACTTCTTTTTTTTATTACAGAATAATTGTCAATCATATTCTTTCACCTCTATATTTAAATATACAAAAGAAAAGAGTTCTTTTTTACTCTGTTTGCCAAGTAGTTCCGGTAGAGTTTATTTTTCCACTTTCTATTGTTGTTCGGGTGGTGTAGTTTTTAATCCTCAAGTTTATTTCCTCTATGTATTTAAGTGGAACATCAGAGAGCATTACAAATTCCCCGGTTACAGTACATTTCCCATCACAGGACATATACAGATTGTCTTGTTTATTGTATGCAACAGATTCTAAACCCATAAAGTCCCAAACAACCTGATATTCAAAAACACCTATTTCTGTCCATTCCAGAAAAACATTTTTCACAAGATTTATACTTGTTTCTGTTGCAAACATAACTTCGAAAGTCTTACTTGCAATTATGTCGCTGTAATACCATTTCCAAGGAATTTCAAAACTACAGTATCTTGATTTAAAATCCCGGCCTTCGAAAAAAGGAATTACTTCGTTTCTGGAATGTGGAAATTGTTTACGGGGGATTTCGTAAGGTTTCAGAACCCCGAGAGTATATGTGAATAAAGGAAATATTTGTTCGTTTGTAAGATCAAAAGCAGAACGTAAAGCTCGGACGCCCCGTATGGATTCCTCATAAGAAAGGGAGGGGTCGAACTTAAAGGTAACATCCGGATAGAGAACTTGAATCTCGTTCAAGATTTCGTTCATTATCAGAGGGATAGGGGTTAATACTGTCCAGTTTGTTGCCATGTTTTTTATTCCTAATACTTAGAGTCAATTTCATTTCTGTATTGTATGTCAAGAGCACAGCCAGATTTCCCTGAATAATCATTCCCTATATTTTTGAAAACAAAGGTTTTATTTTTCCATTTAGAGTAAAAGATGTCTATTTTCTGCGGGTGAAAAGGCCCAAGAGTTTCTTTATTCCCGAGCCCGGGGAAAGACTTTTCTCCGTTAGGGTTTGTATCTCTCGTGCCAAGCAGAAAAGCGTCAGGGGAATCCGGGAGTTTTAACATTACGGATTCTTGATTGTATTTTTTCCCGAGTTCAAAAATATTTTTTTCAAAATCTTCCTTGTCTTTACCTATAACAAAGAAAGATTCCTCTGTTAAGTCTTGTGCATTTTCAGTTTTGTAACCTTCTACGTAATGCCCTTCCATCGGGATATAAGAATATCCCAACGCTTTCAAGTCGAGCATCAGTTTTTTATTTCTCATTCTGTTTTCAATCAATTTGTAAAGTTTTCCATTTTCATCTGTCTTTCGGAAAGCAGTCAACATTGCAATAGGGTAATCATTTTGTGTAGCATGTTGCCATATCCGAGTTAAAGAAGAAGCCAGAACTTTCTTACTTTGTTTTAATAGAGTTGATAGATATTCCATATTTATTTCCTTTCTACTTTAAATATACTTTAAAAAGTTGTATTTTTTATTCTGGTTTCTTAAAATAATCGACAATTAAAACAGGAATCAAAGGCAAGCCTAATTTCTCTGCAACTGCAGCCCTATGCCTACCTTCTTGGTCTCCGGTTATCCGGTCTATTGAGGGTAAAGGCATTTTACCGCCTTCTAAAGCTCTTTTGTAATATTTCTCTACAAGCTCTTCCTCTACAAAGCGTCTTTCCTGCCACACTGTCATAGGAGGTTGTCTATTCTTAGCAATTTCTATAAAGTATTGTTCCGGGGACATAAAAACAATTTCTGCTTTTCTATTTTTCTTTTCTGCGTGATACTCTGGGTTGTTTAATATATCTTCTTGATAGGGAAGTTCCGGCCTTTTTTGAAAATACTTCCAGACTTCTTCTGTAGAGGCTGTTTTCTTTCCTGTTGTTTCCGGAACATTGTAAAAGTTGTTATCAATATGCCAAGGTTGAGATTCTTCGTGGTATTTTTTATCCCATGTTTTAACAGGGACATCTAAGTAACCGGCAAGATATTCTTTTTCGGAAAGATTGTTTTGCCATTCTTCAAAAGAAATATTATCTCTGTCTTCCGGGGCGATTTGCTTTTCGTACATGTCAAGCAGCTTTTCTTTTACTCGGCCAGATTCTTTATGTATTGAAGAATATCTCTTTATCATTTTTATCAACCTTTAATAAGTAAAACTGCCAGACCAGATTTTGTTTTTTGTTTCAAAACAGTTACTGTAGGTAGTAAACTTATTATCTCTTTATAAAGAGATTCGAAAGTAAAACCTCTTTGATACGTAAGAGCAGTCGTTACCTTATGCCCTTTACCCCAAGACAATTCTCCGTATTCCGGGTGTATATAAGCTTTAGCACTGTTTTCAATATCTGAAATACTTCGCACAAATATTAAAGCTTTCCCTTTAGGTTTTAAAATTCTTCTTATATCAAGAATAATATCTTCTGCAATTTCTTTTGAGACTACATTTAGAACATAACTGATAAAAATAAGATCGGCAATACCTGAAGGAACCTCGGAAGAAAAAGCATATTCCGGTTTTCTTTCTTTCCATAAAGCGGGGTTATATACCGGTTCAACAGCAATAACAGGTAAACCTTGTTTTTCCAGATTTATAACATTTATACCTTGTCCAGCCCCTATGTCTACAAGGACAGGTTTTACCCCGGGGTGGTTTTCTACCCATTCCTTAACCAAGGCTTCAAAAGCAAGATAGGAAGTTGTTTTTATTTGTGTTTTTTCAGATTTAATTCCGATTTCTTTCAAAAAAGCAGAAGTGGGTAAAGGTTTTTCTTTTTTCATTTCTTTATTGCAGAATATTTTATTACTAAAGTTTAGACTATTTTTGAATTATTTCTTTCCCGGCTTCCCCTTACCTGCTTTTTTGGCCGCAGCAAGAGCAACTGCGAAAGCTTTTTCTTCAGTTCCATATTCTTTCATAGCAGATGCCCATGTTTTACTGAAAACTTCTGCTTGATGCTGACTCATCCACGGATATTTCTCTTTAGCTTCAGAAGGAGTGTACTTAGAAACTTTTTTACTCGCGACAATATTTAATTTTCTCATCTCAATCTTATCCTTGAGTTAAATACCGAGAAGAATGGAGATGTCCCATAAAGGTAGTTTGAGATAACTCCGAAGCCAGAACTTTGTGAAGAAATACCACGAACATATTTCTGTGTTGTTTTCTT
>Ga0116142_10003958_pt1 | contig 14457 bp, 12 predicted proteins | sample AD_UKC033_MetaG_FD_89785 | JGI IMG/M metagenome (GOLD analysis project Ga0116142, IMG submission 89785) | Active sludge microbial communities of municipal wastewater-treating anaerobic digesters from USA - AD_UKC033_MetaG | ecosystem: Engineered > Bioreactor > Anaerobic > Digestate | place: USA... | reverse complement strand
GTCGCCTTTGATTTCCAGCCGTTTTGCTTTAAATAATCGTCAACCAAAGAAATGACTTCAAGATTTTTTTTCATTTGCCTGCCGCCGGCAAAACGCCGGACCTTCAAAAAGTTTAATTAATTTCTGCGAACTATTTCAAGTGGCAAAAAGGCGTAAAACTAAGTCCTTGACTTTTATTTTTTCTAACGGTAAAATACAAACAGTAAATCCTATAGGTTTTAATTTCCTGACTATAAGCAGAGAGGACAATCAAAACCTATTTTTTGTTCTTTAACAACCGAGAGAGAGTAAACAACGCAAAATTCAATCCAGAAGGGGGGTGGTCGAGTTGGAATAGGTTGGACTCAATCCAAGGCAACCAACAAAAATCTCAAAGGAGGATCTGTCGTGTGTGACATGGCCGCGATTAAGAAAAGACGCTCGGAACTTGAGTTAAGGCTGAAGCAATTGACGAGCCAGCTCAAGGAGATGCACGAGTTGTCCCATGATCCAGACCCCACCGCTTGCGTCTCATGCTCCGAAATTGAGGCGCAAATCAAGATAATTGAGACGTGCCTCATGGAATTAGACGATGCGGAGAGAGCCCTGCGAGAAGGCAAGGGTAGAAATACCTGCGAAGATTGTGAGAAGCCGATTCCCGAAGAAAGACGAAAGGCAATGCCGACCACAACCCGCTGCGCCAAGTGTCAGGACCGCCGCGACCAGAACCAGAAGAAGAGAATTATCCCCCAGAAAGAACCCCATTCTGGGTCAAGTCACCGCAAGCCGGAAGTCAGCCCGGCCTACGGTTGTTCAATCTAACCAAACACGAGGGAGACAAATGCTTACAAAAGGAAGAGAAAGGCTGGACAAGTGCCAACGATGCGGTGCGCGGCTGCGCCACGGTGTTTGCAATCGGTGCAACCCAAGACCGGGTCACTTCCAGCAGCCCTCTGAGTCTAGGAACTTTTGCCCTAGGCAAAGAAAGTAAACTCCGTCTCCTTCCTGTTTATTTGCGCGGAAAACCCAAATCGGTAGGGCCACCGACTCTGTCGGTGCTTGAAGGTTCAAAACCTTCTCCGCGCCCTATCCGCTAGCTTATTCTACCCAATGGTGGGTAGAAACGGTTAGCGGATTGATCGTCCCCTGCGGCTCCTTAGGCTATTTGGGGATTTTCCCCCATAAGCTAAGTGAGCCGCAGGCTGCTCTCTCTCGGTTGTATCAAATAAACTTCCAAACTTCGATAAGCTTTCTTGACAAATTTTTTATATCCTATATAATTTAGCCAGTTCTTCTTGTTCTTTGAAATCCGAGAGAGAAAGGAGCGGTAAATTGAAAAAAAAGAACGTTCGTCTTGTTCTGATCAAAAACACCCCAAGAAAAGGCCTCAGCCGCCTCTTCGGGCTTGATCCCGAAAGGGATCTCTTGCTAACAAGAGACGTTGTTTCCGCAGAAGACCCTCACCCTAAAGAAGGAGAACATTCCTGCTGGATGCGTGAAGGAAAGCATGGTCTTTTAAGACTTTACGCCCTCACTGATCTTATCCAAACACGAGAGGATCCGGGAGATCTCTTTGGAGCAGTAGCTGAGGTTGCTAACGCCAGATAGAATCGCGGGGGTAGTTCAAAGGCAGAACCTTGGCAATAAAGTACGAGAGCTTGGGCGCTCTCTCTTTCCCTTGCCGAGATAAGGGTTCAACTCCCTTCCCCCGCATTTCCGGCTTTAAACTTTAAACTCAATTATTGCTGAGACTTAAGGTTTAAAACCGCAACTCCATCTCTCTCGGATTTTTCTCTTATTTTTCAATCTTTCACAAACCGAAGTGGCTTAAAGCCGCATTCCCGATTCTGATCCGGGGAATTTCGTAAGGAAGACCGGCGCAAACCGGATTTACTCCGCCGCTGCTTCTGACCGCCGCCGTAAAACCCGCTTCCCGCAAAACTTTTTCCGCCGTCGCATTATAGGCTCCGTAAGGATAGGCAAAAACTTTTACCGGCCGACCAGACCTTTCGTTAATAATTTTTTGGCTGGAAACAATCTGGTTGCGAATAAATTCCTCCCCGCTCTTTTCGCTTAAAACCAAATGATTTAAGCCGTGGCCGCCGACTTCCAATAAATTACTACTCGCCATTTCTTTTAATTGGGACCAGCTTAAATAATTTTCACCGTCCAAAAATTGGGAAATCACAAAAACCGTTGCCTTGAAATTCTTAATCTTCATCAAGGGAAACAAAACATAATAAAGCTCTTTATAGGAATCGTCAAAAGTAATTATCAGCGGCTTGGCCGGCAATTGGCGGTTACCTTTAAGTCCGTCCATCAATTCGTCCAAAAAAATCGTCTGGTAGCCCTTATTGATAAAATAATTGACCTGGCTTTCAAAAATTTCGGGAGTAACATTCAGGTTTTGAGCTCCTTTGGCCTTGGCTTCATCGTTGGCTAAAAGATGATGATACATCAAAATCGGCACAAACCGGCATTGACCGTATTTTTCATTCATCCGCTTTAAAATTTCTTTTGGGGTAAGAGTCGGCACCGGCGTTGGCGTTTGCGTCGGAACCGGGCTTGCCGGAGGAAAAATTGTCGGAGTCGGATTGAGCCTGACCAAATTCCCTTTTGTAACGACAGTCGTTTCTTCGCGAAAAGGTAAATTTAAGGCGGCAATTAAATAGGCCAAAACCGCCAAAAACAAAACAATTACCAAAAGAATTAAGAACCATTGAAAAAAATTCTCGAATCCCTTTTTGAGAAATAATAGAAATTTCATTATTTTTAATCTACTTCAATTACTATTCCTTGTAAATAACTTTGGATAAATATTTTGTCTTTTAATAAAATTGCAGATATCCTCTAGCATAAATAATTTGATTTCAGTCGTTTTTGAACTTATTTATCCTATAACTGCTTGATTTTATTCTCTTTTTTTGCTATATAGTTGCGTATCGCTCTTTAAAATCTCGTACACAGGAGGAAGAGATGTTGTCGGTTCATATGAGCGGACATCCGTGGGTTTTACACAAAATGGGAATTGTATTACAAGTAGGGGCTCTTGTTTCTTTCGCCTTCCAAGCCTACACAACCGCAAGGTTCGTAGGCAATGGAATCGTCGATTGGCTATCACTCTCAGTCGGAGGAATAGTCAACCTACTTGAATATGCAGGTTGGTTTATTATTCTCTCCACCGTCGCCCCGCGAGCTAACAATATTGCTCGCCAATGGGGTTTTGAATTCAAGGAAGTCAAGGTCGAGAGATTCATCGACTCACTTACTTTTGTTTTTCTTATTGGACTTTATATCGTCGATGCTTGGGCAACTTTTCAAGGTTGCCCTGAACACTGGAACGACGTAATCTGTATTGCGATTGCCGTCGGTCAGACAATAGTTTTTGAATTGCTCATTAACGTCGGCCGTTCTATGATGGACGAGGCTGTGGTAAAACAGGCCTCTGTGGACGAAGCAAAAGAACCCGCCGTTGCCCATTTGACTTACTCATCTTCACCCACCCGTTGATACGAGAAAATGCGCAATCTTGTACTAACAAGGAGAGGAAGAATAAAAAGGCAAAAGCAGCCTTAACTCTTTCTTCTTTTTCTTGTTTTCGTAAAGATTGCGCAGTTCTCTCTTGGTTTGATCAATTAAACTGATAAAATCAAAAGAGAGCTATAAAGACCTTCGCCAAAAGCGGCAAAAGGTCAGCACCTTAAAAAAAGAAAGGAAAAAAAAGATGACGTCTTCCGAAGTAAAAGTTTGCGCTAAGTGTGGGGCACCTGTTTTCAGCGTTTGCAAATGCTGCGGGCGGCCCCTTTGTCTGGCTCACTCTGAAGGCCATTCTTTTGGCCCTAAGAAAGAGCCAAGGGATAAGCCAAGGATTTGTTCGATGTGTAGGAAAAAGGAAAGCCAAAACAAGGAAGTGATCGTTTGTTGCGTTTGCGGGAAAGTTGTTTGTCTCAAATGCCTTCCCGAGCATGAAGACTAAAAAGGAGAAAACAATGAAAAACGACCGTTACTGTTATGACTGGACTTTTTATTTCCGGCTATTGCCTGTGGAGTTTTTTCGAGTCAAAGTCGTGGCCGGAATTGATATTCGGAGCAATCGCTTGCTTTGGTTTGGCAGAAATGCTCGACAATCGGATTGAGCCAACAATCAGCCAGACTTTCGGGTTGCTTTTCCTTTCGTATCCGGTTTTCCCGATCATTGTTGCCGGATTTCAAGGAAGAATATCCCCGATTCCGGCAGCATTTCTCTCGGCAATCCTCGCTCCTCTGTTCCTCGGTTCGCTCAGAAAGATAATTCGGTAAAAGGAGAAAAATGAGACAGCCGACATTGATAGAAAAGCTCCTGATGATTTTCGGTTTTGCTCTGGCCTTTGCCGGACCACCAACTTTCTTTTTCAATCAAAAGCTGTTGGTCCCGTTTGTTTTGATACTGAGCGGGCTTTTGATCACAACAGCCGGCTACCTGCCAAACAGACCCCGTTGTCGACAGACTTCAGATTATGTTTGGGAACAGATATCCGGTAACCGCCCGATAGAGAGAAAGTGGCTTCTTACGCTAGTGCTCTATATTGGGTATTTTTTCTTCTTCTGCCTTTTACCCGGAGCCCTTAGACTGAATTTATTCTGCCTTATCGGCTTAGGGATAAATGCGGCATATTTTTATTTAATTTGTCGTGTTGCCAGAAACGGCGAAAAAGAAGGAGAAAAAGATGGGCAAAGAACTCCAAACTAAGATGAAACACCCAAGGATACCCTGTTCGGGCGAAAAATGTCGGGAGAAGGCAACTTCTTTCTGTTGTAACAGACATTTTTGCCCGAAACATTTTCAAGAACATTTGGCGAAATGCCACCCCCGACGGTGAAATTATAATTGCACTCCGTGTGAGTGCGTTAAATAAGGTAGGCAGAAGTGCCCCTTTTACCTGATTCACTGGGGGCACTCTTTCCCTTTTCCTTTCTTAGTTAACCCTACAAGCCCGCTTTAAAGCATTTGTTCTTAAGGCGGGTTTTTTATTGCCAAATAAAAAAAATTGAAGTATTATGCTATAATATACTATAGGTTTAAGATGTTGGGCATTAGCGCCAAACAGGCTTAAAATCTAAAGCTCTTTGACAAGCCAGCAGCGATAGTCTTGCACTTTCAGGCCCATTTTTGAGCTTGGAAGTGCAAGACTAAACACCCGAAAAGGAGAAAAAAATGAAATATTTCGCCTTGATCGTTTTGTTAGTAATTCTGGCGATCTTCTTTGTTCCCGGGCTGGTCGGGCTGACCAGCGAATACCGCCAAGGAGACCGAGTTCAGGTCGTCGGCCCGGGGTACTGGAACCCCGAATGCCACAGCCTCATCGGATGGCTCTGGGAATTCAATGATCCCACAGGCCATTACATTACCTGTGGGAATGAAGTCCCACAGAACGGATTAGGAAGAATAGCCCCCAATAATGCCGGAACCTTTTCCGGCAACGGGTGCTACCGAGTCCTTCTGGACTCGGGACAAGCGGGATGGTATCCCGCTTCGTCACTCCGGTCTAAGTAAACTAAATAGGACGCTGTGCGACCGTGCTTTTGCTACAGAGAGCTCTGTAGTAGTAACATTGCATGGTCGCACGAGGCAATTGGAATATTTACTAATAACCGATAAATTTCATACCCTCCCGCTGCTGGCTTTACTTTTTCTCTTTCTTTACCGGAAAAGGAATAATATTATCCCCTGATCTTCCCTTATCTCTTTCCTTTCCGCTTTGAGATGGAACTATTGTTATTAAATTACCATCTTTAACGATAACATCATATCCTAATCTATTTATTTCTTCCGCTTTTTCGGGAGTTATTTTGTCTCCTGCTATTTTTATTCCGGGTTTTTCAGATTCGTTCTTCATTTTGTCGGTTTCCTCCAGGAAGCCCAATCGCACTTGGGATAATTACTGCAACCGTAAAAACCTTTGCCTTTTTTGGTTTTCTTATGAACAACATCCCCGCCGCATTTCGGACACTTAAATCCGGTTTTGGGAATATAGGGAGCGGTGTATTTGCATTTGGGAAATCGGGAACAGGATAAAAATTTTCCAAACCGGCCGACGCGGATAACAACCTGGCCTTCCTTACAAGTCGGACAGGTTTCTCCGGTAGTTTCCGTTTCCACGGCCACTCTTTCCGCCACCTTACTGACGCTGTTTAATTTTTTATTGAACGGGTCAAAAAACTCACGGATAACCGGCACCCACTGTTTTTGGCCGTTGGCAATCTCGTCCAAATCGTCTTCCAAATTGGCGGTGAATTGATAATCAAAAATATCCGGAAAATATTCCAGTAAGAAGTCGTTAACCGCAAAACCCAAGTTGGTCGGGAAAAAATTCTTTTCCTTTTTTTCAACATACATCCGGTCCAAAATGGTGCTGATGGTGGGCGCGTAGGTTGAAGGCCGGCCGATTCCCAAATCCTCCAAAGCTTTAATTAAAGAAGCCTCGTTAAATCTGGCCGGCGGCTGGGTAAATTTCTGTTGGGGATCAATTTTCTCCAATTCCAAAGCGTCACCTTTTAAAAGCGGCGGCAATAATTCCAAAGGCTCTTCCCCTTCCTTGTTGCCATTATTTTCAATTTCTTCGTTATTTTTTGCTTTGTCGTAAAGAATTTTCCAGCCGTTAAATTTTTCCGCCTCGCCCCGTGCTTCCAAAACAAAAATATTCTGCTGGCCAACCGCATTAATATCGATTATCGTTTCTTCAACCAAGGCTTCTTTCATTTGGCAAGCGACAAATCTTTTCCAAATCAATTCAAATAACCTTTCGCCATCCCCTCCTCCCATTTCCTTCCCCATTTCCAAATTTGTCGGCCTGATGGCTTCATGAGCTTCCTGGGCGACTTTGGCTTTGGTTTTATAAACACGCGGACTTTCCGGCAAATAATTTTCCCCGAATTCTTTTTTGATAAATTCGCGGCAAAAATTAATTGCTTCTAAGGCTAAATTGGTAGAATCGGTCCGGTGATAAGTAATCAAGCCCTGTTCATAAAGGCCCTGGGCAACCTGCATTGTTTTTTTGGCCGACCAACCCAAACGATTAGAGGCCGTTTGTTGCAAAGTTGAGGTCGTAAAAGGCGCCGGTGGAGAACGGCGGGATTCTTTTTTCTCTACCTCACCAACTTCATAATCCGCTTTTTTCAATTCTTCAACTATCTCTTCCGCCTGGATCTGATTTTCAATTTCAATTTTATTCCCGTTTTTTTTGGTTAAGATGGCCGTAAAAACCGGCGAATCGGGCATCTTGCCGCCAAGAAATTTTCTTAATTGCGCAAAAATCTGCCAATATTCCTTGGGGACGAATTTTTCAATTTCCCTTTCTCTTTCTACAATCAAGCGGACAGCTACGGTTTGCACCCGGCCGGCAGATAACCCCTTGCGGATTTTGTACCACAATAAAGGAGAAAGTTTATAGCCGACGATCCGGTCCAGAATTCTTCTCGCCTGTTGGGCATTAACCAAATCCATATTGATTGATCCGGGCTTTTTTAAAGCCTCCTCAATCGCTTGTTTGGTAATTTCATGAAAGGTAATCCTTTCGTACTTTTGACTTTTGCCTTTTGATTTTTGGCCCTGCATTATCGCCGAAAGGTGATACGCAATCGCTTCTCCTTCCCGATCCGGATCGGTCGCCAAATAAATTTTGTCCGCTTTTTTCGCCGCTTCCTGAATTTCCTTCACTTTCTCTTCTTTTCCTTTGGAAATAACATAATCGGGAACGAAATCGGCCTTGGTATCAACGCCGAATTTTCTTTCCGGCAAATCGCGAATATGGCCCATTGAAGCCAGAATTTTATAACCCTCGCCTAAAAATTTGGAAAGAGTTTTTGATTTGGTGGGAGATTCTACAATTATTAAATTCATTCTTTAAACAATTATCTATTAATTAATTTAGAAAATTAACGAGATTTTTAGAAAGATCTAATTCTTTAATCTTTTAATTTTTCAATCCGTTAATTAATCAATCCTAAAGAATACACTCCATTATAACTTCTTATTAACCCTTTTATTTCCATAATTGAAAGTAATCCTCCGACCTTAGCGCTGTCAAGGCCGGATTTTCTGATTATTTGGTCAATTTCCAAATCCTCATCTTTTAAAACCACCAAAACTTTTTTTTCGTCGTCCGTTGTCTCTACCGTCGCCGCCGCCCTGTTTCTGTCTCTTATTTTATCCTGAGCTGGCCGAAGGACTCTTACTCTATCTCTGTTTCTGATATTCAATTCCTCCAAAATATCTTCCACTCCCGTTACCAATTTTGCTCCTTTTTTAATTAACTCCGCCGTTCCTTTAGACATCGCTGAAGTAATCGGCCCGGGAACCGCAAAAACTTCCCGGCCTTGTTCCGCCGCCTGAGAAGCCGTAATCAAAGATCCGGAATCTTTCGCCGCTTCGGTCACCACTACTCCCAATGCCAAACCGCTGATAATTCTGTTTCTGGCCGGAAAATTTCCCGGAGCCGCCTCTGTTTCCAAAGGAAACTCGGAAACCAACGCGCCACCGCTTTTAATAATCTCCTGGGCCAGCTGATTATGTTCGGGCGGATACATTCTGTCCAACCCGCAACCCAAAACCGCAATCGTCAACCCTTGGTTAACCAAAGTTTGACGATGAGCAATCGCGTCAATTCCGCGCGCCAATCCGGAAACAATAACTATTCCCCTGGCGACCAATCCTTCAACAATAATTTCCGTCACTTTTTTACCGTAAATTGTCGGTAATCTTGTTCCCACAACCGCCACCGCTTTTTGATTAAGTATTTCCCCGATATCTGAGGTACCGGTACTTCCAGAGATACTTTTAACATAAATAACCGGCGGCGGATTCTGGATTTGTTTTAATAGTTCCGGGTAATTTTTATCCTCTAAGGTCAAAGGCGTTATTCCTAACTTTAAAACCCGAAGCAAATACGAATCTATGTCAAAATTATGTCTGCAGTTTTCAAATTTTGCCACCAGTTTTTCTCCCAAACCGATTTTCAACAATTCACTTTCTTTTGCCCGATAGGCTTTTTCCGCCGATCCGAAATAATCCAATAAAAGCTTAAACCTTAAAGGACCGATACCCTGACAAACATTAAACGCCAGCCAATATTTTTTTTCTTTTTCTAATTCAATCATCAATTATTTAAAGTGTTCTGTTAATATCTCTTTCGCTATTGGGGCAGCCACAGAAGAACCTTCTCCGCCTGCCTCAACCAAAACCGTAACGGCAATCTTTCCCCTTCCCCCATCTCCGGCAAAAGCGGAAAACCAGGCGTGAGTCTGGATTTTCCCTTCAGAACCGACATACTCTGCCGTTCCGGTTTTACAGGCAATCTGATTATTCTTATTTTTCTCGTTCCACTCAAAAAAAGGAAAGGCGGTTCCGCCGCTTGAGCAAGCCTCAATCATTCCCTCTTTAATTACGGCCAAGGTTTCTTTCTTAATACCAACTTCCAAACAATCGGGGTCTTTGTCTTCGTTATCCGTTTTTAACATCCTCGGCCGGCAAATTTTTCCAGCGTTGGCAACCGCCGAAGTTATTTGGTTGACTCCTAAAGGAGTCAAGGCCAAATCACCCTGGCCGATGGAATAATGATAAGTATTACCCAAAAACCAGGATTCGCCTTTGACTTTTTCTTTCCACCTTGGCGAAGGAATCAGCCCGGCGACTTCGCCCGGCAAATCAATTCCAAAAGTTTTTCCCAAACCAAACTTTTCCGTCCAGAGATTTAATTTTTCAATCCCGACCATCTCGCCGAGCTTGTAAAAATAAGTATCGGTTGACCGTTTTATCGCCTTAATCAAATTAATTTCTCCCTCGGTCCGACCATAACCGGTAAAATACCAATTGGCATATTTATAAGAACCGACATAAATTACTCCCGGATCGTTGATTAGGGTATTTTTGGTGATTTTCTTCTCCTCCAGCCCCGCCACCGATGTCACAATTTTAAAAGTTGAGCCGGGCGGATAAAGACCGGCGATTGCCCGGTTAAAAAGAGGCTGATTTTCCCGATCGTTGACCAAGCGGCTGATTGCGTCTCCGGAAGAGGAAAAAAACAGATTGGGGTTAAAAGAAGGAGAAGAATATAAAACCAAAATTTCGCCCGTTTCGGGATTGGAAGCGACAACCGCTCCCTTTTTTCCGTTCATTTGGGAATTGGCAATTCTTTGCAAATCCGCATCAAGAGCCAAAACCAGATTTTTTCCGGAAACAGGATCTACCCGGCCAATCCGACGAATGGTTTTGCCGACGGTATTAACTTCAATCAACTCTCCGCCTTCCTCTCCCTGCAACTGCTGATCATAAAATTGTTCTATGCCGGTCTTTCCGACCATCATTCCCGGCCGAAAGCAATATTTTTTTCCCGGTAAACAAGGATTTTCCCCGATTTCTTTCTGATTAACCTCGCCCAAGTAACCGATGGCGTGGCCAAAAACCTCTGCCTGAGGATAATCTCTTCCGTAATCCAAAAAAAGGCTTCCTTCTTTTCCGCTGGCCTGAAGCTCAAGCGCTTCTTCGTAAGAAATTATTTTTTCTTCGCCCAATTGTCCCGAAGCGGAAGTCAATTTAAAAACCGGTCTATTTTTAGCCAAAATTTCTCCGTGACGATCAAATATTATTCCTCTTGGCCCGCCAATTTTAATTTTTCTAATCCGATTGTTGTCAGCTAAATTTTGGTAGTCTTTCCCTTTGATAACCTGCAATTGAAACAACCGGGCAATAAAAATTATCGCCGCCAAAGCCAAAAAAAGATTTAACAGCCATTGCTTCTCTCTCAAATTATTTTTCATTGGCGCTTGATAAATAAACTGTCTCGAGTAAGAGGTGGGTTATTTTTGTCCTTTTGCCAAAACCGAAAATTACCCCCGATTATTTCCAATAAAAAAACAAGCCCCAGCAATTTTAAAGAAGAAGTTCCCAATCGGCCGACGAAAAAAAAATCGTAAATTAATCCGGCCGTAAAAACTAAAACAAATTCCATTTTGCTTAAATTAAATTTTTCCGGTAATTAAAAAAATTGTCTGCAAATTGTCCGGAACCAATTCGGACTCAACTTCGGCTGATTTAAAAACATCACCTTTTTGATAATTTACTCTCGTAATCCGGCCGATCGGCAAATCGCCTTCCCATAAAGAAAAAACAACCAAATCGCCTTCTTTAATTTCGTTTTCCGCCAAAATTTCTTCTATTGTCATTTTTTGCCAGCCCCGGCCGGACAAAAGGCCCTTACCCGACATTCCCCCGCTTTCTTTTGAAATAATCTTGACTACCTGACGGAAATCCGAAGAATAAACCGGGCTTATTCTGGCCATGTTTTCGCTGACATTGTTGACCCGGCCAAAAAAAATGCCCTCCGCCACAGCCGGCATCTCCAAAATAATTCCCTGATTGCTCCCTTTATCAATAATTATTTCCTGATTAAGGCCGCCTATTACCCTGGCCGGCAAATATTGCCAATTCGGGGGCAAGGGTGCTCCCAAAAGTTTGCGGCTCGCCAGATTTTCTTCTTTAAGACTGGCAATCTCGGCCGCTAATTTTAAAATTTCTTGATCCTTATCCCGGCAATCGCCGGAAAAATCACCGTTTTGGGAAACCGAACCAGCCTGTGGTCCTCCTCTTAAAAAAGATCTGACGGGGATAACCAGACTTCTTTCCAGAAAACCCTTAACCGTAGAAAAAGTCCGAAAATGATCAAACAAGATAATTAAAATCGCCAACAGCGACAGGAGAAAAAATATTTTTCTGTTTTTTGCTTTTTTTTCCAAAAACATATCCTTAAATTATCACTTCAGGCCACCGGTTACCTTAACTTTTTTTAGCAATCTCTCGTTTTCCAACAATTTACCGCAGCCCTTCACCACACAATCTTCCGGTTTCTCGGCTACCCAGGCAGAAATTTTGGTGGTTTCAAAAATAAAACGATCCAACCCGGTTAATTTTGCCCCGCCGCCGCAAAGACAAATTCCGGTTTGGGTAATATCTCCCAAAAGTTCCGGCGGCGTTTCCTCAATCAGATTGGCAATCGCCATCACAATCTGATTAATAATCGGCGACAAGGCCTCGCGAACCTCTCCGGCTTCAATCTTTAAAGAAACCGGCATCCCGTTTTCCAAACTTCGGCCACGGACCACCATTTTCTTTTCTTCGCTTTTACCCGCCAAATAGGCAGAACCGATTTCCATCTTCGTTTCCTCGGCCGTCACTTCACCCACCAATAATGAATATTTTAACCTTAAAAAATTGGCCAATACTTCGTTCATCCGGTCGCCGGATTGCCTTAAAGATTTTCCCTGGACAATTCCGCCCAGGGAAATTAAAGCCAGATCCGTTGTCCCGCCGCCAATATCCACGACTAAAATTCCGGCCGAATTCAAAACGTCCAAATTGGCGCCTATCGCCGCCGCCATCGGTTTTTCTACCAAATAAGCTTTTCTGGCACCGGCGGTTAAGGCTGCATCCTGAACCGCTTTTCTTTCTACTTCGGTCGCTCCGGAAGGGATACTGATAACCACTCTCGGTTTGGGCAACCGGGGAATAAAACGGCCGGTTTCGTGAACCTTTCTAATGTAGTAAGTAAGCATCGCCGAAGTGGCGTCAAAATCGGCAATAACCCCGTCTTTCAAGGGCCGGACAACTTCCAAATTGGCCGGCGTCCGGCCGATCATTTTTCTGGCCTCGGTTCCGAAAGCGACAATTTCCTTGCTTTTTTTATGGCGGGCAACCACCGAAGGCTCACGGATAACCACTCCTTTATCCTTAATAAAAATCCGGGTGTTGGCCGTTCCCAAATCAATTCCCAAATCGTAAGCAAAAAAATTAATCAGGCTATCCAGCATAAAAATATTCTAACATAACCAAATTCTTTCTGTTATAATTTTTTTGATGGAAATTGATAAATTACTTCTAAAAATTATCCGCTTTTCTTTTTATTTTCTTTTCATTATTGTTCCTTTAATCTTGACTCCCTGGAATTACGAACTTTTTGAATTTAACAAGATGTTGACCGTCTACGGCCTAACTATAATTATCCTTGGTGCCTGGATCGGCCGGATGATCGTCAACAAAAAAATTATTTTCAAAAAAACTCCTTTTGATATTCCCCTTTTTCTTTTTCTCGCTTCCCAGCTTATATCCACACTTTTCTCTATCGATCGTCATACCAGTTTTTGGGGCTATTATTCCCGTTTCCACGGCGGCCTGCTTTCTACTTTTTGCTATCTGTTTTTATTTTGGGCCTTTGTTTCCAATCTGGATTACCGGGCCACTTTTAAAACAATATTGGTTATCTTGGCCACCGCTATTCCGGTAGCCGCCTACGGTATCGCGGAACATTTCGGAATTGACGCCAAATATTGGATTCAGGACGTTCGGACGCGGGTTTTTTCTTCACTGGGCCAACCGAATTGGCTGGCTGCCTATTTGGCGGTTTTAATCCCTCTTTGTCTGGCATTTTTTTTCCGGTCAACCAACGATCCCGCTAGTAACAGAAAAATCAAAATGGTTTTTTCCGGTGCCGTTTACTTTTTATTTTGCCTTTGTTTTTTTTATACCCGTTCCCAATCGGGTGTTCTCGGCCTGGGAGCCGGTCTTTTGCTTTTCTGGTTGCTGCTTGGTAAAAATCATCTTAAAAACAAATTGGACTTGAAAAAAAATTATTGGCCTTATTTCCTGCTTTTTAACCTCGGTTTTTTAATTATTTTTAAACAAGTCGGTTTTGATTCTTTCCCCCAGTTAAACGATTTTTTTAAGAAATTTAGTTTGAAAGCTTCCGTTCAAACTCAAAACAATAACCAGGTAGAAAAAAACAGTCCGGCCGTCATTCCGGACGCCGGATCGCCAACCGGAGAAATCAGAAAAATTGTCTGGAAAGGTGCTTTGGCAATCTGGAAGCATTACCCGATCTTCGGCTCCGGAGTAGAAACGTTCGCCTATTCCTATTATAACTTCCGGCCGGTAGAGCACAATTTGGTTTCCGAATGGGATTTCTTATATAACAAAGCTCATAACGAATACCTTAATTTTCTGGCCACGACGGGAATAGTTGGTTTAGGAACCTACTTAATTTTTATCGGCTCGTTTGTCATTTTTAGTCTTAGACAAACCGCTCGCTCGCTACCCCATTTCCTCGGGAAAAAAGAAGCCGGCGAGACAATAAGATTCCGAGATAACGAGATAATAATTCTGGCCCTTTTTTCCGGTTGGTGTTCTATCCTGATCACCAACTTTTTTGGCTTTTCCGTTGTTCCCGTCGCCTTGTTTTTCTTTTTAATCCCCGCTTTTTGCGTGGTTTTATCTTCCGAAGAAACACCTATCTCGCCCCCGTCTTCCCGACCTACTTCCAAATTCTCTTTCTCGCCTTTTAACTCCATCCAAAAAACTTCTCTTTTGTTTCTTGCCTTTTTTACTTTTTACTTTTTATTTTTAATTTTTAAATTCTGGTCAGCCGACGCCCATTACGCTAAGGGTGAAAAATT
>Ga0116142_10003957_pt1 | contig 14474 bp, 11 predicted proteins | sample AD_UKC033_MetaG_FD_89785 | JGI IMG/M metagenome (GOLD analysis project Ga0116142, IMG submission 89785) | Active sludge microbial communities of municipal wastewater-treating anaerobic digesters from USA - AD_UKC033_MetaG | ecosystem: Engineered > Bioreactor > Anaerobic > Digestate | place: USA... | reverse complement strand
AGATGGTACAATAACAGATAATGCAACCGGTTTAATGTGGATGCAGGACGACAATGGCACTGGTGTTCTTTGGGATGCCGCGCTTGATTATGCCGAAAATTTTGAATTTGCCGGATATGATGACTGGCGTTTACCTAATGTTAAAGAATTGCAGAGTATTGTTGATTATACGCGATCTCCTGCAACTACTTCTTCAGCCGCAATAAATTCTATGTTTTCATCTTCTCAAATTATTGACGAAGGTGAGGATATAAATTATCCTTTTTATTGGAGTGCTACAACTCATGCGAGTTGGGTTACTGCCGCTCAAGGTGCTAATGCTGCATATGTGTGTTTTGGTGAAGCCTTAGGTTGGATGGAGATGCCACCTGAATCAGGCAATTATACACTGCTTGATGTACATGGTGCCGGAGCACAGCGTAGCGATCCGAAAACAGGCAACCCAAGCGATTATCCTCATGGCCATGGCCCTCAGGGAGATGTTATCAGAATTTACAATTATGTCAGATTAGTTAGGGACATTACGTCTGATATAGAATCGCAAGGTGTATTTAATGATGAAATGTATATTTTCCCTAATCCTGTAGATACACATCTGAATTTTAATCTGCTTAATGCTGATAAAAATGTTGATTTCTCTATTCTTAATACAAGTGGACAGGTTGTAATTACAGGGACTTTGCAAAATCAGGAAAACAATATAATTAATGTTGAAATGTTAAATGCCGGAGTTTATTTTTTATCTGTTACCACAACTTCCGGTTTTTATTTTGATAAATTTGTGAAGGAATAATATTTTTAATAATTGCCGCCGCTTTAAATGAAAAGAAATAATAACATATTTAGTCGAGAAAATCTGGTTTATCTCATAATTTGGATTATGGTGTTTGCAATGCCAATTTTTCTTTCAACAGGAGGAGATAATTTTGATTGGATTAGAGTTCAACACGAAACGATCCGAATTTTTCCGTTCTTTATTGTTTTTTTACTTAATAATTTCATCCTGTTCAGGTTTTTTAAGAACAAACAGTATATTAACTATTCTATTTTTATTCTGATTACTGTGGTCGTTTTTAGCTTTATCGCATCTTTTAATGTAGAAATATTTAGAATTCTTGATATTCCACGTCCGCTTAATCCAAAACCACTGTTAGTCCCACATCATCAAGAAAATCAACTAGTTGAATTTTTCAATAGATTTTTCTATAATGTCATATTTTCAATTTTAGTACTTGGATTTAATAATGCATTCAAAATTTTAACTATTTGGTTTGATGATAAACGAAATTTTGAACAGTTACAAAAAGAAAAACTGCAAACGGAGCTCGAAGTGTTGAAAAATCAGATTAGTCCTCACTTTTTAATGAATACTCTCAATAATATCCACGCTCTGATAGATTACGACAAGGAAATAGCAAAAGAGTCTGTTGTCAAATTGTCAAAACTTATGAGAGTGCTTTTATACGACAGTGATAATGAAAATTATAGCATTAAAAGCGAGATTCAATTTCTAAATGATTATATAGGGTTGATGAAAATTAGAGTTAATGATAATGTTGATATCAGATTTAATTATCCAATTAATATTGGAGAGGTGAAAATTCCGCCATTACTTTTTGTGAGTTTTGTAGAGAATGCGTTTAAACATGGCATTAGAGCAATGGGCGATTCGTATGTGTATATTGAAATGAAAATGTCAGATGATAATATTTTCTTCTCGGTAAGTAATTCAAAGTCTGAAAAAAATCCTGAGGAGGTAAATGAGAAAATTGGACTTGAAAACTCACGTCGCAGATTTGATGCAATTTTTAAGAATAATTATAGTTGTGAGATTTTAGAAACAAATGATAATTTTACAGTGAAAATAAGTATACCGAAAATATGGAAATAAAATGTATTTGCATTGATGACGAACCTTTTGCTTTAAAACAGATTTCTGATTATGTGCGAAAAACGCCTTTCCTGAAGTTGATTTCAGAATGCAGGAATGCTTTTGAGGCTCTACAAGTTACTTCGAACGAAAAACCCGATCTTGTTTTTGTTGATATAAATATGCCAGAAATGTCTGGAATGGATTTGGTAAAGTCACTTCCATCGGATATTATAGTGATTTTTACTTCTGCCTACAGTGAATTTGCAGTTGAAAGTTACAAAGTAAACGCTCTCGATTATTTATTAAAACCCATCAGTTATGTTGATTTTTTAAAATCTGCTAACAAAGCACTCATTCAATTTGAAAGTCAAAATCTAAAGCATTCGGAAACTACTGCCGGAAATGATTTTATTTTTGTTAAGGCAGAAGGTCGAATTTGTAAAGTGCTGTTCTCAAAAATAGATTTTATAGAAAGTGCAAGTGAGTATGTAAAAATATTTGTAAGCGGCGAGAAACCACTTATGAGTCTTATGACAATGAAAAGCCTGGAAGCTTCTTTACCATCCGATAAATTTATGCGAGTTCATCGTTCATACATTGTAAACCTTGATAATATTACTACTATCGAGCGAAATAGAATAATTTATTACAACAAAATATATGTTCCGATTAGTGAACAATATAAGGATGCATTCAAGGAATTTGTTGAGAAAAGATTTTTGTAAGTATATTTTAATTATTCTCTGCTCACCACTCCAAACTCTTTAGATATTTTATTTCCTTTATCATCCATTAGAGTTAATATATACTTGCCAGGAGACAATTTAAAACCCATTTCATGGAAATTTTTGGTGCAGCCGAAATATTTTGTATTAATATACCAGTAAATAGTAGCTTCAGAGTTCCTGTGAGCTGCTTTAAACACTGCTGGTAATGTGTCACCGCTGAGGTTAACGGGAATATAAACTCTTGACAATTGACTAGGATAAATAAGTTCCATAATTTCGCCAGATTTAAAGGTAATTTCTTCACAATTATCAAGAAATTGGGGAAGTGTTTGATACCAAGAATTTGAAATACGATAATATGCTTCCATAATAGGAGGTAATATAAACCAAGATTGTTGTTGCATCAATTCAATTGGGTAGCAATCTGAATTAACACGCATTGTGCCCGAAGCGTCAAGGTTTATAAGTCTGTGATATGGACATGCCTCTGAGTTAATCCCTGCTTTCGGTATCCACACTGAATCAATATTGTTGCAAAATTGCCCTGCCAAGTGTCCGCTTTCTTTGCAAACAGTAGTGTAAATCATTTCATCATAAGGCATTTCGAACCATGATTTGTAATTTGGTAGAATATTTAATACTTCGAATAAAACAGGTGCAGCAACTTTTAATCCTGTAATTCCATTTCTTCCTTCACCTGTTGCATTTCCTACCCAGATTCCTACTACATAATCGGGAGTAACAGCAATTGACCAGGCATCTTTAAAACCGAAACTTGTTCCCGTTTTCCATGCGACCTTTTGCTTTGATGTAAATGTACGCCATTGTTTTTCTTGTCCCGGACGATTTACAGAAGACATTGCCTCAAAACTAAACCAAATAGATGCTGCAGATAAAAAACTTGTTTCTTTTAAATTAATTTCACCTTCATCCTCTTTATCTACTTTAAGGTAAGTTGCAGTATGATAATCCGATGATGAATATCTTGACTGGAATAAATTAAAGTGCTTTAGACTTCTGGCCATTGAAGCATATGCTGAACAAATATCCCATAAACTTGATTCAGCACCTCCTAAAATCAGAGAAAGTCCGTAATGTTCAGAACTTTTGTTGATGGATTTCAAATCAAGACATTTAAGAATGTATAAAAATCGCATTATCCCATATTCTTTAAGCATATATACAAAAGGTATATTAAGCGATCTTGCTAATGCTTCGTTGGCAGGTATCGCTCCGGCATATTCGTGTTCAAAGTTTTCCGGAGAAAAACTGCCCATTTTTGTAGGGATATCTTTTAAGAGCATTTTGGGGAGAATCTCACCGGCACTTAGAGAGGCAGCATAGAGAAATGGCTTTAATATACTTCCTGTACTTCGTTGTGCAGTAATCATATCAACTGCTTTTTCAGGAATGTCAGAATTTATATCACCATTTGCGACATATACTACTGCGTTTCCTGTTTCAACTTCAATAATTAAACAGGCGATATTATTAATATTATTCTTAATGTATCGCTGATTGTATTGATTGACTATTTCATTTGCTTGTTTTTGCATAGACAAGTCAATACTGGTTTTTATTTTGTATTGAGCATGTGAAAATTCGGCTGATGCTCTACAAACCAAATGATAAGCATGCATTGGATATGCTAAAGGATGTTCGGGAATATCTTCATCAATTGCTAGTTGATACTCTGTTTTTGTTATGGTACCATTCTGATATAACTTGTTAAGCAGATTATCTCTTTTTAATTTAAGTAAATCTCTATTTTTTGCTGTATGTATCATTGATGGAGAATTAGGAAGAACAGCAAGCATAGCATTCTCTGCCCAGGATAATTCTTCAGGACTGCGACCAAAATATCTCCACGCAGCAGCTTCTATACCTACAATATTTCCTCCAAACGGAGCATGAGAAGCGTATAAATTAAGAATTTCTTTTTTCGAATATCCCAGTTCGAGACGAATTGCCAAAATAACTTCAATACCTTTTTCAAATATCGTTCTTGCTTTGCCTTTTCTCGAAAGTCTGATTGTTTGCATAGTTAGAGTCGAGCCTCCACTTACTGTTTCTCCTCGGCTGATATTTTGTCTGATAGCTCTTGCTATTGCAATTGGGTCAAATCCCGGATGATGATAATATCTCTTATCTTCATAAGCAATAATACAAGCTTCAAATTTATCGCTGACCTTTGCTGTTTCCGGAAATCTCCATTGACCGTCAGGGGATATTTTAACTCCTAAAAGTTCACCATGTCGGTCAAGCACAACTGTAGAGTATGGATCGTCAAACAGTGGCCTGGGCAGACAAAAAATGAATAGTGTAATTACTACTACCCAAAAAGTAATTGCAGAAACTAATATTATTTTGGCTCTGTTTTTCAAAATTTATTTTATTAATCAAAAATAGTCTAATCAGTTTAAAAAACATAAAGCAAAACAAATAAACTTTAAGTTTTCTTTAAGTTGTAATGTGGTAATATTTGCAGAGAATAATTATTTTTGTCTTAACGAAAAAATAATGTATAGTAAACAGGAAGCAATATTAATTCGAAAAGAGTTTTGGATAGCATTTGATGTCTTTTCTCGCAAATCTATTGGAACAAAACGAAAGTGGATAACTTATAATACAGGTATAAAAGATTTTGCATTAAAATTTGATGTTACACGCGAATTTGCAAGAGTGATGTTATGTGTGGAAAATAGGAGTGAGGAAAAGAGATTTGATATTTTTGTTAAATTAAAAGATTATGAGTCATTGTTTGCGGATAATTTGACCGGAAATTGGATTTGGGATGAACAAATGATACTAGAAAATGGTAAAACGGTATGTTCATTATTTACACAACTTGATGATGTTAATATTTATAATAAAAACGATTGGTCAAAGATTTTTAATTTTTTTGCAACGGAAATGCTAAAACTTGAAAATGTTTTTAATGAAGTTAAACCTTTAATGGATGATTATATTAAACAAAATAAATAAAAACTAAAAAAATGAAGAAAAGTCTGATTTTAAATGTAAGCATAGCAATATTTGTTGCTTTTATTGTTTTTCCAGTTTTAGTGTCTGCTCAAACAGAAATTACTGTTGAAGATTTATATAAAAAAGGGACATTCAGACAGAATTATGTGTATGGAATTGTATCTATGAATGACGGGATACATTACACTAATCTTAATATGACCAGAAACGCAATTGTGAAATACAGTTACGAAACCGGTGAAAAAATTGAAACTCTTTTTGCTATGAAGGATTTTGAATATCCTGAATTAGACTGGATTTTAGATTATGAATTTAGTTCAGATGAATCCAAAATGCTTATTAGTTTTCAATATGAACCAATTTATAGAAACTCGTTTAAAGCTGAGTATTTTATTTATAATTTATCTGATAAGACCTTAACCAGATTGTCTGAAAACGGAAAACAGCAATTAGCTTCATTTTCTCCTGATGGTAATAAAATTGCATTCGTTAGAGAAAACAACATTTATGTAAAAGACATTACTGTAGAAAATGCACCTGAATTGCAATTAACCAAGGACGGCGAATGGAACAAAATAATTAATGGAGCTCCTGATTGGGTATATGAAGAAGAGTTTAGTTATAATAAAGCTTATGATTGGTCGGCCGATAGTAAGAAAATTGCATTTCTCAAAACAGATGAATCCGAGGTAAAAATGTTCAGTTTTGTCCAATACGGAGAATTATATCCGGTTAATTATGATTATAAATATCCAAAAGCCGGGGAGGATAATTCGAAAGTTAGTTTGCATGTTGTTGATATTGAAACAGGAAATACTGTAACTGCCGATATGGGGGATTTAAATGACATGTATATTCCGAGGCTAATGTTTACAAATGATGCTAATTTGTTGGCTGCTGTAAAACTAAATAGACTACAAAATAAATATGAATTGTATTTAATAAATGCTGAAACTGGGGTATCTGATGTTTCTATGACTTTAGAAGACGAGAAATATTTGGAAATAAATGATGACTTAACATTTCTCAAGGATAATTCACATTTTATTTATTCTCATGAAGCAAGCGGTTATCGTCATTTGTATTTGTATGATATGAATGGAACTGAGGTTAGACAAATTACTAGCGGTGAATGGGAAGTTACGGCATTTTACGGGATAGATGAAGTTAGCGGTTTGTTATATTTTCAGGCTGCAAAATCATCGCCTCTAAATCGTGAAATTTATTCTGTTGGTTTAGATGGGAAAAATATGAAACTCTTAACAGAAAAAACAGGTACTAACGAAGCAACTTTCAGTAAAGGATTTAAATATTTTATCAATGACTGGAGCGATGCAAACACTCCAAATATAACAACTCTTTGCGATAATTCCGGCAAGGTTATTCGTGAACTTGAAACCAACAAATCATTAGTAAAAAAGATAAGCGAAGATTATAAATTTGCCCGAAAAGAATTTTTCACATTTAAAACACAAGATGGAGTAGAGCTTAATGGTTGGATGATAAAACCAAATAAAATGAAGAGCAAAAATAATCCGGTTTTCATGTATGTATACGGAGGTCCGGGTTCTCAAACGGTAACGAATTCGTGGGACAGGGATATGGGATGGTGGCAAATGCTTGCACAGAAAGGTTATATTATTGTTTCTGTAGATAATAGAGGAACGGGAGCAAGGGGCAAAGAATTCAGACAAGTTACCTATGAACAGTTAGGTAAATACGAGGTTTTAGACCAGATTGAAGCTGCAAAATATCTGGGAGGTTTGAAATATGTTGACAAAAATAGAATTGGCATATTCGGATGGAGCTATGGTGGATATATGTCTAGTCTTTGTCTGACATTAGGTGCCGAATGGTTTAAGTTAGGTATAGCAGTTGCTCCTGTTACAAACTGGCGTTATTATGATTCTATTTATACTGAAAGATATAATGGCTTACCTCAGGATAATGCTTCGGGATATGATGATAATTCGCCTATAAATCATGTTAAAATGATGAAAGGAAAGTTTTTGCTTGTTCATGGAACAGCAGATGATAATGTTCATTTTCAGAATTCTGTAGATATAATTGATAAACTCATTGCTGCAGATGTTGATTTTGAAACTATGTACTATCCGAATTGCGATCATGGAATTTATGGAGGGAATACACGCAATCATCTTTACAGAAAAATGACAGCCTTTATTTTAAATAATTTATAAACCGGCCCAAAAAAGGAGTTTGGGCAAAATAAATCCTTAAATCACGGTTTACATAGACCTTCGGTATTGCGGAGGTCTTTTTTCTTAATAATTATATTTTACAGTGTTTATAAAACAGTGTTTATAAAACAGTGTTTATAAAACAGTGTTTATAAAATCGATAAAAATAATTCAATCGTTGAGGTCGCTTTTGTCACAATATTTGCAGCCCCCACAAAAAGCAGGCTCACCAGCAAATATATGCGCCAAAAGCTCCTGATTTTAATAAAAATGTCTGAGGTAATTCCGCCTATAACTCCATCGTTAACGTACGAATAGTCGTAAAATCTTCCTTGCGGATAGCTTTCCCATTGTAAGTTAAGGTATCGCTTAGTTTTAGGCTGTGCTTTTTAATTCCATTGCTGAAATATAATGTAATATTCATATATTCTTTGAGAAAAATATCAATATTTTCAGTATTTACAGAAATCTTTGCTTCTATCATTGTCGAAATTTCCTGCTGAAACAAAGGATGATTACCATTATTCCCAAAAACAACATGCGAGCCATCATGTCTTATGAATAGAGCCTGAAGTGGCTGGAAACTTTCTTCATAAAGTTTTGCAGGGAAAGAAATTTCAATTTTATAGTCTTTTTCTACAATATTTCCTGCATTACGAATGAGCAATTTTGGATAAAAACTCATTGCAGTATATTTTCCGGCATTTAAAATAGGAAGCCCGTTAGTGTTATAAATACCTAAAAACTCAAGTTCACAGGCACTAAGCTTTCCATATAGCATTCTCACTTCTGATTCATCAAGAACAACACATTTGGTTTTTTGCCATTTGTAATACCTCGAATCAGCAAACATATGAGGCTGATCATTATTAGCAGGAATTTGAATATGTATAATTTTTGAATTTGAATCATTTTCAAATTCAGATATGTCAATAATCATGTCTTTAATAGGTCGGTCTATCTGAGATTGAATTTCATGAAACAGCCATTCGGAGGTTTTACTGAATTTTGTTACCAAATCAAATTTTACAGCTCTGCCTCTTTTTTGTGAAATTCCATAAATAATATCGCCTCCCCCTGAGTTTGCAACTGAGCTAATTGTTTTTGCCAGTTTGGTCATGCTTTTTAAACCCGAATCAAAATCAGAACCTCTAAAAAACAACAAGGAAGAATGCATACGAGTATTGTTGGTAACAAGATCCTTGTAAAACTCTTTTGATATTTTATCGGGCAAATTCATGGTGGCAAATATAAGAAAAGATGAGATATTATGGAATTTCTACAAACTAATATTTAATTTTTAACAGGTTTGTTTTGAGTTTGCTCAAAATTAGAATATTAATTTTTTGTATTTTTGGTAAACAATTTGCTATCTTTACAGTTATAAAACAAAATTTTACTTTATGAAAAGATGTGTTTTTTTTCTGATTATTGTTTTTGCTTATTTAATTTCCTTTTCACAGGAAAATATTGTTGAATGGAAAACCAGCGTGAGTAGGATTGATGATGGATCTTACAATCTAGTCATTAATGCTGATATAGATTCTGACTGGTATATATACGGAATGAATATAGGAGAAGGCGGTCCATTACCACTTGAGTTTAGTATTGAAGACAGCGAAAATAAAGTTTTTACATTTTCTTTTTCAGAGATTTCTGTAGCCGACAAAATGTTTGACGATGTTTTTGGTATGGATGTGATGAGTTACACTCATAAAGCAGATTTTAAGTGTAATTTTATGCTAAAAAAAGATATTACAAAGTTAAATGTTATTATTGAGGGACAGGCATGTAATAAGAAGAACGGGATGTGTATTCAGATTTCCGAAAATATTTCCTGTGAAATATTCGAATAGTATAATCTAAATTAAATTTACGTATAAATATGAGTGAGAAAATTAAATGTCTGATCATTGGATCAGGTCCTGCAGGATATACAGCTGCTATTTATGCAGCCAGAGCAAATATGAGTCCTGTTGTTTATGAAGGTTTACAACCGGGTGGCCAATTGACAATTACTACTGAAATTGATAATTTTCCGGGATACCCTGATGGTGTTGCAGGGCCAATCATGATGGAACAGTTTAAAAAGCAAGCACAAAGATTTGGAACTGATGTAAGGTTTGGTTATATAACAAAAGTTGATTTTTCTAAAAGACCATTTAAAGTAGTCGCCGATAATGTGCATGAAATTGAAGCAGAAGTTGTAATTATTGCTACCGGTGCTACAGCAAACTATTTGGGACTTGAATCTGAGGAAAAATTTAAAGGATTAGGAGTGTCGGCTTGTGCAACATGTGATGGGTTTTTCTATCGCAACCGTGATGTCGCTGTTGTAGGTGGTGGTGATACTGCAGCTGAAGAAGCAAGCTATTTAGCAGGTATTTGCAACAAAGTATATTTGGTTGTACGCAGAGATGTATTACGAGCATCAAAAGCTATGCAGGATAGAGTTCTCGCTAATCCTAAAATTGAAGTTCTCTGGAACCACAATACTGTCGAAATTCTTGGTGACAGTGCAGGTGTTACAGGAGTAAAGCTACTCAATAATAAAACCAATGAAGAAAAGGTTATTGATATTCATGGATTTTTTGTTGCAATTGGTCACACGCCCGTTTCCGGCCTTTTTAAAGAGTATTTGGAAACAGATGAAGCCGGTTATATAAAAACTATTAAGGGTAGTACAAAAACTAATGTGCCGGGAGTATTTGCCTGTGGCGATGTTCAGGATAGTATGTACAGGCAAGCTGTAACTGCTGCAGGTTCAGGATGTATGGCTGCAAAAGATGCCGAAAGGTTTTTATCCGAAGTATAATTCTATCAATCTTTTTTTTATTTAATACTACTTTTTTTATTCTATATAAAATAAATGACTATTCGAGATAGATATAACTATGTACTTAATTGGTTTAGGATAAATATGAAAATTGCCGAAACTGAATTAGACTATAATAATGATTTTCAATTGCTTGTTGCTGTAATGCTTTCAGCACAATGTACAGATAAAAGAGTTAATTTAATTACCCCAAAATTATTTGCTGATTATCCTGATGTACAGAAAATGAGTTGTGCAGAGCCCGAAGTTATATACGAATATATAAAATCATGCACTTATCCTAATTCTAAAGCAAAGCATTTATCCGAAACATCCAGAATGCTTGTAGAAAAGTATAATGGCAAACTTCCTGATGATGTTGATGAATTGCAGAAATTACCGGGAGTAGGAAGAAAAACGGCTCATGTTATTGCTGCGGTATTGTTTCGTCAGCCAAAAATGCCTGTAGATACTCATGTCTTTAGAGTTTCGGCAAGGATAGGATTAACAAATAATGCAAAAAATGTTTTGCAAACCGAAAAGCAGTTAGTAAAATATATCCCTGAAAATGATATTCCTGATGCTCATCATTGGTTAATATTGCATGGTCGTTATGTTTGCACAGCCAGAAATCCAAAATGTTCAAGTTGCGGAATATCAGCATTTTGTAAATTTTATCAACAAAATGCGAATAAATAGTTTTTTTTGACTACTAGATTGTATTTTTGTACTAATAAATAATTATGGAAAAAAGCATTGTTAAATATATTAAAGAAGCACTGTCATCCATATATTCTACTGATACAACAAAAATCAATGTTCCGGTTGAAATTACAAGAGAAGGTATAGAGGGCGATTTTACGGTTGTAGTTTATCCTTTTACAAAATTCAGTAAAAAAAGCCCTGAAGACACAGCAAAAGATTTGGGCGTATTTATTAAGTCAAAATTTGAAGATATTGCATCCTATAATATAATCAAAGGGTTTCTAAATATCAGGATGTCGCCTGAATATTGGATTAATAGACTAAATCAATTGAATTACGATATTCAGAACCCGATTTCTCAAAACTCTCAAAATCATACAATGGTTATTGAGTTTTCATCGCCTAATACCAATAAACCTCTTCATCTAGGGCATATTCGTAATAATTTACTTGGAGATTCTGTTTCCAGGATTTGCAAAGCAGCAGGAATTAAAGTTATAAAAGTAAATCTAATTAACGATAGGGGCATCCATATTTGCAAATCTATGTTAGCGTGGATAAAATGGGGAAAGAACAAGACTCCGCAGGATTCCGGTTTAAAAGGGGATAAGTTTGTCGGCGATTTTTATGTTTTGTTTGAAAAGAAATATAGAAGTCAGATTTCCGAATTAATAAAATCAGGTAAAACTGAAGATGAGGCTAAAGTAGAAGCTCCTCTAATTGTTGAAGCTCACGAATTGTTGAAAAAGTGGGAAAATGGAGATAAAAAAGTCTTACAGATATGGAATATGATGAATTCATGGGTTTATGAAGGATTTGAAGAAACATACAATAGTCTAAGCATTAGTTTTGATAAAGTGTATTATGAATCTCAGACTTATTTATTGGGTAAAGATATTGTTTTGAAAGGACTAAGTGAGGGGAAATTTGTAAAAGATCCGGACTCTTCGATTTGGATTGATTTGACAGATTTGGGAATGGATAGAAAAATCCTTCTCAGAAAGGATGGGACTACTGTCTATATGACTCAAGATATTGGTACTGCAATGCAAAGATTTGACGATTTTAATCCTGATAAAATGGTTTATGTCGTGGGTAATGAGCAGGACTATCACTTTAATGTATTGAAAAATATAATTGCTTGTTTTGATAAAGAAAGAGCAGAAAAGATAGAGCATTTATCTTATGGAATGGTTGAATTACCTGAAGGTAAGATGAAATCGAGAGAAGGAACTGTTGTTGATGCAGATGATTTAATTGCAGAAATGGTAGATTCTGCTGCTAAAATATCAGAAGAAAATGGTAAAATCCATGAACTTGCTGAAGACGAAAAGCAAAGAATTATTAAGATTATTGCATTGGGAGCTTTAAAATATTATATTCTTAAAGTTGATCCTAAAAAGCAAATGGTGTTTAATCCTAATGAATCGATAGATTTTAACGGAAATACCGGACCTTTTATTCAATATACTCATGCTCGAATTTGTTCTGTTTTGAGAAATGCCGAAAAAATGAAAATTAAGTTTAACGGTAAAGTATCTGCTGAAACAAATATGGTTGATCAAGAAATAGAGTTAATTTCATATTTGACAAGATATAATGATGTTGTGGTTGAAGCTGCTCAGAAATTCGATCCGGGAATGATTGCTAATTACGTTTATAGTCTAGTTAAAGAATATAACCAGTATTATCACGAATATTCTATTTTAAAAGAAACAGACTCCAAAATAATGCAGTTGAGGTTATTACTGTCAAGAAATGTTGCCCAAGTGATTAAAAACTGCATGGATTTATTGGGAATAGATGTTCCTGAAGTTATGTAGATGAGGTCTTTTTTATCATTATAATTGCATCTGAACCATCCTTGTAAAATGTATCTTTTTTGCCTGAAATCTTAAAGCCTGATTTTTGGTATAGATTTATTGCCGAATCATTATCTGCCCTTACTTCTAAATGTATGTGAGTATATTTATTTTTATTGGCATAATTATCTGTAAATTCTAAAAGTTTTGAAGCTAAACCTAATCCTCTTGCTTGTGTGTGTACAGCTATTGAATATATTCTTAAACCTTTACAATTGTTGCGAAACAATAAAATAAGGTAAGCTCTTACACTACCATTTATTTTAATTACTTTAAACTCTGCTTTAGCTTTAAAAAGCAAATAAATAAACTGTGACTCTGAAAACCTGTCGGAAGAAAAACTCGAGTTTTCTATTTCGAGGATCTCTCTAATATCTTTTTTTTCTGCTGATTTTAGGCTAATCATATTACTTTATATGTTTGAGTTCGAGTTCTCTAAGGAAAAAACTCAGAATTCTGTAATAAAGTTCGTCACCTAGTACGGCATCCTCAACTCCGTAATCTATGTTTGGATTATCATTGATTTCAATCACGTATGCTTTATTGTTAATCAATTTAATATCTACACCATACAGTCCTTTTCCTATGTATGATGTCGCTTTAATTGCCGTTTTTAAAACATTTTTAGGGACTTGATATATCGGTACAGTTTCGAAATTACCACAGCTGGATTTACCATTATCCGAATGACGATATATTTGCCAATGACCTTTTGCCATGAAATACTTACATGCAAATAGTGGTTCTCCGTTAAGAATTCCTATACGCCAGTCGAAATCTGTCGGTATATATTCTTGTGCAAGTAGTATATCTGATTTTTCAAATAAATCAGACATAGTAGTATCTAACTCGGTCTGATTATTTATTTTTTTAATTCCATGAGAAAAAGATCCGTCAGGAATTTTCAATACGAACGGATTTCCTAAATATTGACATATCTCGTCAAAAGTGTTGATATTTGACTTAAAAATCAATCTGTATCTCGGAGCAGGAATTTTTTCTCTTAAGAGCAATTCCGCCAAAAAAACTTTATTGGTACACCTAATTATTGACAAAGGATCATCAACTACAACCATGTCGGCAAGTTTTGCCTTTTGAGACAAGTGAAATGTTATATGGTTGAGAGATGTTGTAGCTCTAATAAATAAAGCGTCAAATTCCATCAGACGAGTTATGTCATCTTCTGTAATAAGCTCGGTGTGAATGTTCATCTTTTTAGAGATATCCATAAATTTGCCTAAAGCTTTTTTGTCGCTGGGTGGAAATTCTTCCGTGGGATTGTGGAAAATGCCGAGACTATACCTT
>Ga0116142_10003948_pt1 | contig 14506 bp, 15 predicted proteins | sample AD_UKC033_MetaG_FD_89785 | JGI IMG/M metagenome (GOLD analysis project Ga0116142, IMG submission 89785) | Active sludge microbial communities of municipal wastewater-treating anaerobic digesters from USA - AD_UKC033_MetaG | ecosystem: Engineered > Bioreactor > Anaerobic > Digestate | place: USA... | reverse complement strand
TATCGTGATGGACTCATCGACCGGTCTTTACAGGACGACGCTTGAAAAAGGCCATGATGCAATGCAGAATCTCTCCAGGCAGATGGTCCATCTGCTCGGGTATGCGAAGAGATACGAGATTCCCGTGTTGATCACAAACCAGGTGTACATGGATGTCCAGAAGAATACTTTCATTGGCCTGGGCGGCACCGCTCTCGCCCATATCTCGAAGGCTATCATCAGGATCGACCTGCTGAACAGGCATAGGAAGGCCACTCTTGAGAAACACCGGTCCATTGCACCGGGAAGATATTTTGAGTTTGACATCGTTGAGTCAGGAATAGTGGTTAGGAAGGCGGATGCCATATGAAAGATCAGTATCAATGGGGGAAGAGTCAATGGAGGAAGAGGGTAGGTACTGCTGCGGTTATGTGCCTTCTCCTTCTTCTCCTTTGCACCGCAGGGTGTTCAACAAAGGAAACCCATCAGAACGGGGAACAAATTGCCTGGCAGACAACACTGCTTACCGATGTCCGGACAGGAACGCCGTTCAGCATCGCTGAAATGAATGGCACTCCTCTCCTTATCCAGCCCTTTACTATCACCTGCCCGATCTGCATGCAGCAGCAGGCTGTGATCTCCAGCCTCTATGCCCAGGGAAAGATTTCCTTCGTCATGGTGGGGCTGGATATTGATCCGAACGGGAACGAAAATTCACTCCGTGACTATACCCGGAATCACGATTACTATGGTTTCTACGCTCGTTCCCCTCCTGCGATGACCACAGCACTCATTGATCAGTTCGGGATGCGGGTGCTCTCCCCTGCCCAAGCGCCCCTGATTCTCGTATGCCCTGATGGGAAGGCGAGGATGCTTGATCCCGGCCTGAAGAGTTCGGAGGATCTCAAGAAGGTGCTTGCCGAAGGCTGCCAGGCATGACCCTGGCAGATCTTACCGTAGCATTCACTGCAGGCCTCCTCTCTCCCCTCGGTGCTGCATGTGTTCTCCCCCTCTATCCCGGGTACCTCTCCTTTCTTGCAGCACAACAGGGAGACCCGGCTGATGAATGCCGAATCCCGTACATCCGGATACTGCTCGGGTTCATTGCGGGGGCAGGGATCCTTGCTGCTATGCTTGGATTCGGCCTCCTTGTCGGAGTGATCTTCACCCTGCCAATCGGTGATGTATTGTCCGTTGTCTCCCCTGTTGCTTATGCCATCCTCGGCGGTATCGGAATACTCCTCGTCCTGGGAGCGGGTTTTCGTCTTCCGTTCCGGACACCGGATATCCTGAAAGGGAGATCCCCGCTGGGGGGGGCTTTTTTATTCGGACTCTTTTTTGGAATCCTTATCCTGCCCTGTAATGCAGGACCAGTGACGGTATTGCTTGCGCTCAGCACGAGTGCCTCGGATTTTGTGTCCAATCTTGGAAATTTTTTTGCATATGGTATGGGAATGGCAATACCGCTCATCGCCATCTCAGCTGTTTCATCATACAAAGGGCACCGGTTCGTCAAGGCTCTCACAATCCACCGCCGATCGATCAATATCGCCACGGGCGCTCTGATGATCGGTGTTGCTGTCTATTACCTTCTGGTTGTTTTCAGAATCCAGGACCGGATGTTCCCTTCCTGACCCCTGCCATTCAGAGAAAAGAATATGATCAGAAGGTAATAGCCCCTTTAAAAACCGTCTCGGCAGGGCCTTCCATAAGAGTCTTCTCGCCAAGTGTGATGACTAGGGGTCCACCTCGTGTATCAACCTTGACCTTTGTCCCGGTAAAGCCGAGATGCCGGGCGATCGCAGCTGACGCCGTCGCTCCGGTCCCGCAGGAGAGGGTCTCATCCTCCACCCCGCGCTCGTATGTCCTTATGCTGATATGATCCTCTCCCTCACGCTTTACGATATTCACATTTGCCCCTTCCGGAAATGAGGCATGGTGACGGATGGCTGGCCCAATATCAACGAGGGGAAACGATTCAGAATCTTCAACGAAAATCACTGCATGCGGAACACCGGTATTGACAGCATAGACCAAATACCCCTCAATTGTTTCCCTATACTCACCTTCACCGGTCGCGGGAATGTCGGCACGGTTGAACCGTGGTTCCGGCATCTGGATGGTCGCAAGGAAGGTATCATCGGTGTAATCCATAACAACATTGATAATTCCCGCCATAGTCTCGACAGTACAGCTCTTTTCTACGATACCAGTATCGAATGCATATTTTGCAAAACAACGGATACCGTTCCCGCACATCGGGGCTTCACTCTCATCCGGCTGAAAAAGACGCATTTTGAGATCGGCTGAACCGGAACGGGAGAGGTAGAGGACGCCGTCCGCACCGATTCCAAACCTTCGATCGCAATACAACTGTGCGAACCGGGATTTCATTTCGTCAGGAATAACTGTCTTTTCGTATTCATCGATAAGAATAAAATCGTTCCCGTTTCCATGCATTTTCACAAAAGTAATTTCCATTGTCACTAACACTCCGGTCTGTTTTTACTCTGGCATTCTCTACATAATCCTCCAAGGTCCCAGTCCCCAGAGCATTCTGATGGCAAGTACGTATCTGGTGCATCAGCATTGACTCGATCACCTTGTACGTGCTTCAAAGTCACCAATCTCCCATCCCAGATAATCACGAATGATAATATACGCCATTTGTGGAGGTATTGCCCCCTCTTCAGTGACAATGAGAGTCACATATTCGGGGGGGGTAACATCAAAAACGGGATTTCTTACTGTTATGTAGGGATATGCTTTTGCGATCTGATCAGGAAGCACCTCTGAGCTGGCCCGCTCCTCGATCTCAATGTATTCACCGAGGATCGTCCGCGGGGCGAACTTGTAGGTCTCCGCAGCAACAAGGAAACTGGTCCTTGCTTCGTGGGCGGCCAGTGCAATCTGTGATGTTCCAATCTTGTTCACAACGGCCCCATTTACCGAAACGGCATCTGCTCCAACAATCACCCGGTCGATTTCTTTCATGAAATAGCGGACCGCGGAATCAACAATATAAGTGGTAGGTATCCCGGCCCGGTTGAGAGTTCCGATAGTCAGGAGACCCTGGTTTCCCGGTCGCACCTCTGTTGCATACACAGAGAACCTGACGCCTTTTCCGTGAGCAGTGAGAAGGCATTCAAGGGCTGCTTCAGAATTACAATGGGTAAGGATCACGTCACCATCCCTGATATGGCGTGCTCCTACTTCACCGATACGCTGAATGGCATTCTCTGACGAACGGATGAAATCCTTGCATGCCCTTGAAAACTCTTCCTTCGATGCGGAAACCGAGGGGGTATCTAGGGTTAATGAACGCATCACCAGATGGACAGCATTCGGAAGGGAGACTGCAGTCGGCCTGGTGGCAATGAGGATATCGGCTGCAGTTGTCATCTCCTTTCGGTACTCTGAAAGATCTGTCGACGTTACCATATCAGAGTGTGCCTTGAGTGCGGCGACAGCTGCACGTGCAATCCTACCAGCCCCCCGTATCTCCATCTTCTTTATTTTCTCAGCGGTATCACTAACCAGCATAGACTGTACGTAGTACATGCCAGCAGAGTCCAAAGAACTTTGCGGGATTCCAACCGGCCATGTCGATAGCTGTAGTGTTTGATAGCGCGGGGACACTGCTTCATACCTACCGTGTCGCAAAGGACGTGGAGCAGCAGCGGTTACTCCCGGGAATTGAGACAGTAACCCTCACATTCAGCTCTCCTGAACGGGTACTCGTCGTTATCCATGTCCATTCCAGGGAGATCATCGGATCGGATCCTGAAATCCTTCTTTCACGGTATCTGGTTTCCCATCAGGCAGGATTCGGCATCAGTTGCACAAGAAAGATCACGACCGCTGAGGATATCGGAGATGTTCTTTACCATGACACTCATGCGAGAATCGGAGATCTCCAGGACTGCATAAAGAATGTCTGGCAGGTCTGCAAACGGGAATCGGTTGTCACCCTCAATTCCGGGGTCATCCTGAATATGGCAAAGAAAACCATCGAGTTCACTGTCACAACAGGGGGGAGACCCTTTGAGGGTGCAAAAGAGGCGATACGAGATCTCCACCTGAAGGGTATTCCCACCTTCATAGCATCCGGAGACCGGGTGGCAAAGCTGGAGAAGATGGCTGATTATCTGGGAATACCGCGGGACAGGGTGTATGGCGTTGCTACACCGACCGTCAAAGCCCAGATCGTGGCTGACCTCCAGAGTGAGTATAATACCGTAGTGATGGTAGGAGACGGTATCAATGATCTCTGTGCCATGAAGAGGGCGGATCTCGCCATCCTTACTGAAGAACAGCAGGGTGACAAACCCAGTGAACTGTATCAGGCTGCCCACCATGTGGTGAAAAATGTCCGCGAAGTGGTTGAGATCGTCGAGAGGCTGTCAAATGAATGACTCCTCACGGATGCATTGATATAAAGAGTAATATGCCACGAATACAACATTAGGTTATGAGAGGAGAGGAATGAATCCACTGATCACCGTTGATGCCGTCTGCATGGACTTCGATGGAAAACGGGTCCTGAATAATATTTCTTTTACGATTGGTGAAGGGGAAGTCCTCGGGATTATTGGAAGGAGTGGGGCAGGAAAGACCGTGCTTATGCACCTGATCCGCGGGATAGAGCAGCCCCCGACTTCCGGGAAGATCATGTATCATATCGCCGCCTGTGATACCTGTGACTTTGTGGGAGTGGGCAGCTCCGCAGGATCTCCCTGCCCGAAATGTGGTGGCACTATGGAAGCGCTGGATATCGATTTGTGGGATGAGAAGAACAGTGCCATGAAACGGAGGGTGATGAAAGGTACCGCCATCATGTTCCAGCGAACGTTTGCTCTTTATGGGAACGACCGCGTGATCGAAAACGTCCTGCATGCTCTCGATGACATCGATTACCCCGCTGATAAGGCAATCAACCGTGCTGCAGATCTTCTCGATGAAGTCCGACTCTCCCATCGGATGATGCACATCGCCCGGGATCTTTCCGGGGGTGAAAAGCAACGGGTTGTCCTGGCAAGGCAGCTTGCCAAAGAGCCATTCCTCCTCTTTGCCGATGAGCCGACCGGTACGCTCGATCCACAGACAGCCCACCTCGTCCATACCATGCTTACCGAGGCTGCGAGCGCAAATAACATGGGCATGGTGGTCACTTCCCATTTCCCGCAGGTAATCGAAGAGGTGACCGATAGGGCACTCCTTCTTGTGAACGGTGCTATTGCCCATCTCGGAGAACCGAAAGAGGTCATCCGCAAATTCATGGAGGGTATCGGGGATGACGAAGGCCATAAAGCACCCGAGATCGGGGAAAATATCCTCACTGCACGGGATGTATACAAGCGGTACGTCTCGGCCGACAGGGGTGTCATCAAAGCGGTGAATGGTGTCAGTTTTGATGTGTCGGAAAAGGAGATCTTCGGGATTATTGGAAAAAGTGGGGCAGGTAAGACCACTCTCTCACGGATAATCAGCGGTATCATTGAACCAACCTCCGGCGAGATGAATATCAGGATCGGTGATGATGTGGTAGATATGACAAAGCCAGGTATCGAGTTCCGTGGGAGAGCAAAGGGATATATCGGCCTGCTCCACCAGGAATATGACCTCTACCCTCACCGGACTGTTCTTGACAACCTCACCGATGCAATCGGCCTGGAATTTCCAAAAGAACTTGCCATGCGAAAGGCAATCCTGACCCTTAAAATGGCGGGATTCATTGAGGAGAAGAGCCGGGAGATCCTCGACCGCTACCCAGGGCAGCTTTCAGAAGGGGAGCGCCACAGAGTTGCCCTTGCGCAGGTACTCATCAGGGAACCCAGATTGATTATCCTCGATGAACCCACCGGGACCATGGATCCCCTGACAAAGATCGATGTCAAACATTCCATCCTCCATGCCAGGGATGAGATGGACGAGACGTTCATCGTTGTCTCTCACGACATGGACTTCGTCAAGGATATCTGCGACCGGCTTGCCCTCATGAGGGGGGGTAAGATCATCCAGATTGGAAAAACGGATGATGTCCTGTCCAGCCTCACCGAAGATGAACGCCAGGTCATGGGAAAAGCGTCTTCGGTATAATGTCACTCACGATACATCTCGATGGGAAGCCTCTCGAGATCGCAGAGGGGAAACTCCTTTCAGAAATCATACCTGACAAAGATCCACGCTGCTGTGTCGCTGTGATAAGGCCTGCAACCCGTGAATCCGCCAGCACCTCCAGTTTCCGGCTCGTGACCACGCAAGGGGAGATAACCATCGAACCTGCGGGGGGTGGACCGGAAATTTTTTCCAAGCTCACTTCCGAAAATCTGCTCACGATCCATTGGCATGACCGTTATTCATCCGCTTTTGGTCCTTTTGCAAGCATGATCAAGCCTGCGAGGAGCCCACACCTCTATGAGAGGGGAGAGGTTATTCTTGGGTGTGGAGGATACGATCCCAAGCATTCCTATATCATATTTTCAAAAATGAGGCATGCCGCTGACTTCGGAGCGGATGAGACAGGGGGGATTATCGGCAGGGTTGTCTCCGGGATTGGCGTTCTGGACCGTTGGAGGACCGGAGATGCCATCCAGAGGATCGAACAGGTGATCAGCTGGGCCGATACCAGCCGTTCATTCACGACAACCGATAAAAATCTCGTTCTCGAAGACGGCATGGAGATCATCACCCATGTCTTGATCAGGGCTGCAGGGTACGAAAATGGCCGTATTGATACCACCACTGCCGGGAGCGTGGAACACCTGCTTCTCTCCTATGAAGAGCTCTTATTTCACGTGAGCCGGTCCGCAAGCACCCATATTGCAGATATCCGAAGAAGCGGCACTGACGTCCCTGAAGAGAACCGGCTTCCCAGAAGGGAGGGGTCCGTAACGGCAAGATCAAAAGGGAGAGGGAGAGGTAGTATTTACATTTATACCACTGACATTCCTGCTTCAAATGCCCATACCATAGTCGGACAGGTGACCAGAGGCATCGAGCTCGTACGGCTTGCAAAGGAGGGAGATGTATTCTGCCTGAAGATCGATCCCCCCCGTTTCGATCTCATTGGTCTGTTGCTCCCTGCTGCAGAGCAGGCAGCATCGGCAAAGGGGATAAGGCTCATCGCTGACAGGCGGGAAGGGGAGCGGGTTGTGGTCGGCCAGACCCCTGAAACCACCCTCGAATGCCTTGCAGCCGGAGAAGTGCATCTCACCACAGTTCCCCTCTCGCAGGTTGTTGATATCTCCCTTGACGATCTTCATGCCCCTGACTCCTGCACTGTCTTCAGGAGGCTCACCGGTCTCCACCTGCACCGTGTCGGAAGCCTCCCCCTCTTCTTCCATTTTGAGGATGTGTATCTTTTAAAACCATCGGTACCCAAGGATGTGACTATCGTCCCTGAAAATGTTCCCACAGATACCGTACCCGCAGGCACCCTCGCCATAACCAACGATTCGCGGAGAGGTTCTGGGCTGGTCGGAGTGAGAACGACCGACAATAGCGAATTCGGGCCCACATCGGAGCCCTTCGAAGGGACGAATGTTATCGGTAAGGTCCTTGACCTTCACAAGCTGCGCGAGTACAAGGAGACAGAAATTGTATTTATCAGGGAGGCAGGGAGATGACTGAATATCTGCCAAAGTATGTCAATACCGTCACAAAATACGTGTTTGTTGAATCGCCGGAGATGACCCCTGGTGACCTGGCCATCAGGGCATACGAGATCTCCCAGGGAGTGATGATCAAGGAGACCTGTTTTGGTCTGCAAATCACGGGGAAGGAGGATGAGGTGAATGCAATTATTGCTCACCTCCGGGAATTTGATCCAGCTCATATCTTTGTGAAAGACAGGGGATTCCCTCCGGGCGATTCACGGCGTTGCAGGGCAAACCTCGGGGGTGCACGCCCCGGCTACTTTGGTCATGAGTTCGAGATCTCGATCAGCCGGTTCATCTCAAAAGGGCTCGTGGAGCTGCCAAAAAGGGAAGCCATTGCCAAACCAAAGCCCCCTGCCCCTGAAGGAAGTGCAAAACTCGACGCGAAGAGACTCCGACAGATCATCGAAGCAATGGAGACCTGACCATGGCGAAAGTATTCATTTATCCTACGACAAGTCTCATCCTCTCAGATCTCGTGGCGCGGTTTGGGCACACTCCTCTCTCAGCCGCACTCCAGATAAGGGAACACATCCAGACCCCGGGGCTTGAATCCCCCCCCCTCCAGATCACTCCGGAAGATCCCAAGAAGGGGCTGAAGTGGGCGGCTGTTGAAGTTCCTTCCGGGGTAAGGGGAAGGATGTCCCTGTACGGGCCGATGATTGAACAGGCAGAGGCCGCGATCATCATCCACGATGCAGACTTCTCTTTCGGTTGCATGGGGTGTGCAAGAACAAATGAGCTGATTCAGTTTCTCCTCCGAAAGGGGGATATCCCGGTCCTTGATCTCCGATACCCAAGGACGGAAGAAGAGGGTATCGAATTTGTGGCGGCTATCAAGAAATTTCTCGATGAACTGGCCGGTGGTGGGGTATGAACCTTGTCAGGATAGCACAGCTGTCATGCGGGCCTGAGTACTCAGGGGTCCAGAAAGAGATTAACGAGGCTGCGAGGTCAGTCGATGCTGAGATCTTTTTCCCGGACATCAGACTTGCCGACATCAGGCAGGGGTTCGACCTTTTTGGCCTCGATGTCCGGAGTCCTGACCTGAAACTGGCGATTGCCAGGGCACGGGCCCTGGTTGAAGGGAAGATCGAGGCTGACGCTGTGTTTATTGCAACATGTTTCCGGTGTGCTGAAGCTGCGATTGTGAGAAATGAACTCCGACGATATATCCATGAAAATTCCCGCCTTCCGGTGGTCAGTTATTCTTTTACTGAGCGGACTACTGCAGGGACGCTCCTCACCAGGATGGAAGCACTTACAACCATAGCGCGGAGAAGGGCCCTGCTTGCCCGAGAAGTTCAGGAAGGGCTGACGCTCGGTGTTGATTCCGGCTCAAGCACCACGAAAGCGGTGATCATGCGGGATAACCAGATCATCGGGACGGGGTGGCTTCCCACTACTGCAGTCCTGAAGAGTGCCGAGGACGCTGTTGATATTGCCGTGAAGGAGGCTGGGGTGATACGGGAGGAGATACAAGCCATCGGAACAACCGGATACGGACGCTTCCTCGTTGGAGAGAAGATGCATGCCGATCTGATCCAGGAAGAACTCACTATCAACTCCAAGGGAGCCGTCTACCTCGCCGACAGGCAGCATGGCCCATCAACCGTGATAGATATCGGAGGGATGGACAACAAGGCAATCAGCGTGCAGGATGGGATACCGGGAACATTCACGATGGGTGGGATCTGCGCCGGGGCAAGTGGAAGGTTCCTCGAGATGACCGCCAAGCGACTCGGGGTTGATATCACCGAGCTTGGCCCCCTTGCCCTTCGTGGCATGGGCAGGGAGGTTCCGATGAACAGTTACTGTATTGTGTTCGGCACCCAGAGTCTGGTGAATGCCCTCGCAGCAGGCAGTTCTCCAGAGGATGTTGCCGCAGCTGCATGCCATAGCGTCGCAGAGCAGGTATTCGAACAACAGCTCCAGGAGGTCGACATCAAAGAACCGGTGATTATGGTAGGCGGGACATCACTCATCCAGGGGCTGGTGAAAGCCATGGGTGACCTGCTCCAGGTTGAGGTGGTTGTCCCCCACCACTCACAGTATATCGGGGCTGTGGGGTCTGCACTCCTTGCATCAGGGTTTATCAAGGGATCGTAAGAATGGATGCGATCGAATATTTCGAGGTGGAGAGCCCCGAAGAGGCAGGTCGTGAGTATTATCGTCGCATCGCAGATGTGGTGCTCCTTGACCACAACCTTCTCCGGGTTATAAAAAAACTTCATATCTCCATCGATCCGCGGATCCCTCTCTTCATCGCGGTAGGGGTGACCAAAAAAATCCCGCGGGTGATCAAGGTAGGGGATATTGCTGATGTGAATGTCCAGGAGAGAAAAGTGACCCTCTCGATCGGGGATGAAACCTACCTTGCACCGCTCCTCAAGATACTTTGGGCAGAGTACGGTGGAGACAAGGTGGTACAGCCTGACAGGTTCACGGTTATCCTCAATATAGAGGGGGCAGATGGTCGCCAGATTGAGGAGATACCCGTCATTGATCCGAGCGAAGCGCTCTACAAGGACCTGATCTACGCATTGCTGGTTATCCAGCCCGAGGGATTCAAGGTACGGCGGCAATACTATGGCAAAGAGAAGTTTTACCTCGTGGCAAGCGAGAATACCCTCCCTGAAAACTTCGAGGAGCTGGTCAAGGAAAAATTTGCGCTGATGGGGGAGACCCTGTGAACCTTGTGCCGGTTACCTACAAAGGGGGGATCTACCGCCATGACGAGATCATGGACCTGATCGAAGACCTTGGCGGATACATCATTCAGAAACATGTCCTTGCCCAGGAAGTAGTCCTCCAGGCGCTTGTTCCACGGGAAGATATCGAACTCATCGCACGGGTAGGAAAGCCGCTTACCGGGGAGATCACCCCTTCACCCCTTGTCGGGACCGAGATCGCAGTAGTCACTATGAGCCTCGAGATCCATCACCTCCCCCACGCCTCCTGTGATGTCGCTGAATATGTGCGGCGGATGGGTGCAAAGACCAACATGGTCGGGCTTGCACGAGGCTTCGGGAAAAGGATTGCACAGCTGAACGATGAGGAGCGGGACGTTATCAATGAGCATGACCTTGCCGTCTATCTCCTCGGTGACTTCGAGACATGTATTGAGCAAAAGTTCCCCGTCCTCCGGAGAGGTATCCATGTACCCATCGTAGTGCTCGGCGGACCGTCCACCGAGACACTGAGGAGGATCATCGATCCGCCGGTAGACGGATATGTTGGGAATGTCGGCCGTTTCATGCACAGGACGAAGGAATCAGAGGAACTCGAGATGCTCGATCAGGTCGTGACCAAGATCACACGAGTACTCGACAAGAAGAGGGAAGCAATTGCCAAGGATCCGCCATCAGTATCACCCGCCCGGCTGATGGACATCATCAGCAGCCAGGTCGATGAGATCCATGAAGTCCTCTCACCAACTCCAATCACGGTGCAGATGACAGGTCTTCGGGTGAAATTGCCGTACGATCGATTCGCCCCCCTGCTGAAAGAGATCATTATTGAAGAAGGGATCACCATCGGGGAGGTTGCAGATATCCTCCCCTCAAGGATGCGTGACTATATTCTCATACGAATAAAGCCATTTTCTGAAACGAATATCATGGTCTGATTGTTTGAGAAGAACAGGAGGAGAGCACGGGATATCAGATATCACGCATGGACAGTAGTTCAGCATACGTGGTTTTTTTTTAACCTCGACCGTTTTCGATACAGGGAGAGGGAAGAGAAGGGCTCTGTTTATTCCTGATACCCCTCTTCATTCAGAACTCCACTCTTCCTCTATGGTTCACGGTCAGCATGAAGACAAATGATATCGTTTGGTTACATCCCAACCCGATGAAAACAGGGGGTGCGGTTTGGATAATGGATGGTCCCGGAATGATCGCCCTCCCCTGTATAGCCCAGATAATTCTCCCGTCATCTCACGAAAGTACCTCTGCGAGGTTTTTCTCTCCCATTGTGAGGGAAAAATTAACAGGATAATGGTATTACTGTGCCATGACTCCGGCAATCTTGAAATACTGGTAGTTAGTTGCCGGAACTGGATCCGATTGAAAATGCCAGGTCTGACCTGCGCCAAAATACTCAACATGAGCATAGGCATTCCCGAGCAGGTTCCCGTTGTTGTCAAAGAGATTGAAGGTAACCTGCAGGTAAGAGAGAGAGCCTGGCCCTTCATTCTTCAACCTGCCGTAAATGATAATGTTTCCTGATGCATCTTTCCGAGAGTTTGATTCAATCACCGTAAGACGGTGCTCAGGAGGTGTTGTATAAGGCACATAGCCGTATGATCGTTCGATGTAACCGGATGTTGCCAGTTCAGCAGGACCATTTCGTAATGGCTGGGTGGGAGTCTGCTCTGTTGACATCGTTTGAGAGGGTGTTGGTTCGAGCGTCATTTGCCCACCGGGAATTTCCGTGGATCCGGGTTCAAACGGTCCTATACACCCTGCAGAGAGAAGTGATACTACCACAACCAGAATAGTAAAACCGGGCAGTATTATGCGGCGAGGGGGAGAGATGAAGGAGGTACTCATGGATCCCCTGTGGATTTTTCAGGGATAAGTACCTTTTGAGGGAGACTTCACCCGGAATCCTTCATCATCTCAGTAATCCTGACATGTGGTACTAGTCCCCGGCGATACGGGGCCTCAAAGGGGACCTACCCCTGCCACAACTATTTACCCGGGAAGAGGTGGGATTACATCATCCGGTGCACTGCTCCCGATAATCTCATCCAGAATATTAAAAACCGGAACAAGGAGATCGGGAATCGCTGTGTCCTCTGTTGTCACCGTTTTTCCTGCAAAGGTAAGAGAGTAGCTGAAGTAATCAGCACCTTCCTGCGCAGCGGTATATTGTTCTTTTAATAGTGCGAAATCAGCCATATCCAGCAGGATTTCAAGTTCGGACAGCGTTCCCGGATCGATTGGTATGGTTCGTTCCGACTCCTTGCGTTTTACCGATGCAGTTCCATCGGAATAAATGGTAAGGTGATCATCGAACCCGGCAAATCCTCCAGTCCGGGAATATTCGAGAAAGGATCCTGATTCCTGAAACAGATCCTGGTTTTTGGCTGAAAAGACCAGGAGCTCCCGGCCCTTTCCATCGAGGAGCTGAAGATGTCCCTCTTTGAGAGAAAATGCAGCAACCGTGCCGAGGAGATGATAATACGTGCTTTCCTGGTCCATGCAGCCCACTGGTACTGAGCAGTACATTTTTGTAGATCCGATCGGCCCTACTGCAATCGTAGTCCCAGTCAGCTTATACGATCCATAGTAGTGATTACATCCTGATGTTCCTGTTATCGTCCCATTATCACCGAATTCAGCTGATATTGTTGTTCCCGGCAAAACCAGCCGGAGGGCCTCCCCATCGTTATACGATGTAAGGTACCAGGAACCGGTTATTGTTCCGAAAGGCTGGTTAAAAGGGGCAATAGATGCAAGCTGCACAGGAATCCCCCACATTGCAAAGGTGGCTGCATCCCGCGCTTCGTATGCGGTAAATACCACCCGCATGCCATCAATACGATATTCTTCCGGGAGATCCAGGGGAAGGTAGTGATCCCCTGCATCGGTTACTATCCCGAAAAATCCCCCCTCCAGATCGATAAAGGTGACCGTTCCCGATGAAGTAAACTCTTCCCCAGTCTCATCGATGCTGAGCAGGTGAAGCCGAGTCCCCCACATCAATATGCCCGGAGTTGGTTCAGTGGCAATACCTTTGAAGGTAACGCGAATCCCATCAACTGACAGCGACTGCGGGAGGTTATCCGGCAGGTAATGATCACCTGCTTCCGTGACAATCCCAAAAAATTCCTCTCCTTCCATGCTGATGAGCCGGATGGTGCCTTTCCCCGTTATCCAAGAGGGAGCCGCTTGCACCCTGCCCAGATAGCTGGTATGGTCCAGGAAGTCCTGCACAGGGGAGGTCATATTGAATCTCCGCTCTGGCAGGCGAGATCTCCAGGGAGATCCGCGGTCAGGATCTGAAGGCATCCTTGCGTTTTCACCAGAGGTGTCTATTGAGCGAAGGTTTGGAGTCTGCATAAAAAATCCGCTTGTTCCTGATCCCGAGTTTGGGATATCTCCGCAGATTCCTGTATTCCCTGGCCCAGGCTGTTCATACCAGGTTCCTGATACTGGCGATGCAATACCACCGTTCTGACTGTTCTTCAAAATGGGAGCGGCATTTCCTGGGGAAAAAATCGACACCAGGACCACCCCCATTATCATTACCGACAAGAATCTCAAGAAATATTTCCTGTCTGTCATATGTTCACCTGTTATTCTCCATTGCTGGATTATCTGGATACTGGAGCATATTTTGTTAAATACTTCGTGTAGAGTGCGAATAGTTTCGCAGTATCCGGCCGGCTCCCGCATCCCTATTCTTAATGTCGGACAGAAGCGATAGGATCTATCACTATGTCTGACCTGTCTGATTTTGAAGCCACCCTGAAACGCATCATTAAGCGTGGTGGTGAAGAGACCGCCACAAAATGGATGGAAAACATCGAGGCCGAGTATGGTCGTGCCCCGCTCATCTTCAAGAGGATGGCTGAACGCCCTGAGGTTCTCATCTCGCACCTGCTCTATAAAAGTACGGTGACAGGGACCAGCGCGATGGAACCGAAGTATGTGGAGCTGATCAGCATGGCAGTTGGAGCGGCCCTCAAGTGCCAGCACTGCACGAGCTACCACTTACAGGCAGCCGCAAAAAAAGGAGCCACGAGGGAGGAGATTCTCGAAGTAATTCTCATTGCTGGGCTCATCTCCAATTCATCCGTCCTTGCGAATGCCTACCGGATTTTTGATGAGAAGATGGCAAAATGCATCCCCTGCGAG